>Ga0316204_10005286_pt1 | contig 21612 bp, 19 predicted proteins | sample 6monrhotite_MG_2_FD_205661 | JGI IMG/M metagenome (GOLD analysis project Ga0316204, IMG submission 205661) | Microbial mat bacterial communities from mineral coupon in-situ incubated in ocean water Damariscotta River, Maine, United States -... | ecosystem: Environmental > Aquatic > Marine >... | reverse complement strand
TACAATTAAAGTCGATGCGACTAAAGCAACTCCCGCTTTTAAATATTTTGACATTATTAACTCCTCCAAACATTATATTTACCCTTCACTTATGGAAGGCTTTATATTATTAGAAACATTAGATACTGCTAATGTTTCGACATAATTCATTTAACTAACTATATGTTGATGTAAGTTTAGTGCAACTATTATATTATTCCTGTTGCAATATGCAGCATAATATTTCTCTCAAATTGCAGAAATCACTCCATTTCTTCACTGGTAATATCATAGCGTCTTAACTTACGCCACAGGGTGGTTTTATCAATTCCGAGCGTTTTCGCTGTTTGCGTTTTCTTACCTTTAAAGCAACGTAACACATGATTAATATACTCTTGTTCTAACTGCTCTAAAGAAATAAAGCTATCATCAGAGAAATGAATCAATGAATTATCTCCAGCATCTTCTATGTGATCTTGCGATTTCCAGTGCAACGTTTGTTCATCAGAGAGGATCACATCTCTTTCAATCGCGTTACGTAGCTCACGTACATTACCTAACCACGGTGCATCACACAATAATTGTAATGATTTGGCATCATAGCCATTAATGACTCTGTTATAACGCTCAGAAAACTCAGTTACAAAATAATCAACCAAGGCAGGAATGTCTTCTTTATGATCTCTTAATGTTGGTACAGTAATATTCACTACATTAAGTCTATGATAAAAATCATTTCTCAATTCTGCCGCTTCAATAGCTTGTTCAAGATTTCGGTTACTTGCAGCTAAAATACGTACATCAATGCTAATTTCGTCAGAGCTACCTAGGCGAGTAATTTTATTTGTTTCTATGGTACGCATGAGCTTAATTTGCATAGCATCTGAGATATTACAAATCTCATCCAAAAATAGTGTACCACCGCTAGCTTGCTCCATTAAGCCTTGTTGACGCTGGTCAGCGCCATCAAAAGCATTTGCTTCATGCCCAAACAATTCGCTCTCCAACATTCTTTCATTTAATGCACCACAATCAACCGTAACAAATGGCGCATCTTTTCGTGAGCTATAATCGTGTAATGCTCTAGCAACAAGTTCTTTTCCAGTACCAGATTCACCACTAATCACTACATTACAATTGACATCTGTTACTTTTTCTATGGTATTAAATAAAGAAAGCATGACAGGTGTTTCACCAATCATTCCAAACTGATTAGATTTTTGTCCGACACGTCTTTTTAATAATTTATTTTCATTTTTTAAGTGAACATTTTTCATCGTACGATCAAGCATTAATTTTAACTCAGTAAAATCAAATGGTTTTTTGATAAAATCAGTTGCACCTCGTTTCATTGCCTCAACTGCATTTTCAACAGATGAGTAACCCGTCATTACTAACACAGGTATATTTTCATCAATACTTCTCAGCTCTGATAAAAGTTCAAAACCATTCATTCCGGGCATTCTCAAATCAGTAATCACGATATCAGCATTTGATTTTTTAAAGGCAGTTAAACAATCCTGTCCATTCTGATAAACAGAGCAGCTATAGTTTGCGTTATCACAATTACGTTTCATGACACGACCAGTCACAAGATCATCGTCAACAAAAAAAATCTTCGTTTGTTTATCCGACATGAAGAGCCTCCATATAATCTGTATCTTTTTGTTCTGATTGACTGGATTTTGGAAGCTTTATACTCACTTTGACACCTTTTGTATCTGTGTTTTCAATAGAAATATTTCCACCATGATGTTTAATAATGCCATAACTTACAGAAAGACCTAAGCCGGTGCCTTCTCCTTCAGATTTTGTAGTAAAGAAAGGATCAAATATTTTTGAAAAATCATTAGCATCTATACCTTTACCTTGATCAACAATCTCAATGAATAAATTTTCATTCTGTTCTCTCGCATTAATAATAATTTTTGCTTTGACCGAGGATGCTTGAATAGAATTTAATAACACATTAACAAGTACTTGCTGCAGCATCCCTGCATCACCCTCCATAATTAAATTATCTTCAATATTTACTTCTAAATTTATTTCTGCAGAATCAACTCTATGATGAAGTAGTTCGAGTGTATCTAAGATAAGTTCAGACAAGTTAAAAGGCTCGTAGCTGGGTTCGCTTTCGCGAGCAAAATTTAATATACCCTGAATAATACGCGCGCAACGCTGACCTTCTTTTCTTAAAAGAAGAATATCGTTCTTAGCATCATTATGTTCATCACCTAAGCTTTCTTCAATTAATGTTGCTAAAGACATAATATTCATTAAAGGATTATTTATTTCATGTCCTATCCCGGCGGCCATCTGCCCCAAAGCAGCTAAACGATCTGCTTGGCATGCTGCACGAACGGCTTTTTCTCTTTCTTTCTCAGTTGTCTCTAATCTCTTAGTTAAATAATTAAACGCTTTCCCTGCATAGCCTACTTCGTCATTCACTGGGCCAACGTATCGTGCACCACGTTCACCATCTGCAAAGTTTCGTATTATTTCTGCCAAACGATGTACTGGTTGCGTTAATCTACCTGATGCCCAAACAGCAAGTAATAAACTAACCACTACTAAGCTAACAACTAAAAACCAGATAGAACGGCGCATATTATTCACAGACTCAAAAATCTTTTCACTTGAAGCTTCAATCAATAGTAACCATTTTGTGTCTCGATTTTGAAAAGGAGAGATCGTTTTATAGTAAAACAATCGTCCATCATTTTGTAACGAGCCATAGGATGATGATATTTTCATCCCTTCCCAATCAGATGGGGAAACTTCATTGCTGAAACGAAAATTGGTATTGAGTTGGTTTGCAAAGCGTTTTTGTGTATCAGGATGATACAAATAAATACCATCGCGGATTTTATTGTTATTGATTTCAATAATGTAACTACTAGCAGGAAACCCACTCATAGCGGCTTTAACAGTAGAGTCCAATCGTGTGCCCCACATATTAACCACAAGTAGTCCCTGTAAATGATCCACTTCATCTCGAACAGGTACTGAGTAACGTACCATTGATGGACAAAAGTCTTCGCCAAAGGTGACTTGCCCGAGTTCAAAGTCAGAAATGGTAACTTTACCTTCATCTGCAGACAACATAGCTTGCTGGAAAAAATGTTTTGTTGATTGATCAGCGACATAATATCGCTTCCTTAGAGTATCAAATTCCTTCGCATCAATCGGTTTACCTTCTTTTACTTTGACTAACGACTTACCGGATGCGTCAATAAATCTTAATGCTTGAATACTAGGAACTGAATGCTGGTAATTTAAGAAAAAACTTTCAAGGTCAGATGCGCTTTTAGTATATAAAGTATTATTTTGTTGACCAAGTACGCTGTTAGCGAATCGTCGCACAGCAGGAACGCGTGAAAGCCCATTTGCAATCGATTTTTGATTATTAAGAATTAGAGTTAACTCGCCAGCCATCTTGTCTAACGAGGCATTGAGCTCATGCTCAGTTCTTAGCTGGATTTCTTTTTCCATGCGTTCAACAACACCAAACTGTAAAATCAGTAATGGAACTGTTGTCAGCAGTGAAATAGCAATAAAAAATTTTTGTCTGAGTTGCATAGATGCACGCCAAATTATTGCAAGATGCAAACAATTCTAGTGCAGAGGGCGGTGTAAAACAATCTGGAAGTTAGATAAATGAAAAAATTGTCTAAAACTGAAGCTAAGTCTTCGATTATGTTTCAATTTGCATCAAAATAGGCTATTTGGCTCTGTCTAACAGCCTTTTGAGGTCATAACGATAGATAAAGCCAGGAAGTGCAAACACCACGAAAAGGCAGAAGGTTGAGGCATAGAACTCCCAGTCTTGAGAGTAGATATCAGAGGTATATTTCTTTTCTAGACCAAGAGCAGCTAGCCCTGTCATAAAATACAAAACTAGCCATTCAAGCAAACATAAAGATGCTGATTTTTTACCTGATTTAAGTGTAAATAAGCCAAACACTCGTTCGCTGAACCAGGGTAAGTTTGCCGCAATGAATGCGACCAAAATAAACAGAATTATAGCGGTACTTAACATAAAAAATAGCCCTCAATTGAGGGCCATATTCTATCGCATTTATCTAAAACTCCAAAGAGCTTCTCACCGAAAAACTTAAGTCATAACAACTTGTTTACATAAGGTTAATAAGCTATCCGGCATTAAACCAATAAGTAAAATTAACATGGTATTTAGAGAAAAAACCCAGCGTAAATCAGTCGCACATTCTATTGGCTTGGTATCGGCCGCCTTGTCGAAGTACATCAGCTTAATAATGCGCAGATAATAGAAGGCGCCAATAATAGAGAACACAACGGCCACGGCGGCAAGCCAAAGTAAATCAGCTGAGACAACGGCTTTTAGTACTGATAGTTTTGCCCAGAATCCAACAAAAGGCGGAACGCCTGCCATAGAGAACATAATAAATAACATCATAAAGGCAAACCAAGGATTGCGTTGATTTAACCCTTTATAATCATCTAGGTTATCAGCTTCAAATCCCTTACGGCTCATAATGATAATCATGCCGAAACTGGCCATCGACATAAGAACATAAGTCATGGTGTAAAACATTGAGGCTGCAAAACCATCTGCGGTGCCAGATAAAACACCTAACAGTAAAAAACCAACATGTGAAATTGTTGAGTAAGCCAGCATTCTTTTAATATTTGTTTGAGCAATCGCCACAATATTGCCAATGGCCATTGATGAAACAGCGAGAATAATCAATATTCCCTGCCACTGTGCATGCAACTCGAGCAGCCCACCGACCAACAAACGCATTAACATTGCAAATGCCGCAATTTTTGGTGCTGTCGCAATGTATAACGTTATTGCTGTTGGTGCACCTTGATAAACATCTGGTAGCCACATGTGAAATGGCACCGCCCCTAATTTAAAGGCGACTCCCACAATAATAAATACTAAGCCAAAGGCTAAAATAGTTTTGTCTGTGACTGTGGGTAACTGCTGGCTAATGACTTCTAAATCTAAACTGCCGGTTACGCCATATATCATTGACATACCATAGAGCAACATACCTGAGGCAATCGCTCCTAATACAAAATATTTCATTGCTGATTCTGAGGCAATGCTAGAATCACGTTGTAGAGCCACTAAGGCATATAAACATAGAGATAATAATTCTAATCCCAAATACAGCGTTAAGAAGTTACTCGCTGATATCATAATCATCATACCAAGCACACCAAACAAACCCAGTACAAAATATTCGCCACAAAAGATATTTCTCTGTTTCAAGTAATCTTTTGAATATAAAAAAGTAACGAATGTTGCGATATAGACACCAATTTTGAGAATACTACTCATCGGATCAGCGACAAAAGTGTTGCTAAAGAGATAGAATGTTTCAGTACTAAATAAATTAAGTGTTAAGAAGAACGCGATAATTAAAGTTAACTGAGATAAAAGATAAGTGATGTGACGATTTTTATCCGTTAAAAATAAATCTACCACCAATATAATACACGCCATACAGAGAATAAATATTTCCGGTATTGCTAACGATAAGTTTGTTAATGTAATACTCATTTCTTTACTCTCAATTTATTCTTATAATTTGCTTTGCATAACGTGTTCTAACAAATGGACAACAGTAACGTCCATTACTTCAATCAGTGGCGCAGGCCATACACCAAATAGCAACACCGTAAATGCGAGAACGGCCAAAAAGAAAAATTCTCGTCGAGTAACATCAGGCATTGTCGCTACAGCTTCATTAACGACATTGCCAAATATCACACGTTTAACCATCCATAAAGTGTATGCTGCACCAATAATCAATGTTGATGCGGCTAAAAAGGCATACCAGAAGTTTGCTTTAAAACTACTTAAGATAACCATGAACTCACCAACAAAACCTGACGTGCCCGGTAAGCCTGCATTTGCCATGGCGAAGAAAACCATAAATGCAGCGAACTTAGGCATATGGTTGACAACACCACCGTAGTCTTTAATTTGTCTTGAATGCAGACGGTCATACATAACGCCAACACATAAGAACATCGCGCCAGAGATAAAGCCATGTGAAATCATTTGTATCATGCCGCCTTCTATGCCAAGGGCAGCGCCTTTTAAGTCACCACTATTTTCTAGAATTTGAAATGAAATAAAGAAACCCAGAGTCACAAAGCCCATATGTGATATAGATGAATAAGCAATCAGTTTTTTCATATCTTGTTGCACCAGTGCAACAAAGCCGATATATACAACAGCAATTAAAGATAGCGTGATCATCAACCAATCGAGCTCATGGCTTGCATCAGGTGTAATGGGTAGTGAAAAGCGCAAGAAACCATAAGCACCTAGCTTTAACATTATAGCGGCAAGAATAACTGAACCACCTGTCGGTGCTTCAACATGTGCATCTGGTAACCATGTGTGTACTGGCCACATAGGAACCTTCACTGCAAAAGCTAATAAGAATGCAATAAAGATAAGTATTTGTGCTGTTAATCCAATTTTTAGATCATGGTAAGCCAATATTTCGAAGCTATTGCTTTGCGAATATAAATACAGCAATGCAATCAACATAAATACAGAACCAAAGAAGGTATAAAGAAAGAATTTTATTGTTGCATAAACTCTGTTCTCTCCACCCCAAATACCAATCACAATGAACATGGGTATTAAGATGGCTTCCCAGAACACATAAAACAACGCAGCATCTAAAGCAGCAAATACACCTACCATTAAACCTTCCATTATTAGGAAAGCAGCCATGTACTGTTCTACTTTTTCTTTTATGACTTCCCATCCGGCAATAACAACAATAACGGTCATAAAAGTGGTTAACACGATTAATGGCATTGAAATGCCATCAACACCCAGGTGATAATTTATATTAAATGTAGCAATCCAAGGAGTAAGTTCTGTGAACTGCATAACGGCAGTTGTACTATCAAAATTGGCATAGAGAGGTATTGATAGAACAAATGTTAGAATTGATATCAGTAAGGCAATAATTCGTGTATTTGCGGGATTATTCTTTTTTGCAAACGCAAGTAAAAACAGCCCCCCAATGATAGGCGTCCATATAACCAAACTTAATAATGGCCAATCTACAAACATTTTCTACAACCTTTTCTTATTATTGTAACTTTCATATTTAAAGAACAAAGAAACCCATTAACACAATTAAACCGATAATCATTGCAAAGGCATAATGATATAGATAACCCGTCTGTATATGACGTATGACTCCACTGATATAACCCACTGTTTTAGCTGAGCCATTAACAATTAAACCATCAATCATTTTCTCATCGCCGAATTTCCAAAGAGCTTTTCCTATTCCAATACTACCGCTAGCAAAAACTATTTCATTAAATTTATCGGCAAAATATTTGTTCACTAATATCTTATGCACAAATGAAAGTTTTTGCTCAAACCATTCAGGAATATCCGGGCGTTTCATATAGAAGAACCATGCTACTGCAACACCCGCTGCCGCTAACCATGCAGGACCTGGAACAAAAGCATGCATTCCCATGCTAAACCAACCATGGAAAAAATCTTTATTTAACTGAGCTAACACATCATGTTCAGGCAAGACAAAAATGGCTTTACCAAAGAAATCGCCAAACGCCATATCACTAACAAACACTGCACCGATGACAACTGACGGTATGGCAAGTAACACTAGCGGTATCCAAACGACTTTATCGGTTTCATGCAAATGTTCTTTTGTATGCTCGTCCATACGTTCTTTCCCATGAAAAACTAAAAAATACATACGGAAACTATACAGCGCGGTAATAAATACACCTGCAAGCACTGCAAAATAAGCAAAACTAGAACCTGCAATTTGGGACTTTTGCACGGCTAATATAATTGAATCTTTCGAGTAGAAACCTGAGAAGAATGGAGTACCAATTAAGGCTAAAGAACCAATTAAGGATGTTAACCAAGTGAATGGCATATACTTACGTAGGCCACCCATTTTGCGCATATCTTGTTCATGGTGCATAGCAATAATGACGGAACCTGCTCCTAAGAAAAGCAAAGCTTTAAAGAAAGCATGTGTCATTAAATGGAATACACCTGCGGCGTATGCTGAAGCACCTAAAGCCACAGTCATATAACCTAGCTGTGATAGAGTAGAATATGCAACGACACGTTTAATATCATTTTGTACTAAACCTAAGAAACCCATAAACAATGCTGTAATAGCACCGATAACCAATATAAAGCTTAATGCTGTTTCAGAGAATTCAAACAACGGTGACATACGTGTCACCATAAATATACCAGCGGTTACCATCGTAGCGGCATGAATTAGTGCAGATATTGGCGTTGGACCTTCCATAGAATCAGGCAGCCAAACATGCAAAGGTACTTGCGCTGATTTGCCCATTGCACCTATAAATAAAGAAATACAAATCACCGTCATTACTGACCATTCGCTGCCTGGAATAATCTCCATGGTTTTACCATTGACATCACTAACACCAGCAAAGACGGTTGCATAATCGAGAGAGCCGAAATACATCAGTACGCCTGCGATGCCGAGTAAAAAACCAAAATCACCAACACGATTAACTAAAAATGCTTTCATGTTGGCATAAATTGCCGTTTCTTTGTTATACCAAAAACCGATTAACAAATATGAAACTAAACCAACCGCTTCCCAGCCAAAGAATAACTGCATAAAGTTATTCGCCATAACCAACATAAGCATTGAGAAAGTAAAGAGTGAGATGTAACTAAAAAAGCGCTGATAGCCAGGATCTTCTTTCATATAGCCAATGGTATAAATATGCACCATAAGAGAAACAAAAGTCACTACAACCATCATCATTGAAGTCAATTCATCAACTAAGAAACCCACAACAAAGGTATATTCAGCTGTTTCTAACCAAGTAAAAATAGTACCGTTAAAGGTCTCACCACCGTCTATATTGATATGTTTAAAAACATATATCGATAACACACAAGAAATACCTACACCGATAATGGTTGCCCAATGCGCTCCCGCTCTGCCAATTTTCTTGCCAAAAAATCCCGCTAGAATTGAACCAATTAGAGGTGCTAATACAATCGAGATATAAATATTTTCCATATTCTCTGCCATGCCCTACCCCTTCATGGTATCCAGTTCATCGACATCAATAGTACGTTTATTCCGGAACAAGACAACTAAGATAGCCAAACCAATTGCGGCTTCTGCAGCTGCAACAGTCAGAATAAAGAAAACGAATACTTGCCCAGCTAAGTCACCTAAGAAATGTGAAAAGGCAATAAAGTTGATATTAACTGATAACAACATGAGCTCGATCGACATTAAAATAATAATAATATTTTTTCGATTAAGAAAAATACCTGCAACACTTAAGCTAAACATAATAGCCGCGAGAATGAGATAATCTGATAAAGCAATCATAAAAAAACCTATTATTTTATTCTTTTAAAATTCAACCTATTTCGGTTGCTCTGAATCCATTTTTACCATACGAATACGATCGTTACGTTGAACAGCAACCTGCAAATCAGGGTTCTGATATTTTGTTTTTGGACGACGGCGTAACGTTAAGGCAATGGACGCAATAATCGCCACAAGCAAAATGACTGCGGCAATTTCAAAAGGGTAAACGTAAACAGTATATAACACTAAGCCAAGCTCACGCGTATTATTATAATCTGCAGCATGCCTTACCGGAGCAGCAATTTGTTCTAAGCCAAAATGATCTGGTCCAACAACAATAAACATCATCACAGCCATGGTCACTAAAACTGCAACACCAATCGGCAAGTATTGAATAAACGCAGCTCGCATTCTGGCAACATTAATATCTAACATCATCACCACAAATAGGAATAAGACCATAACTGCGCCCACATAAACGAGTACTAATGTAATTGCTAGAAATTCTGCTTCAAGTAACATCCAAATAACGGAACAAGAAAAGAAAGTCAGCACAAGAAACAATGATGCTTGAACTGGGTTTTTTACCGTAATTACCATCGTTGCACTAAACAACATGATGGCTGCGAACACATAAAAAACGATATTTTCAAATCCCATCTTATTAACCCTAATTAAATTTATCGATAGCTCGAATCTTGACTGCGAGCGGCTGCGATTTCTTTCTCGTACTTGTCACCCACCGCAAGTAAACGTTCTTTAGTCATATAAAGATCGCCTTTTTTCTCACCGTAATATTCAAAAATATGTGTCTCTACAATTGAATCAACTGGGCATGATTCTTCACAGTAGCCACAGAAAATACATTTGGTTAAATCTATGTCATATCGTGTTGTACGACGAGAGCCATCTTCACGCTGTTCTGATTCAATAGTAATGGCTAATGCCGGACAGACGGCTTCACATAATTTACATGCTATACATCGCTCTTCCCCATTAGGGTAACGACGTAAAGCATGTAGCCCGCGAAAACGCGGCGATAAAGGTGTTTTATCATCCGGATATTGCTGTGTAAATTTACGCGCAAAAAAGTATCGACCAGTAACATTCAATCCTTTTAATAATTCACTAAGCGCTAAGCTTTTAATAAATCGAATAAGACCTGACATAATATTCACCTACCCCTTAATTAAACCAGGGACCAAGTCCGGCTAAAACAAAAATACCTACCACGAGGATCCATACAATAGTGATCGGAATAAAAACTTTCCATCCTAAACGCATGATTTGATCATAGCGGTAGCGTGGGAATGTTGCTCGGAACCATAAAAACAAGAACAGGAAGATAGACATCTTTGCAAAGAACCAATGTATACCATCACCTAAAATCCAACCTAAAACAGGAATGGATAAAACCGAGTCTGAAATAAAGCCATGGAATGGTGACATCCAACCACCCATAAACATAATGGCCGTCAAAGCGGCGATTAAAATCATATTGGCATATTCTGCTAAGAAGAAGACAGCAAAAGCCATGCCTGAATATTCAACATGGAAACCCGCAACAATTTCTGATTCACCTTCAGCTACATCAAACGGTGCACGGTTTGTCTCAGCAACACCGGATATAAAATAAATAACAAATAACGGGAATAAAGGAATCATAAACCAGTTTAAGAAGCCGTATTCTCCGGATTGAGCATTAACGATTTCACCCAAATTTAAACTCTTAGCAGCAATCAATACGCCAACTAAGGCAAAGCCCATCGCAATCTCATATGAAACAATTTGTGCAGCAGAGCGCATCGTTCCTAATAAGGCATACTTAGAATTAGAAGCCCAGCCCGCGATAATTACGCCGTAAACACCAACTGACGTTAATGCAAGTACATAAAGAAGTGCTGCATTTACCTCAGCTAGCACAAGTCCCTCTCCAAAAGGTAGTACTGCCCAAGCGGCTAATGCTGGCCCTAAAGATAATAGTGGTGCAGTTAAGAATAGATACTTGTTTGCGCCAGAAGGAATGATAATTTCCTTAAACATCAGTTTAAGCGCATCAGCAATCGGTTGTAATGAACCACGTGGACCCACACGTGTTGGCCCCATGCGAACTTGCATAGCACCAATGACTTTTCGTTCTGCTAAAGTTAAATAAGCAACAGACAGCATTAATGGAACCATGATCACTACAATTTTCAATACGATCCAAATTACCGTTTGTAAACCTTCAGGTAACATGTGATAAGGCGCAACAATAATGTCGTTAAACAATAATGTTAGCCAATCTATACTTGTAGTTAACCATTCCATCTATCTATACCAACTCTTCTTATTAATTCTTTGCGCTGATTGTTATATCTGAATATGCTGCGTCTAATGTTTCTACACCCACTACACCTTGCGGAATAACAGCACAGTTATTTGCGATTGAGTCATCAAGATAAACGCGTAATTTCACTTTCGTACCATTTTGTGTAACAAAAACATTATCTTGATCTTCAACTTTTAATTCTTTAGCCAGTTCTGAGTTCATCAGAACACATGCTGGGATGGCATCACTTGTTTCTTGTAATGCTTCAGATCGTCTCACAACACTGTCGATTGCATACATAGGCAAAATACCTATGCGACTAATTCCTTCAACAGCTTGTGCTAATTGAGATGGACAACGCCATTGCATGCGATTAATTGAAGTAAGATCTACTTTAGCAAGCTCGCCTGCTTTTTCTTTTACTTCATCCCGCACATCTTCAGATGTAATATAATTGAAACCATTAAGCTCAAAAATATTGCCTAGTACGCGTAACACTTTCCATGCAGGGCGTGTTTCCGAGACGGGTGTAACTGCTCCAGTGAAACTTTGCCACTGACCTTCAGCATTGATATAAGTACCCGATGTTTCACTGAACGGAGACACAGGCAACAATACATCAGCATAATTTTTCATTTCACTCGTTACATATGGCGACATAGAAACGACAAAATCAGCCTGATCAACTGCCTTCAAAGCGTTCGCTGGATTTGCAGAGTCAAACTCAGGCTCGATATCTAATAGTACAAATGCTTTCATACCTTGATTCAACATATCAACAGCATGTTTACCGACTTTATCAGAGGCGACTCCACCAATAACACGATGAGGCAAAGCGCCAGTTAAATAAGCACCCAATGCATTAGCGCCATTGCTTAAATAACTGATTTTCGCATCAGAAAGTTCCGCAATAACATGTGCAAATGTTCGTAAAGCAGATAACTGTGGTTGCAGTAAGGCTTGCGAGCCTAAAATAACACTCGCCTTTTCTGCACTTTGTAAGTGTTTCGCGATATCGAGATGCGCATCATTGGCTTTTACATTAGCCAGCAATGTATCCAACCCTTCTGCTGCCGGCTTACCAGTTAAAGTTAACAATGCTTTAGTTACGGCTGCTAAAGCATTCACCATTTCAGCAGGTGTTGTAATAATTTTTTCAGCAACAGGGAAATTAAAATCATAATCGACTGCATTCACTGCCATAATATTTGCGCCATTTAGAGCGGCCTTACGCAAACGGTGTCCTGCTATTGGTTGATCTTTACGAATCCAAGAGCCAATCAATAGTACCGCATCATTATTTTCAAGGTCATTTAAAGTCTGACCTAATGTTGGCAATTTTGGCTCGATATCTTGATCACTAAAATCAGCTTGACGCAACCGGTGGTCAATATTATTTGAGCCTAGTCCACGCATGAGCTTTTGCATTAAATACATTTCTTCAACTGTAGCTGAAGGAGAAATAAGCGCGCCAATGCTATCGGCTCCGTCTTTATCAATAACCGTATTTAAACCTTCATAGGCGTAATTCAATGCGGTTTGCCAATCAACCGTTACCCAACTATTCCCTTGTTTAATCATTGGTGCATCTAGGCGTTCTTCATGGCGTAAGCCAAGGTAACTAAAGCGATCACGATCTGAAATCCACAGTTCATTTATCGATTCATTTTCTTCCGGTAAAACACGCATAACGGTATTTCTACGTGTTTCTATTTGAATGTTTGAACCAATGCAATCGTGCGCAGCAACACCTTTAAATTGTGCATTTTCCCAAGGACGACCGGTATAGCGATAAGGTTTTGAAGTTAAAGCACCGACTGGACAAAGATCGATAACATTTCCCGATAACTCAGAAGCCACAGCGCGCTCAACATATGTGCCTATTCGCATGTGCTCACCGCGACCTGTTGCACCAAGTTCCATAATGCCGGCAACTTCTTGACCGAAACGAACACAACGCGTGCAGTGAATACAACGCGTCATTTCTGTTGAAATTAATGAACCAATATCTTTATCTGCGACAACACGTTTTTGTTCATCATAGCGTGACAAGTCTTGACCAAAACCGATAGCAACATCTTGCAGTTCACATTCGCCACCTTGATCACATATAGGACAATCAAGTGGATGATTAATTAAAAGGAACTCCATAACACTTTTTTGAGCTTCAAGTGCCATGCTAGACTTTGTAAATACTTTCATACCATCAGTAACCGGCGTGGCACACGCGGGCACAGGTTTAGCCACTTTATCTACTTCAACTAAACACATACGGCAGTTAGCTGCGACTGAGAGTTTTTTGTGATAACAAAAACGTGGAATAGTGATACCGGCTGCATCCGCCGCTTCAATCACCATCGCTCCATCTGCTACTTGAAGCGGTTTCCCGTTAATTTCTATATTTGCCATCTTCTATCTCGTTCAGCTTTTAATTATTGACATGCGTTTAAAAATCAAACCATGCATTTTTTATGATCGATGTGATACTGAAATTCATCACTATAATGCTTCAAAAAACTCATTACCGGCATTGCAGCGGCATCACCTAAAGCACAAATGGTTCGGCCACTAATACGGTGAGCAACATCATTAAGTAATTCGATATCTTCTTGTACACCTTGTCCATGCTCAATGCGATGCATCACTTTTGCTAACCAACCTGTGCCTTCCCGACATGGCGTGCATTGGCCACAAGACTCTTCATAGTAGAAATGAGACAGTCGTGCTAGAGCACCAACCATACAAGTTGATTCATCCATCACAATGACCGAGCCCGCACCCAACATGCTGCCGGCTTTTGATAACGAATCGTAGTCCATATCCGTATCCATAATAATTTCTGCAGGTAAAACAGGCACTGATGATCCGCCGGGAATAACAGCTTTCAATTTATGACCATCGCGAACACCACCGGCCATTTTGAGTAATTCTGAAAAAGGTGTACCTAACGGAATTTCAAAATTGCCAGGGTTATTAACATGCCCGGAGACACAGAATAATTTAGTACCTCCGTTATTTGGTTTGCCTTGTTCAAGGAACCATTTACCACCATGTTGTAAAATGACAGGAACCGAAGCCAATGTCTCGGTGTTGTTAATAGTGGTTGGCTTACCGTATAAACCAAAACCTGCTGGAAAGGGTGGTTTAAAGCGAGGCTGTCCTTTCTTGCCTTCAAGTGATTCTAATAATGCGGTTTCTTCGCCACAAATATAAGCACCAGCACCTAAATGTGTGTATAGATCAAAACTAAAATCAGAACCTTGAAGGTTTTCACCTAACATTCCTGCTTTGTATGCTTCTTCTAGCGCACCTTCAAAACGTTCGTAAGGTTCCCAGAACTCACCGCGAATATAGTTATAACCTGCTGAAGCCCCAATGCAATAACCAGCAATTATCATTCCTTCAATAAGTTGATGAGGGTTATAGCGTAAAATGTCACGGTCTTTACAGGTACCAGGTTCACCTTCATCTGAGTTACAAACAATATACTTTTGACCTGGTGCACTACGTGGCATAAAACTCCACTTTAAGCCGGTTGGGAAACCTGCCCCGCCGCGACCACGTAATGATGACATTTTTAATTCTTCGATAATTTTTTCTGGCGGAATTTTTTCTTTAAGAATTTTTTTCAACTGCTCATAGCCACCCACACTTAAGTAGCTCTCAAGTGTCCACGGTTTATCCATGTGTAAGGTCCTAAAACAGACTTCATTCGCCATTGGTTGACTCCAACCTTATTTTAAATTTTATTAAATGTTGCTAAAGCTCATAGTGCTTTAAAGTAAATTAGTTATTATTTTTTAAAGGGCTTCAATCTAAAGATTCGAGCACTTGATCAATTTTTTCTTCATTCAAATTTTCATAGTATTGATCGCCAATTTGCATCATTGGCGCATTAACACACGCCCCTAAACACTCAACTTCTTTTAAAGTAAAACGGCCATCTTGTGTTGTTTCACCAAATTTAATACCAAGTTTTTGCTTTAAGTGATCAACAATCGTGTCAGAACCACACAACATGCATGAAATATTCGTGCAAACACAAATTTTATGTTTACCAACAGGCTCTAATTCATACATTGAATAAAATGTTGCGACTTCATAAACCGCAATAGCCGGCATATCTAAATACTCTGCAGCAGCATCCATTAAGTCTTCACTTAAAAAACCACGATTTTGATCTTGTAGAATACGTAAAGCAGACATCACAGCCGATTTTTGCTGACCATTTGGATACTTACTAATCCAACGATCAATTTCGTTTTTAGAATCTTCTGTAATTAAATGAAGTTTACTTTCTTGTTTTTTCTTAATATTCATCATCGGTCAATTTCTCCGAATACCACGTCCATGGTACCGATAACCGCAACAACATCCGCTAACATATGTCCGGAGGTCATTTCATCCATTGCTGATAAGTGGGCAAATCCTGGCGCACGAATTTTCAAACGATAAGGTTTGTTTGCACCATCTGTTACTAAGTAAACTCCAAACTCGCCTTTAGGATGTTCAACGGCGGCATAAGCTTCACCTTTTGGTAAAGTGAACCCTTCAGTAAAGAGTTTGAAGTGATGGATAAGTGATTCCATATCTCCTTTCATATGCTCACGACTAGGAGGCGTTAACTTATGATCATCTAACATCACAGGGCCAGGATTTTCACGCAACCATTTAACACATTGCTTGATAATATTATTGGACTGACGAAACTCTTCAATACGAACAAGGTAACGATCATAACAGTCGCCGTTTACACCAACAGGAATATCGAAATTTAACCTGTCATACACTTCATACGGCTGTTTTTTACGTAAGTCCCATTCAATACCAGAACCACGTAACATCGGGCCAGTAAAGCCAAGTTGTAAAGCACGCTCTGGAGTCACAATACCAATATCGACTGTACGTTGTTTCCATATACGATTATCGGTTAATAAGGTTTCATACTCATCAACATAAGTAGGAAAACGATTAGTAAAATCTTCAATAAAATCAAGTAAAGAACCTGAGCGACTTTCATTTAACTCAGAAACTTTTTTGTCATCCATATATTTAGATTTTTTAAAGCGAGGCATACGGTCGGGTAAATCACGATATACGCCACCAGGCCGGTAATATGCTGCATGCATACGTGCGCCTGATACAGCTTCATACATATCCATCAAATCTTCGCGTTCACGGAAACAATACAAAAACATGGTCATTGCACCCACATCTAAAGCATGTGTGCCTAACCACATTAAGTGATTTAAAATTCGTGTTATTTCATCAAACATCACTCGAATGTATTGAGCTCGTTCTGGTGCTTCAACACCGAGTAATTTTTCTAGCGCTAGAACATATCCATGCTCATTACACATCATGGATACATAATCGAGTCTATCCATATATGGAATGCTGTGATTAAACGGTTTGTACTCTGCAAGTTTTTCAGTACCGCGGTGCAACAATCCTACGTGAGGATCTGCTCGTTGAATCACTTCACCATCTAACTCAAGAACCAAACGCAATACACCATGTGCCGCAGGATGCTGTGGTCCGAAATTCAATGTGTAGTTACGAATCTCAGGCATTACTGCTGTCCTCTTCAGATAGACGATCAGCATAACGATGATCATCTCGAATAATTCTGGGATTATTCACGCGAGTTTCAATTGAAACAGGTTGATAAATAACGCGCTTTTTCTCTTCGTCATAACGCATTTCAACGTTACCACTTAAAGGGAAATCTTTACGGAAAGGATGACCAACAAAACCATAATCTGTCAGAATGCGTCGCAAGTCAGGATGACCATCAAATATGATACCGTATAAATCAAACGCTTCACGTTCAAACCAGTTCACACCGTTCCAAACGTCAATCACTGAATCAACTTGTGGTGGCTCACCATCTGCAAAAACGCGTAAACGTAAGCGATGATTGTTTTTAATTGATAATAATTGGTATGTCACAGCAAAGCGCTCACCTTGCCACTTGCCATCATCATACTCACTATAATCAACGCCGCATAAATCTATCATTTCTTCAAAAGCAAAATCAGGTTCATCTCGTAAAGCAGTACAAACTTCAATTAAGTTAGCTTTGTGAACAACAAGGTTAACTTCACCAACACTAACAAAGCACTCTGTAACCATAGACGTAAAACGGTTGCGCAACGTATCAGCTAATTTATTGTAATAATCAGACATAGTGAAAGTTTTAAACTCGGGCTATCGTATTGGTACGGCGGATTTTGTTTTGTAATTGCATAATGCCGTATAACAAGGCTTCTGCTGTTGGCGGACAGCCAGGAACATAGATATCAACAGGAACGATGCGGTCACACCCTCGTACAACGGAATAAGAATAGTGATAATAACCACCACCATTTGCACATGATCCCATAGAAATAACCCAACGCGGCTCGGCCATTTGGTCATAAACTTTTCGTAAAGCAGGAGCCATTTTATTAACCAAAGTACCGGCAACAATCATGACATCTGATTGACGAGGACTAGGGCGAAAAATAATTCCAAATCGATCCATGTCATAGCGCGAAGCCGCTGCATGCATCATTTCAACGGCACAACATGCCAAACCAAATGTCATTGGCCACATCGAACCGGTTCGCGCCCAGTTATATAATTTATCTACCGAGGTGGTAACAAAACCTTCGCTCAGTTTTCCTTCGATCATTCCCACTCTAGTGCTCCTTTTTTCCACTCATAGATGAAGCCAATCACCAGAATACCAAGGAAAATTAACATTGCGACATAACCAAACAGGCCTATTTCATCCAAAACTATTGCCCATGGAAAAAGGAAAGCAATTTCAAGATCAAAAATAATAAATAGGATAGCGACGAGGTAATAACGCACATCAAACTTCATATGTGCACTTTCAAAAGCTTCGAAGCCACATTCGTAGGCGGAATTTTTTTCACTGTCAGGTTTGTGAGGTGCTAAAACAAAGCCCAAAGCAATCATTACACCACCGACAGCAAGGCCAATGATGATAAATATTAATACTGGCAGGTAATTCTCTAACATTACTCCAGTCCTCGCCCTTTGCTCGTTACTGAAATGAGCCGTTTTATACGACTTCTTATTATATTTTTTGTTTTATTGCTTAAAAAAATCACAAGTATTTTTCTAGAAGCGCGAGCTAGTCTAGGCCAGCTTCCATTTGTGTGTCAAGTTTACTGTTTTATAAGATAGTGATAAATATCAATAGCTTAGAGATTCTTTAGAGGGGTATAAAAAAATTCGTTAAATATTAATAACAGTTATTATATGTGTATATTATCCAAAGAAATGAGATTACAAGTAATTAAGAAATACTAAATCAGCGCTCAGGCCCAAGCTGACCATTTTAAACAACGAATATTGTAAAGATGGGTTCATCTATAAAAAAAGCCCATAACGACTAAGAGTATGGGCTTTCTTAATAATATGGTGCCGATGGCCAGACTCGAACTGGCACGGGTCTCCCCACTACCCCCTCAAGGTAGCGTGTCTACCAATTTCACCACATCGGCTTTTAAATTGAGTTAGTCTGATAAAGGAACATCTGATGTTGGTTTTGCAGGTTTATTACTTGCAGCAGGCACATCAATGACTTGCTCTTTTACAGTATCAACAACACTGCTCGTTTTAACTTTTTGTGTTGATAAATAAGCAAGTGAAAGACTTGTGATGAAAAATATCGTCGCTAAAATGCCCGTTGCACGTGTTAAAAATGAGGACGAGCCCTGACTGCCAAAAACGGTCGAAGATGCGCCGCCGCCAAAAGCTGCCCCAGCATCGGCACCTTTGCCCTGTTGGATTAAAACGAGTCCGACTACCGCAATAGCAACTAAAACGTGAATAACAAGAATGACATTATGTAACATGGTTTATTTAAACCTTTAAATTAAGTTAACCAGCAGCAGTGCAAATTGCTAAAAAATCTTCTGCTTTTAATGAAGCACCACCGATAAGACCGCCATCGATATCTTCCATTGCCAATAAATCAGAGGCATTTGCTGCATTCATGCTTCCGCCATACTGAATACGAACTTGCTCTGCAACTGAAGCACTTTGCTCTGCTATGAGTTTACGAATGGCGGCGTGTGTTTCTTGAGCCATTTCAGGTGTAGCTGTTTTGCCTGTACCAATTGCCCAGATAGGCTCATAAGCAATAACGCCATCAACCAATGCATCAACACCACATTTTGCAATGACGGCATTAATTTGGCGAGAACAAACATCATTAGTGACACCTGACTCACGTTCTTCTAGGCTTTCACCAATGCATAAAATAGGCTTTAAACCTGCTTTACGAGCCACATCAAATTTTGATGCGACAAGCTCATCTGTTTCACCGTATAAAGTACGACGCTCTGAGTGACCCACAATAACGTACTCACATTTGAAATCGAGCAACATATCTGCAGAAATTTCACCCGTGAATGCACCTTTAGCTTCTGTGCTAAGATTTTGACCGCCCCAAGCAACGCCTGAGCCAGATAATTGTTCTGAGACATCAGATAGATATATAGAAGGCGCGCAAACTGCGACCTCAGCTGACTTCACATCACCCATGCCCGCTTTAACACCATCGAGTAATTCTTTAATACTTGAACGTGAACCGTTCATTTTCCAGTTTCCGGCAATTATCGGCTTACGCATGAATTATCCCCTAATATTCCCTATCTAAATAGTCGTGAAATCGTTTTACTTTGAGCTTATAAACAGCGGCGAATCTTAACGTTGACGCCCTAATAAATCAATGAAAACCCTGCAAAAACTCAATGAAATCAACCTAATTCTAGGCCTAACTAAGCTTAACAAGCGGTGGCTTTAACCACTTCTGCGAGTCTTTGAGCGACCGAATCCACAAGTTCAGAAGACTGACCTTCAACCATGACCCTAATTAATGGCTCAGTTCCGGATGGCCTCAATAATATACGTCCAGTTTCGGCGAGCTCATTTTCACCTTGTTTTAATGCAGCTTGAATCGTTTCACTACTGTCTAAATCAATCTTCTCTTCTATGCGTACATTGATTAGGCGCATAGGGTATTTTTTCATCCCATTCACTAATACTTTCAGGCTTTGCTTTTGCTCTACTATTGCAGCCAATACTTGTAATGCAGCGACAATGCCATCGCCCGTTGTTGTTTGTTGCAGACAAATTAAGTGCCCTGAAGATTCGCCACCTAGGCTCCAGTTATTAATTTTGAGCTGTTCCATGACATAACGGTCACCGACACCTGCTCTAGCAAAAGGAATATTTTTTTCCTTAAAAGCATGCTCTAAACCTAGGTTTGTCATCAATGTGCCAACGACCCCACCTTGCAATTTATCGTTTGCATGAAGATTCATCGCCATGACATATAACAACTGATCACCATCAACAATACTGCCTTCATGATCGACCATAATTAAACGATCGCCATCACCGTCAAAGGCAATACCTAAGTCTGCTTGCTGCAACTGAACATTCTTTTGTAACCAATCAGGATAGGTTGAACCGCAACCATCATTGATATTCATGCCGTCTGGTTTATCACCAGTAGCAATAACCTCAGCACCGAGTTCAGAAAAGACTTTTGCAGCAATATGATAAGTTGCACCATTGGCGCAATCGATAACGAGTTTTAAATCATTTAAGTTAAGCTTTGCCGGGAAAGTATTTTTACAAAACTCAATATATCTTCCTGGTGCATCCTCAATACGCACGGCTTTTCCTAATTTTGCAGAATCACAGCAAGTCAGTTCTTTTTCAAGCTCAGCTTCAATAGCGAGTTCAACATCATCATCTAACTTAGTTCCATCTGCTGAAAAAAACTTGATTCCATTATCTGCAAAAGGATTATGAGAAGCACTTATAACAATGCCAGCTTGCGCATTTAATGTGCGAGTTAAATGAGCGATTGCAGGAGTCGGCATAGGGCCTAGTAATTGAATATCAACGCCA
>Ga0316204_10005285_pt1 | contig 21613 bp, 46 predicted proteins | sample 6monrhotite_MG_2_FD_205661 | JGI IMG/M metagenome (GOLD analysis project Ga0316204, IMG submission 205661) | Microbial mat bacterial communities from mineral coupon in-situ incubated in ocean water Damariscotta River, Maine, United States -... | ecosystem: Environmental > Aquatic > Marine >... | reverse complement strand
ACCCGAGCACTGAGCGATCGACACCTCACTCCGGTGGAGGTACATCAGTCCATTCTGCAGGATGGCATCGACCTCACCTACGAGGAAGTGGCGGAGATCCTCCGCAGCCTCTACAGCACGAACTACCTCCACCGCAAGGCGGTTCCGGACCCCGCGAAAGTCAATAGCCCCACGCTGTGGGCCTACTACCTGCCCACCACACCCAAGAGGTTGGTATGACCGGACCAGAAGCCTTTGCTGCCCTTCTCGCAGGATTCGTCGGCGGGGCCTTCTCCTGGTGGCGCTACGGCAAGACTGTCTACCTGGGAGAGCGGCTGGCGATCCTCAACGTGCTCCACAGGTCTCCCCCGAAGACCGTTGAGGAAGTCGGGGAGGCCCTGTACGAGCGCTACGGCATCTACCCTGAGTTCTCCTCGGGCATCAAGCTCCGCCGCCGCTGGGGTCTGAGCAAGCTGAAGCTGACGCTCCACCGCATGAGGCGGGAAGACGGGGTGCTCATGAGGTTGACCTCGCGTCAAGGGGAGACATCACGGATCACCTGGGAAGTCAACAACATGGGGAACGAGTGACCGCCAACAACCAGATCTTCGGCCGGGGGTGGAAGCGCCGGACCCCCCACTTCCCACGGGTACGGGAACTCTTCCAGGCCGGGGTCGAGAGCAAGGACCCCGGCCTCCTTCGACAAGCTGAGGAGCTGAGGAGGGTCCTGGCGGAGGAGGATCCCATCCACTTTCACCGAAGCCATTTCTGGACCGATGGGCCGTTCTGGACCGATGGGCCGGAGGACCGCAAGGTCAAGCTGGCATGGGACCTCGACTGCTATGCGATGATCCTGGGCTGGCCGGCAATGTACCGTTGGGCCGAGCACTGCCTCTTGACCCAGCCCTCCTTCTGGACCAAGGAAGGTCAGCCGGGGTCTTGCATCGACACCCAGGAGCAGCTTCTGCTGTGGAAGTTGGCCTTCCCCTCCGCCCTCCGAGACCGGCGGGTCTGCAAGGACCTGTGCCGGGAACTGAAGGGTCGGGCATACGCCTACGGCTCCACCCGTCGCGCTCTCATCTACTTCTTGGAGTACTCCGGCGCACTTCGAGCCCTTGAGGTTCCGATGACGACGTGCTCCGCCACCCGCTATCTGGCGGAGCACCACCCCAACAAGCACTTCCACGACCCCGGGCGGCTCGAAGCCTACCGGCGAGCGGAGATCCTCCTTCCGTGGGAAGCAGACCCCGTCGAGGATGCCAAGATCATGCTCCCGATGCCGGGGGAAGACTTGTGAGCAAGGGAGCCCTCCTCCAACTATACAGGGCCGCGCGCTCTGGGTGGGACCTCAAGCCGGATGTTCTGGCTCAGGCCCACGAGCTGCGAGAGACCCTGGGCCTGAGCATCCCGGAGGAGCTGGCGGAAGAGACCATCTACGGTGAGGTGTTCTGGGCCTACGATGACCGCTACTTGCGGGAGCTCCTCGGCAAGGAGCTGGCCGTTCAGTTCTGGATCGACTTCGCTTGGGGCTGCGAGGAGTTCCGCGAGAAGCACTTCCAGAGGAAGCCCTCCACCCAAGAAGTGCGGAAAGCGATGCGGACCTCGGGCATCAGCGTAGAGCACCCGCAACCGCTCAAGTATTTCCGGGCGACGGCTCCCTGGGAAGACCTCGTTGCGTGGCGCACGGACGAGTATCATGCCCTTCAGCGGGAATATGTTCGCCGCGCGCGGATGACGCCCGGCCACTGGGATAAGAACCCAGAGGAAACCGTCGACCGAGTCAGCGAGGCGATCCGCGAATGGGAGCGTCGACGCCTGAAGAGTCAGCTCCGAACCTACCTGCGGGAGCATACATGAGCGAAGAGAACAAGCATCCCCGCCTGTTCAGGCTGAACAGCAACCACTTCTCGAAGCTGGGGGAAGGTCAGCTGATCTTGCCCGCAGGCAGTATCGGCGTTGTGACCTTGGCTCCCGACTTCCCTGGAGCCAAGGTCCTGGTGGACTTTGACATGGGTAACTGGACCTACCGAACCTACCTCAAGCCTGGAGCCCAAGGTGAATACGTTGAGTGATGCCGCATCTACCCCAGAGACCGTTGCTTGCGGAGCCCACGAGTTCGAGGTGGACATGCGAGTCCGCTTCCGGAGGGACTACATCATGGACATCCCTGGCGTGCCGGGCCACCTGAAGATCCCTGCTGGGACTGTTGTTCGGGTGACCCAGCTCGACACGCCGCCTCGGTACAGGGAGCCAGAGGTTCGGCTCGAAGTTCCTCTCGGGGTTGCCTTGCTCTGCTTCTGGCTCCCCGAGAGCTTCCTGGAGCAAGTCCCCTTGGGCGCACTCTGACATGGCGGACTGGCACGAAGACCTCCGCAAACTTCTCGAAGCGGAGAAGGCTCGAATCCGGCTCAGCAACGAGCAGTGGGTGCCGGTCTTCGGCCGCGAGCGCGTCGATCGCCTCAACAGCCAGGATGCCGACATCGAGTTGCTTCTCCGCTTCCGGTCCGTGTCCTCCCTCCTGGGGGACAATGAACTGATGTACCTGAGCGGGCACGGTTCCTTCAGCGGCTTCGGGGGGGCAGGCAAGACCCTCAATGTGGCGACCCGCCCACGGTTCCTCGTCGGGGTCAATCTGAATGAGGCCATCGACGCCTTCCTCAAGAAACGGGAACAGTCGCGGTCACCGACCAAGAAGCCTGACTTCCATGCCCCTCTCTGGGAAGATTTCCCGCAATAGGAGGACCCGATGGCCCGGATGAAAGAGTTCCACACCGACGAGGGCGGTCTGCTTCAGATGCACCTACACTCCCCCGGCGAGCACCGCCGGTACGGGGAGGGCCAGCACATCACTGCTCTCTTGACGGCTCGCGGTAAAGATCACCACCTCACTGCCCAACAACTCGAACAGCTGGGGCGGACCTGCCTCAAGTGGGCAGAGCTGATGCGGACCAAGTACTGAGGACCCCCATGAACCTGATCGAAGACATCAACCTCCACATCGCCCAGGCCCGTTGCTTCGGGGGGTTGGTCGTGCCGGACCCCGAGTGGGGGGACATGAAGCTGAATGTGTTCCCGTTCCTCCACGACGGCAAGACAGCCCCGAAGCTGCCGGGGCCCTTCCAGATGTGGGAAGACGCCCTCGCCCAGATGATGGCGCAGATCCCACCCCAGGAAGGGGCCGAGCAGTTCTTCGTGACCATCGACACCAAGTTCTTCGCGACCCCAGGCTACCTGCGCCGGGAGGGGGTCCACATGGATGGCAACTTCTGCGGGGACTACGACTTCAGCTGGGGCTACCCGCAGCTGAGTGAGCAGCTGACCTCCCCCAGCGAGACCTGGGGCGGGGAGGAAGAGGACCCGCCCAGCGAGACCTGGGGCGGGGGTCCTGACGAGAAGAAGGCGTCGGGCATTGTTGCCCTGAGTCGGGAGCAGAAGCCCGACAACTCCCACGTCCGGGTCGGGTTCCAGCTCCCCTACGACATCACGGTGCCGCTGGGCAAGTACGTTTCGGGCAGCTTGGGCGGCACCCTCATGGCCAGCAGCATCACCGGCTGCCAGGCTTGGCCGGGGGAGTACCGTGGCCGGGTCGGTTCCGGTGGAAACTGGTCCGACATGGAAGACCAGCTGGGGGAGTCCGTCAAGATCGGGGGCCAGGAGCTGTGGCTGACGACCAGCAACTGCCCGCACGAGACCTTGATGATCCCTGCCGGGACCCGGCGCACCTTCATTCGGGTCACCCTCCCCCACAACTACGACAACCGGATGCTGTTCTCATGACATCCAAAGTCAAGAAGCGTATGGGGCTGATGGTGCGCCTCCTCAAGATCCACCACGCCCGTCTCGTTGAGGAAAACCCGGGGGGCACCATCAAGCTGGGGATGCTCCGCTACGATGCGGACGGTTCTGGGAGGCTCGGCCCCGCTTGGGAGTATCCGGAGTTCACCCAAGACCTGGAGATCCTGCTGGAGCAGTCAGCGGGCATGGAGGGGTTGGTACAGACCCCGGAAGAGCCCGTCGAGTACTGCCCGCGTCCGCTCACCGATGTAGAGGTGGGGCTGATCGCGGTGGCTGCTCGGACAGAGATGCAACGATACCCGGAGTGGGGCCGAGTCGCGCAGAACTCTGAGGACACCTACAAGCCCCTCTACAGGATGGGTAGGCTGTTCGCCACCCCCCCTACCCCTCCCCACTTCACTGCGTTGGGCCTGCGCCGTCACCTGACCGGGGGAGAGGTGGTGAGGATTGCTCGGGGGGTGGATCCCTACTACGGAAGGGCCTTTGACGCGAGCCCTCGGGAACAGGAGTGGATGGTAGAGCTTCATGAGGAAACCGTCCAGCTCTGGGATAACTGCGGCCCTGACACCTGGGGCAAGGAGTAGGTGCCTCGGACTTTGATGCGGGCTGCCTTCATGGGAGGCTGGTCCGTCAGCCTCTTCTTTGGGGCGCTGGGGCTGGTGTGTCTCAGCATCACGCGCAAGCGACCTGCTTCCCCGAAGAGCTACGACTTCCACCTGTTTCCCAGCGAGTGGCGCTGGGGGGTAGAGCAAAGCTGGCACGACGGGCCGATGTTCTTGGTGGGGTTCGGCCCGTTCTTAGCAGTCAACCTTGCCTACCCGAACCCATTGGTGTGCAGGGCGCTGAGCAGAATCTCCGCCTGGGAGGAAGAGTAGATGCCGAACCACTTCATCTTCGGAGACGTTCACGGGGACGTGACCAAGCTCCGGAAGTTGCTGGCCCAGGTCGACGAGGACCTGGGCGGGGAGCCCTGCCAGCTGTACTCGCTGGGGGACCTCATTGACCGAGGGCCGGACTCCAAGGAGGTCATCGGCCTCTGCATCCAACGGAACGTGGAACTCATTATCGGGAACCATGAGCTGTGGCTCCATGAGTGGGCAGCTAACGGCAAGGCCAATCCCCTACAACCCATGAGCAGGATCATGGGTGGCAAGGCCACGCTGCGTTCCTACGGGATTGACCCGGATGCCGTAGACTTTCCGGCCGACGAGGAGGGCTTCGGAGAACTTCTCAGTCAGTGCGTCCCCCGCCATCACGCACGTTACCTCCTCACGGCGGTCTTCTTCCTGGCCATCACCCACTGCGGTGAGCAGTACGTGCTGACGCACGGAGGCTTGAGCAAGTCCGCCGTCAAGAACGCCTACGGCGGCACCGCGATCAAGAAGGTCAACAGCGCCTTCGATACGAACCCTGCCCAGCACATGTGGGTCGGAGCCAAGCCTGGGGACGTCGGGGTCCTGCCCGGTCGGGCAGTTCAGATCTTCGGCCACACGCCTTGGCCGTCAGGCCCCGAGGTGGACCTGCTCCGGGGTCAGTACATCGCCCTCGACACCGGCTGTGGGACCTGCTTCCCATACCGGCTCTCCGGGGTCTTGCTCCGTGAGGACGGCTCCCTGGAAACCTTCACCCAGGGGTAAGCGTGCTCCAGATCTACAAGAACAGGCTGCCCATCCCCCGTCGGAGCCTGAACCCGGTTGAGGAAGAGGACGCCCTCCGATGCTGAGTCCCCAAGAGATCGATAAGCTCAACTACCTGATTAAGACGCATCCCTACGGGGCAGTGGTCCGTGAGGTCATCCGACCACTTGTTGAGGCAGACCGCTTGGCCGATGCGGAGTACGCTACGGAACTGGCCTGCACCAACAGTCTGAGTAGGTCCTATTATCGGGCAAGGTTGCCTGGGTTGGTCCTCAACAGCTACTTCCTCCCATCCTTGAAGGCAGACCGCTTGACCCTCAACAAGGTCATCGAGGCTCAACTCGACCGGAGCATCCCCGTTGACTTCAACTCCGCCAGCTGGCCTGAGCAAGCGCGAGCGTACCTCGCTTCGCTGCGGAGGGGCTGAGTGGGAGTCATCCTCCTGGTGCTCAAGCCGTTCGACTACCTGGGGCATCGGTTCGTGCCGGGGCACAACTACTGGCCGAAGGGCTTGAGGAAGCACCGGGTCCTCATGAAGCCATCTTGCGGGGACATGTGCGGACACGGGGGACATGTGCGGACACGGAGGGCGTGCTCCGTGTCTATGGTCCTCGGCCCACTTCGTAGACCCCAAGACCCGGCAGGTCTGGACCGACTTCGAAGAGTTTGAGCAGGCCCCCGTGGATGCCGACACCGGGTCGCCCTTGACTTCCTACGAGGGCTACATCGAGTGGCACCCGGCCAAAGTGGTCGGTGGTGTTGTGGCAGTAATTGACTCCCAGGAGGAGTAGATGCAACCAATCGGCGAGTCTGTTTACTATCTCCACGACAACGGGGGACGGCCGTTCCGGGTGCATATACGAGAGGACTCAAAGCTGGTCCTCGTCTACCGAGAGTACGAGCCCCTATCGGACTGCCTCTGGTTCGTGTTCAAGGCTCTGAAGATCTTCGTGCCCGAAGGGTTTGACTGGTCTTGCTCCGGAGACGGACCGCTGGGTTGCCCCTGGGAAGGGGCCAAGGGCAACACCATCCTTGCTCTGTTGAGCGAGAATGGCGGGCGGTTCGAGTACGTGTTTATCGGAGGTGCCCGGATCTTCCGCTTCCAGACCGAAGAACCGATCGAGGACTTCCAGAGCCCCGTAGGCAACAACAACGTCCCTTACCCTTGGGCATCGACTGCCTCCCACACCTACCTATTCGACGCGAACGTGCGGATCGAGGGAGTCCACGGCGACCCCTACACCTACTACTATGCCTGGGACCGCTTCCCGCTCCGCGCGAGCCGCCCCTCTGAGCGGTGGGAAGAACCGTTTCATGAACAACAACGAGCCAAAGAGAAGTGGCGAAAAGAGGTGGGGGTGGCCGCCCCCTATCAGCTACTGGCTCTGGGCCGGGCGGACCCCCTGCTTGAGGACCCTGTCTCTCAGCTGAATCGCATGTACCTTCAGCACTTTGTTGCCCCATGAAAAACCTCCGCGAAGTCTTCACCCAAGCAGCTCAGGAGGACTCCCTCCAGGGAGTCAAACTGGGCATCCAGGCTGTGGCACGGGAGCTTGAGAAGCGGGAGCGCTTGCACCGGGAACATGAGCGCCGGGTCGCTGGCGAGTATGTGCCTTGCCCTGAGTGCGGGTATTTCTACACCCACACAGACGTCTTGCACCACCCCTATTGCTCAGGCATCGAGGATTAACCGATTGTGACCCCTCAAGAGAACCTCCTCCAAGCGCTGAAGGCTGGGCAAGAACACACCATTCGTCAGGCCCTGGAATTGAACCTCACCCTCACTGGGGAAGCTCCCGTAGATGCGCTGACGCGCCTTGCCATGGAGCGGGATCGTCAAGACTGGGCCAACGACCAGAACATCCTCCAGGCCTGGGGAGAGGAGTGGTTTCGCGATTGGGGCACCTTCCGGCTCCTGCGTCAGTGGGTCGCGGCCTGCATCAAGCGGATGATCCCCTTCCTTGAAGACTCCGAGGCGATCATCTTCGGGGAGGTTGTTCGGATGTTGGTTGGTGCGGAATATCCTGGCATCATGACCCACGAAGACCGCCGAGAGTTGAAGAACGTCACCGCCCCGCTCATGCGGGCGGGCCGTGGGTTCTCGCATGAGCGGGAAGCCGCGCTTGCCCTCCGCTTGCGCGGCTTTGCTTCGGATGCCCCCAAGTACCTGGTACGACTCCACCCAGACTCCGAGACGGAGCGAGAGTGGCAGGTCCGGGATCTGATGCGGAGGCTGTTGGCTTTCGAGTAAGCGGTTGCATGAATACAGTCCTGAGCAAAGCTCTCAAAGCCTATCGCGACCAAGAAAACTTGAGCCAAGAGGTCCTGGCTGAGAGGGTCGGGGTCTGCCAACCCACAATTTCCCGCCTCGAGAACGGGTCAGCGGTTTCCGCCGAGGGGAGCCCCCTCCAAGGGATCGCGGAGTCCCTGGAGAAGGAGGCAGAAAATGAGCCGGAGGAAGACCCTCCGACCTACACCTTGGCGGAGGTGCTCCAGATGGGCCGCAACGTCGGGGTGGACTTTCGGTGCCCTGTGTGTGCGAGCATGTTCTTCACGGGCAGTGCCCCGCCCATCAGCCACACGTGCAAGGCTTGAGGGGTCCCTTGCATGAGAACGCTGAGGGAGCACCCTGCTGTCCCAAAGCCTCCCACGGGAATTCGCCGGGCATCGCGTAAGGTCAAGGTCATCCTACGGGAAGTGCTCCCCCCTTCGGGGAGGTTCGTGCTCGACTTCGCCTGGGGGGTGGCCGTGACCATCTTGCTCTGCGCTGTAGTGGCTGTGGGCATATCGGGGCGCATCTTCTTGCACCCGCCCTACTGGCTCTACCAGAAGATCAAAGAAAAGCCAGAGCCTCCCCCATACGAAGACCTCGCAGACCCCATCCTCGTCAAGCACAACGGTCGGCTGTACGAGGTGCGTCGCACCAACGGGGTGCATGCGTACATCTCCGGCCACGGGCTGAAGAACAAGCGGGTGAGGGTCGAAGACTGCCTGCTTCCCGAGGCGGGAGATGTCGCTGCCGTTGAGAAATTCACCGAGGAGCCGGGGATTCCCGTTGCTCGCCCCAAGCGCCAGGTGCTGCGCTCGGCCGCTGGGGTCTTGGGGCGCCTGGGTAAGCTAAAGCGATCCAAGGAGAACCCCAAATGAGACTGCTCCTGCTCCTGCTCCTGGCCGGGTGCCCCACACCCCACGGCACCCAAACGCCTCCGGACACCCCCGAGGAGGTGGATGTCCTCTCCTCTGCGTTCCCGATCGCAGGCCGCAAGTACTGCTTCGCCGGGGACGTGGTGGTCGTCTCCGACTACCGACACTCCCACGTGTACCTCATGGACGTCGAGGTCCACCCAGCAGTAGCAGTGACAGCGGAGACCTACCGGGGGACCGGCGTTCGCGAGCGGGACTGGTACAAGTATGCCACTCCGGTAGTAGACCCTTGCCCCTCTCAACCCCGGAGCTACTGATGAGAGCCTACGTCGTCCCGCTCGGCGTGTTCCGGGACCCCGAAGGGAAGAACCACTACTGCGCCTTCCTTCAGAGGGCGGATCTCGCCGAGGCAGGATAACCTCAGATGTCGATCGACCGCGCAATAGAGCTGTTGGGCAGTAAGGACCCCGATCAGGTTCGCCAGGGTGTTGAGATCCTCCTCGCAGTCGGACCCTATGCCTTGAACTATCTGGCTTGGGTCGTGGCTCAAGCCAAGAGGTTCGGGGACCTGTGCCATGCGGTGAACCGCCACCGGCACGCTCGCCACCTCCCCACCGGGGCGGATATCGATGTCTTCTTACTCCAGGTTTTAGATCAGTGGGGCGACATGATCTGCCAGGAGTGCTCCGGCACCCAAGAAGTGCTCCGCATCAACCGGCCGAACCCGGCCCGTTGGGTCCGTTGCCCAGACTGCTCTGAGGAAAAACCGTGATCGACCGACTGCTGGACATGCTGCTCAATAAGGACCTCGCCGTGCGCTTACAGGCGCTGGAGCTCTGCGAGACGCTTCCCCCTGCCCGTTGGTTGGCCTCAGCCCCCGAAGGGGCACGCATCAACCCGGAGTCTGTGCGTGGGATGGCACGGCTCATGTTTAGTCAGGGAGTTGCGGCGGACCTCCAGAGGGGCCTGGACCTCTTGGGTAACATCATCGACCTGGAGACCGGGATGGAAAACCTCTACCACTTCTTTCAAGAGGGGGAGAGCTATCGTGTTCGTGGGATGTCCGACAACTCTGGAGTCCATCAGACCTGCCGCGCCAACATGAGGGCATGGGTGTTGGAGCGTCAAGGGGTTTTGGGGGGGTGGTACGAGGTCGCCAAGACCTACCTGCCCAACAGTGCAGGGATGGGACAAGCCCGTAAACAGCTGGGCGTCTGAAGGTCTTGACGGTGCCGAGACCTTCGACGATTGAAATTTTCCTGCCAATATCTCACGAGTTTGCCAGCTCAAAGTAGGCTGGCCCGCTCAAGGTATGGGCTGGATTAGAACCCGCAGCACCTTTCCGATAGCTTTCGAAAGCTATCGTAATGTCAGGAAGATAGCTTGTTTTACCTGGACCTTGTCAATACCCAGCAAGTAACATGTCGCAGAGTATTAGGGACACCTACATATTACGCGCTGGTTGTTTTACGGAGCACGTTTCATGGGCACAGAAGCAGAAGACCGTCGCTTGGGGCTGAAGCTCTACCTGGTGCGTGAAAAGACCCGGTCCAACCAGTTTATGCAAGTGCTCCAGAACCTACCCACACCCCTTCAAGACGACCCGCCCTTCGTCGTGGGCCGCATCCTCAAGAAGCTGGTGAAGACGGCGGGGGTGATACACTCCCGCCTGATCGGTGCGGACCTTGCCCGCACCACCATGGATGATCTCCGCGAAGAGCAGCTCCTGCGAATGCAGGAGCTGACGGAGCGCATAGAGCTGGCCTGCGAGCGCGCAGAAGAGCTGATCGACCAGCTCAATAAGGCGGGGGGAACCCCGGAAGAACCAGAGTAGATGCAGGCTGGACTCCGGACGCAGCCGCGTAGACGGCAGCAGCCTGAAGGTCGATCAAGAAGGCAGGGTTGTCGGGGTCCGGGCAAGTCTTGAGCCGGTCGAACCATGCCTGAGCACCGGGCGGCAGACTTGCCCGGAACAGGTTCTTGTTGCCCGCCTGGGCTGCGGACCACGCCGCCTGAGCTTGGATTGGGGTCAGCAGGGGGCTCGGTTCGTGGAATGCCGGGACCCCATTCCGGGTCCGGCCGAGACTCATGCTCAAGACGAACCCGTGGCCTGCTATTGGCCCTTCGTAGGTGACGGCCCACCCGCTGGTGTTTACAGTGTCCTCGCCCATGTCACTGCTCCTTTTCATCTTCGAGGTTCAAAGGACGGACCGCTTCACGGTAGCGGCGGAGCTTATCCAGGCATTGATCGATTCGAAGGAGTGTTTCTCTTTGCCAGGAAGCCAGGCCCTCTTCTTTGGTGGGCGTTGGCTTGGCAGGGGCCTGGGCCTCGGACTCGGTACTCTGATGAAGCGGGTTCATGTATCACTCGCGGAAGCGCTTGAGGAGGTCTTCCCGCAAGGAAGTGACCTCCTCAACGACAGAATTCAGAATTTCGGCGGGCTCGGGCGCATCAGCCAAGGCTCGGATGTGACGCTCCAGGTCCTCGACTCGACGCAGCACGTCCGCATCGGCCAAGCGGCGGACATCTCGCAGCAACCCGCGATCGTCCGTCCCCCAAGTTTCCAGGTCCTGGCGCTCATGGGCCAGTGCCTTTTCATTGAGCTGAGAGACCTTCTCCCCCACCTCTGCCAGCTGGGCTCCGAAGTCATCGAAGCGCTTGTTGACGACCTCATCCACGTCCTTGAGGATCGTAGGCTTCAGGAAGTATTGGTAGATGGCCAGGAGGCCAGCACCAAGGGCCGCCAGTCCCGCACCAGCCGCAGCAGCCTCATTGATCCACGCAGTACTCGTCTCGGAGAGTACTGGGTCTTGAGCCAGTGCCTCGGCGACAATCAACCACCACATCACGACACACCTCGCATTACGACAAGGGGGAGGATAGGTGCCCAAGTGGAAAGGGAAACCTCCGTAAGGGCTCCTCTCCCCCTTTCCCGCCCCTGCCCGCACCGTAACCCCTGGCATGGAAACCCTGCTACAACTCGTGGAAACCTACTGGAGGACGGGGGACCCTGCCTACGTGAATCAGGCCAAGGAGTTGGCCCTCAGCCTTGGAGTGGAATTTGCTTTCGGCAGGGTCTTGGAGGCGGGGGAGCGGTTCCGCACCGGCAGCAAAAACCTCCAAGATGTCGAACGGAGCCTGGGGTCCTGGAGGCGGTCCAGCGCACCGGGAACACTCGGAGGGCGGGCAGTCAATCGCCTCCGTAAAAGGAGCAGGGTTCTCCGGGATGTAAATCAGGTCCGTTACCGCTTCCTGAGGCAGGAGATGGACGCCCTGAACCGAAGCCTCCAGCAAGGGGGGGTTGACGATGCTGAACAGCCTGTTGATGGGGGCTGCCATGCTCGACGACGAGGGGGAGGTAGAAGACTGCTCCCTGGACGTCATCCGTCAAGCGCTGGAGCTGGCCAAGGGGCTCGGGGTGAGCGTGTTCGACATGTTCAACCAGGCCAACAACAGCGGGGGTCCGGCTTGGTGGCTCCTGGGGGAGGAAATCCTCCAGGCAGCTCAACCCGACGACTGGGAAGCCTGCGCAGAGCTGTGCGGTGCGGACTTCTTGGTTCACTGGGGGAACTTCCAGCCCGACAACCCCAACACCCGTGCTCACCTCGCACGGGCGCACACCACTCGCGACGGGATCCTGTACGGCACCCACAAAACCCAAGACCTGGAGGCTTTGGCCCCTTGGGCTGCTTCCATGCCCCCCTCGGACATGTTCTGCACTTCCCTGAGCTGGTCCAGCTACAGCGAGGCAGCCTACCTCCACAAGCAACAGCCTCACCTATCCCTGGAGGTGTTGGAGGAAGAAGCCAAGTGGAAGCACTTCCGCCGCATTTTGCAGTACGCAGCGCACGGCCGTGCTGCGGTGAGCCGAGAGTGGGGTACGAAGTGACCCCGGAAGAGCGTGCAGCCCTCGTTCAGCTCTACGCAGACTCCTATGACCAGCACGGGGCTGCACGCTCCGATGTACTGGACCAAGCCCACGAGCTTCGGCAGGCCCTCGGAGGTACGGTGCCCTGGGAGCTGGCTCACCAGTTGCTCCGAGATGGACCCATCCCCTACTGGTTGAGCTGGTGGGAACTGCTGCCCGAACTGGTGGGGCCAGAAGAGTCCAACCGTTTCTGGGATCAGCTACGCGAAAAGCTACTCCCCCGCAGCCCTGAAGACCTCAAGGGGCACTTCGAGGCTTCGAAGAGAGGGGTGGGGTGGGAGACCCCTCTCTACCGGCTGGCCCGCTGGAAGTGGGAAGAAGAGGTGCTGCCGTCAGAGGAATGCCTCTTGCGTCGGACTCGGATCAGGCCGGGACTGGTCGAAGAGGTATTCCGCACCGCAGCCCATGAGCTGGAACGGTACTTGAGGGGGCTGGAGGAACGGTGATGGGTGCTGATCGGTTGGTGGAGCTGCTCTACTCCAAAGACGAAGACCATCGCGCTCAAGGGGAGGAGCTCTGCAAGGTGCTGCCCGAAGAGGACCTCCCCGAAGAAGTCCGGGGGTACTTGCAGCGGAAGAGGCTGGTAGAGTGGGCCGATGAGGTCTACCGCCAGGGCACTCACCTCCCCCTCCCGGAGGGGTTGGGGTACAGCGACCTCCGAGCAAGGCCCTCCGGCTCCCAGTGCCCGACTTTGGGTGTGTGGTGGGCACTGATCCCCTTCTACGCAGATCACCTCTCCCTGCGAATGAGGTCCAGCACCGGGGGTGCCTTCGAGGCCAGCCTCTGGGGCAGGGAGGGGGACATGGTCCTCCTCCGTCTGGGGCTGGGGAAGCGGGAAAAGCAGGGTTACCTCACGCTGAAATGGCCCCCGACCACCGTAATGGGGAACCATGAGTGAGAACGCCGAGAAGATCTTGGACCTGTTGTGGTCCGAAGACCACAACACAAGGAAGCAAGGAGAGGAGCTCTGCCGGCTCCTCTTGAGGCAGGAGGACTACCCCGACCCCATCGTCGGATACTTCCAGCGGCTGGCCTTGATCGAGTGGATGGAAGGGGTCGTGGAGCACGAGGAGCTGACCCCATTCCCCCGGATCGACAGCCGCTGCCTCTGCTGCCCCCGGTGGCGGGGGGTACGTCATCCCGACTTGAGGCGGATCACGACCCTCGGCTACCGAGATGAGGTCGAGGTCAGTTTTCGGCGACTCTACTCGGACGGCTTCCACACCCTCTACATCAAACTGCCGGTGCTGGGAGGAGTGCGCCTGAAACCCTTGGATCTTCCTCTCCTCCAGAAGCCCAATAGCATGCGCCACCTGGAACCGTAGCCGGGAGCATCTCGGCGATGCGACTCATGATTGAGCTTACCGTAAGGCGCTACAAAGGAGACCCCATATGAGCATCCGAGAGACCCTGTTGGCCACCGCCCTCTACAACGTCGGCAGAGGCCAAGCTGCCCTGGAGTGGGCACGGCGTCAGCTGGACTACGAGGTCAAGGACGACTACTTCGGGGACGATGCCAGCATCGACATCCTCCGATCCGTCGAGAAGGCGTTGCCCGCCGCGTCGGACGCCATCCTGGAGGCGATGGCCCTCGGTGACGAGGACTCCCTGAAGAACCACATCCTGGGCATGATCGCCAAGGGCTACATCTGTCAGCCCGACGCGGGCAGCCCGTCCATGAAGTCCTGGGCGAAGCTGTTCCAGCTGCTGGAGGAGAAGTGACCGATGACACCCGAAGAAGGTGAGAACCTGATTGAGCTGATCTGGCACCGGAATCCGGCCATCCACCAGCAGGGGGTGGAACTCGCCCTGACCCACGAGGAGGAAGACCTGCCTCTTGCCGTCCGGGGCTACTTCCAGCGGCGTCGGCTGTTCGAGTGGGCAGAGGAGTGCCTGGAGAAGGAGAAGATGCTTCCGAAGCCGAGGGCGGATCGCCCTGCGCTCTCTGCAGACACCAGCCCCAGCAGAAGGCTCTGCCCCACCATCCGCCACACCCACCGAGCCCTCTACAGAGATCAGGAGTCCGGTCCGATCCACCTCCGGGTCTTCAAGGCGGGCGCAATCCTTGTGGTTCAACTCAGCGGGTGGGGCGAGGACCTGGGCATCAGCAAGTTCTGCATCACCAAAGAAGACGCCGGATACCAAGTCACCATGGACTGGGGGAAGAGGTGAGCGTCACGTCCCCGGAGCGAGAAGCCTGCGCCGAGGGTCCGACCCATGAACGATGAAGAGGTCCAACGGCTCAAAGAACTCCTCTGGAGTCCCGACGAGGCCCGCCGAAAACAGGGGGTGGAGCTGCTTCGAGCCTTAGAGCAGCAAGGAGTACTGGAGGGGTGGGGCAGCCTACAGTGGTATCTGAGGCGGCACTGCTTGATTGAGTGGTGCGAAGAGGTCTACGCTGCCGGCTCCATCCAGTCCCCCCTGCCGAGAGTCCTCCGCACCGACCTCCGGTACTGGAATGCGTCTCTCGGTGGTGCCTTGGTTCAGGACCCCTTCTCAAACAGCAACTGGGCGCAGAATGGCGCCCGGTTTCACCAAGCCCCCGAGAGAGTTGTCTTGTGGAAGAAGTACCGACGGCACTTGGGTGTGATCTTCCGCCGAACAACGGCGGAGGGCCTCTTGGGAAGCCCTGAAGTGAGGTTTTTCGAGGTATGACCGACCAAGAAGAACGGCTGGTAGAGCTGCTCTGGGACAAAGACCCAGACGCCCGACTCCAAGGGGAGGAGCTGCTGGAGTGCCTCGGGGAAGAGGCACGGGATAGCCTCGACTTCTTGGAGCCCTACTTCAGGAGGAAGAGGTTCTTTGAGTGGCTGGAGCGAGTCCTGGAGACGGATGACTATGGGGACTGGGAGGCCATCCCGAAGGTGCTGTCGGAAGACATCGCCTACTGCGACCTCCGCATCAACGGGGAGGTCTTCCGAGACCCCCTCTGGGAGCATGATCGGTGGTTTGTGCGGGCGATGAAGTTCCCCGCGTGGGATAGCCGACCCTACTGGAGGTTCGACTTCCAGGTCAAAGGGGGACGGCGAACGCTCACCGTAGAAATGCACGAGGGCTCTAAGGGCTACCTGTACCCGCGCTCCAAGAGCTTCTATCCGTGAGAAGAACCTCCTCAGGTAAGCGCAAGTATGGACCTCAAAACCTACAAGAAGCTGCGAGGCATGTCCCACAAGGGCTCCCTCCGAGAGGACCTCATCGGGAGAAGGCTCGTTAGCTCACGGACGGGCCTCCTTCGCGTGGGACTCAACGACCCCATGAACGTGTTTGCGAGGATTGCCTCGGGGACGATGCGGAATCCCCTCCCCCAAGCCGTGCCTTCGGACGAGTTCGTGGCCTGCCAGAACCTCCCACTCGCTGATCAGAACTGGGCCAGCACCGACCCCGAGTGGGTCGGTAAGGCATCGATGGGCAAGCGGCACCGCTTCATCACCACCACCAACCTCCGCTGGGACTACTTCAACGTCCTGACGATCGAGGACCCCGGCTTCCTGCTCCGGATGCGGGACTACGCTCTGGAGAGCGCCGAAGCCTGGGGCTGGTCGGACGCCATCGGGTTGTGCTTCCACCCGTACCCGTTCAACTCGGTGCCCAGCCTCCACCTCCACGTCCTGGACATGACCCTGCGGGGCACAACCTACGACGTGCTGCACTACAAGAACCTCGCCCTGGAAGATGCGTTGGAGGCGCTTCAGGGTTGATGACTCCAGACCAACGGCAAGCCCTGCTCGACCTGTACGCAGCAGCGTTTGACTGGGAAGGGCGAGTAGCCGAGGACGTCTTCGATCAGGCGGAGGAACTCCGAAAGGCTCTGGGGTGCCCATTCCCGCCAGAGGTAGCGGATATCTCGTGCCTGTTTCACGAAGCGTGGCACCCGAAGGGGTTCCCTTCCCTCCTCTGCACGCCGAGAGGAGATTTCAAGGACCGGATGGAGAGAGTCTTCGACTCAGAGGCCCTTGCAGAACAGCTGCAGGATCGGCTGGTTGGTCTGATCACGCGACCGGATCCGCGCACAGACATCTCCCAGCAGATCTACCGGGAGTTGGGGGTGGCCGGCGTAGAGATAGCACGGGAGATGTTGAGGAAGTTCTGTGGTTGCCCCCATCCGCCCATGGCGAGATGTTGACGCAACCCTCCCCGCCCTGGTTCTCATCCAGCCACTCTTGTTCCGCAGCGATGCGACCTGTCTTCGAGTGGACTTTCTTGAGGACTTGGGGTTCGAAGCGTCCGTACTTGTTGAATACGTTCTGCATCCGAGGATTCCCATGGGTGCCTTCTTGGAGCTTTCGGAAGTGAGTCTCCCACCGCCGCTTAAAGGACTGGGCACGACCCCCATAGAAGTGGGCGTCCGAGAGCCAGATGACATAGAGCCCTCCGCCTGACGGCGGGGTATCGTAGGGCAGCATGTAGAGCCTCCGTACAGGTTCTGGGTGTTAGAAGGCCCCTGGCGCGGCAACGCCAGGGGCCTTCGCTCGCTTGGTAGGCTTAACCTACTCAGCTGTTGAAGGTGTTTCCGTAGACCTGGGAACCCAGCTGGCCCAGGCTGGGATCATTCCCCATTTGAATAAATTCTCCAAATGTTGAACTCGCGTCCAAGACATCAGTGATCATGATGTCGCCCGATTCCGTGATCAGGGCCGAGTCCCGGTTGAAGCCGCTGTTGCTCCAGCTGGTCCACCAGCAAGCCTCGTAGAAGGTCACGAGGATGTTGTGGACGCCCTCGGTCGCGTCGACGCTGGACCCGCCCAGGTTGCCCGAGTAGGTCAGAGTGGAGACTCCGCCCGTGCTGCCTGCCCCCGCCTGGACCGCATCGGCCGAGCCGCTGAACTCCGCGTCGGCGATGACGCTGAAGACGATTTCCTGGCGGATGTCGAAGGGCCAGCGGTGGTGCTTGAGCGAGCGCATCGGACCCGAGACGCCAGCAGCGTACCCGGTAGACTGCCAGATGTTGCTGAGGTACAGCAGCTGCCGCTCGATGCTGGCCGTCATCGGGTCGGTCAGGCCCGGAACCAGCTCAGCGACCTGGTCGCCCATGCCGATGCCGCGAACGGCCTCGACGGTTCGAGACTCCGAGGGAGTGAAGTTGCCCAGCACGCCGATCTGGTAGAGGACCTGGTCAGCCGCGCCGAACTGCGGAGCAAGGATCCGCACCTTCTGGCTGACGACAGAGCGGGTGTTGGGGCTGGTGCCAAAGCGGTACAGCGAGCTGGTGCCCTGGATGCCACCCTGGGGGTTCTGGTCGGTGTTCGATGCCACCCTGTCCTCCTACAGATGAAAGAGTCGCGTATGCTACAATCCTGTGAGAGATAGGGTGGGTATTGCCGGCAGCCTGCCCTCCATGTAAACGGGGGCATGAGTGCAGCCGGGCAGAATCAGATCCTCGAGGGCCTCCTGCGGTCGTGGGACCCAGCCCAGAGGCTCCACGGGGAAGAGCTCTTGGAGATGGTCGACGAGCAAGGGCTGGGGGATTTCCTCAGAGGCTGCCTGCACCGCGCGAGGCTCTATCGCTGGCTCAAGAGGTGCGGGGAGGGTGAGGTCACGGACCCGCCGCCCATGCCGGAGTTTCGACTCCTGGGCCACCCCCAGTTCCTGTGGGGCAAAGACCCCCTAACCCGAGGGGCTTCCCCGTTAGGCCAACACCCCACGCGGGGTTGGTTTTATTACCAGGAGGGGGGAGTGGGGCACGCATCCACCCCATCGAGTACTGGGACCTGACCCGAGGAGGCTCCCATAAAACCCTCGACCCGCCCTGTTAGCCCGACCAACGGTAAGTCAAGACTGACCCTCCAGGAGAACACATGAGAGACTGCGTCAACAAGGAAGACAACCAGGCCGTGTACAACGGGGAGTGCCCGCTGTGAGTCAGGACTACTCCGATCCGGCTCACCCAGACCGCATCCGGGGCCAGTCGGTGGGTCTGATCCTCGGGGCCATCGGCGGGACGGGGTTGACCCTGGCGGCAGTGTTCGGGTTCTTCTGGTTTCTGATGCAAATCCCCGCCGGGGAGAGCGACGTCGACATCCTGTACTGCCAAGCCTGCTGCGAGGAGAATGGGTACAAAGCCTCGGATATCCGAGGCTTTGAGCAGTGCCACTGCCTCAAGGCCCCCGGCGACCGGGCCTACCTCAAGGACGAGTGCCCGCTGTGAGACTGCTCCGCAGGCATCCCAAGAGCCCGGAGTGCCTCCCGACCGCCCCGTACATCCAGATCCCCCGAGGGTGGGTGTACCATGAGTACCCCCGCGAGATGCGAAGACCCTGGCCCCCGGAGGCTGCGTTGCTGGAGCTCCACTTCTTCAGCGACCCCCAAAAGCCGAGCACCTTCTTCGGCGAGCGGTGGGGCTGGCCGGTAAGGGCAGTCGAGGCCCTGCGCAGGAGAGCCCGTGAACATCACCTGGTCTGACCCCGAAGATGCCCTGCACTCGACCAAGAGTGGGACCCAAACCATTTCCAGCTGGGTAGCGGAAGGGGACGCACCCGCAGGACGGTTCAGGCTGTACCAGAGCCCCCAGGCAGCAGCAGAGATCCCTACGCCGTGGAACTTCGCCGACGGCATGAGCGTCTGCTTCCTGTACGGAGTGGGCCTGAGTGCAGCCAAGACCTCGGCCGAGAAGTAAATCCGCCGCATCCTGGACCGCGAGAACCTCTGAGGAGAGCGTCATGCCCCTATGGGAGCACCCTAAGTTCCAGGCACCAAACCCGGAGAAGCTTCTCCGGGCACTCCACATGTTTGAGCTGGAGCACATCCCGGTGGACATTGTTCGGGTGGCCAACGACTTAGGCATCGCCACCTACGAGGACAACATCCCCCAACCCAAGCTGGAGGTCTGGTTTGGCAAAGGTGCCCGGATCACTGTCCCTCGCCGAGGGTCCATGGAAGACAAGCGGTTCTGGCTGGCGCACCACCTGAGCGCGCTGATGTGGGGTCGGGCCAAGACCTATGCCGGGCTGGGCAAGCTGGCGCGAATCCTGGCAGGCCGCGAAAGTAACGGCCCGGACTTCTACCTGGACACCATCGAGGAGGACTGCTGCATGAACGCGGCAGAGCTCCTCATGCCTCGCCACTACTTGAGGCTGTTCGCCCAGGCAGCCGACTACAGCATCCCCCGGATGGCCAGCCACTTCAAGGTGCAACGGTATGCGATGGAGGCCCGATTCCACCTCCTCTTGGGGGAAGAGGGCCGCAATCCATGGCCACCGACAAAGAGGCCATGACCAGCAGAACATCCTGATCGACCTCTAACCCGACGCGGAAAAGAGTAAGCAATATTGCTCCGACTCTATTCTAAGGACAACCAAGAACCATGAGCACCATCGACGAGATCCAGACCGCCTTCGAGCTTGTCTTCATGCCCGGCCCCGACAACTTCTCGGCCTTCCTGGGGATGGTGGAATGCGCGGTCATGGAATCCGAGCGGGGCACCTACGGCCGGGGCAAGGGGGAACGACAGTTCTGCCCGGACGGGATCGGCATCAAGGCAGCCCACCAGCGCAACATCCACCAGGCCGCAGCAGCGTTCGACGCCCTCAAGAGCCAGTTCGGAGCCTGACCGATGAGAGTGCGCTTCGATCCAGACCTCGCCCGCAAGAACTTGGCTTACTCGGAGGTCCTGGGGGTCGAGGTGCCCCCCTTTTACTCACTCTTCTACAAGACGGCGGGGGTGGGGCTACGATTCTACTCAGACTCCCCAAACCGAAAGCCTCCGGAAGGCTTTCACCACCCCAGCGCCAAAGGTGCTCCGCAGGGGGTCTTCTACGATGGGCCTCGAAAAGAGCAGTGGGTCGTGACGCGGGCCTTCTACCCCGAAGCCCGTGATGTCTACGCGAACGCGGACTGGGACCTCCTGCACGAGATCGGCCATCTGGTCGTGGCTCACATCACTGGGCGGCGAGACCTCATCAACTTCGGGGCCGAGGTCGAGTTCTTCCTGATCAAAGACGAGATGGATGCCTGCCGGGTGCAGATGTACCTGGGAGCTGTGGTCCTCGGCTACAGCCCGCGCCAAACGGCGGGGGTAGCTTCGCATCTCAACTGGGAAGAAACCTCGGAGCGCATCTGCGACACCTTCGACACCGGGCGGGACCTCTACGAGATCTTCCGCCGGGGCCACGCGGGCCTCCCAGCCTTCCCTCGCGTAACGGAAGAGTACATGGATGAGACCGCAGAAGCCTGGGTGCGGATGGTATACAGGAACCAAGAGGTCCAGGCGACCCATCAGATGAGCTGGGAGGAACCATGACCCTCAACGAACGGACCCAGGCAGTGAAGGTTGCCTGGGATGCGGCCCAGAAGAGCCGCGACTTCTATGCCAAGATGGAAGAGCTGCTCGGCATCCCCCCGAAAGAGATGACCGAGCTGTTCAGCCGCTGGAACAAGCACCCCCGCTTCATGGTCGAGGAAATCGCCCAGGAGGCTGGAGTCGACCTGAAGGAGGCGGGCTTCGCTGCCTACCTGGCCCACATCGGTTACGGGGAGAAGTCAGAATGAGCCGAGACATCCTGAGTATGAACCTGCTCCAGCTGCTGGAGACCCTGGAAGACCCGCGCCAGCACGCCCTGCTCAAGATCTACCGGGATCTCGGTGACCTCTTCCACCACGGGGCTGGGGGGAATAACCACCAGAACTGGCCGGGAGGCTACGCCGATCACGTCGCGGAGATCATCCGCATCAACCGCATCTTGTATCCGGCGATGAACGCGGTGCGACCGCTGCCGTTCACCATGGGTCAGGCTGACGTAGTTCTCTTCTTCCACGACATCGAGAAGCCCTTCAAGTACGGACCGCCCGACGACCCGAGGGTGATGCGCTTCGAGGACGGTGTGGGGGCGATGCTCGACTCCCTCCGCGAACGTCACCACGAGAAGACCGCCGTGGTAACCTCCCACGACGAGGCGATGTGGGCCGAGGAAGCCTGGGAAGGGGCCAAGCAACAGATCCTCCTGGACCTGACGGGCTCCTACGGCTTCGAGTTCAGCCCCGAAGAGGCCAACGGGATGAAGTTCATCCACGGCGAGGGGTCCTCAATGCTGGAAGACCTTCAGACCGAGATGGGCAAGGTCTATTGGGGGATCCGAGGACCCGAAAAGAAGAGACTCCAGAAGCTCCTCCAGGCCCACCCATTCTGCCCCCACT
>Ga0316204_10005282_pt1 | contig 21636 bp, 15 predicted proteins | sample 6monrhotite_MG_2_FD_205661 | JGI IMG/M metagenome (GOLD analysis project Ga0316204, IMG submission 205661) | Microbial mat bacterial communities from mineral coupon in-situ incubated in ocean water Damariscotta River, Maine, United States -... | ecosystem: Environmental > Aquatic > Marine >... | reverse complement strand
TAGGCAGAAGTGGAACAGGAAATCGCTTTTCCTGAACTCTTTGCCACAAAAGCCTGAAATTTCACAGCAACCTCTTTACAACCGCCTTCTGCATCCAATACCTGTGAAAGGAATGCCCAAAAGGTGTTTTGTTTGCTGAAAACGCGGTTGCGACTATGGATGCCTGATTTGGATGATGCCAGATGGTGAGAGGGGATAAACTTTCCAAAACATTCACCAAGTTGGACAAGGGACTTCTTTTTCAACTTGGATAGTTCTTCTGTCAGTTTCTGCTGTGCTGTTCGCGCTGGTTGCCGTTGTTTTGGAAGGTGTAGGTTTGGCAGGGTAAGTGTCGTAAAATACATGATATAAAATAACATTTATGCAACTGTTTTTCACCCTGTTAGCACTACTTTAAATGCTTAACTTAGTGCCATTCGGGACGCTACCCATTTTAAATGATGATTAGTTGAACGTCTGGTTCTGGCGGCGGTCTCAACTGGTCAACGCAACTTGATCGCTCACCTTCCACCATTAGTCGCGAAATCAATCGTAATTGTGGAAATAATGGTTGGCTCTGTTATAAATGATCATTCCTGATTTACATTCTCGATACGTTCCAATGCTCAATCGAACGCTCATCTTTGACAAGGCTTGGTCGTACAAGGGTGCAATTATGTTTTTCAAAAATCTCGATCACTTCTTTTTCATCGCAAACCATATATTGTATCAAAACATAAGATTTAAACCCGTTACTTTTCAGTGCTGGAGTAAGATTAGAAACAGCATCTATGTCATATGCGAGATAAATCGGATCATTTTGCTCAAGCTCGATTAAAAGCAACTCTTCGATCAACTTCATTGAATCGTTTATTGATTTAAAAGCTAGACAGATATCGATCGTATCGTGAGCGGTGATGTTTGTATTTTCAAGTGTCGTATAATGGTGAACTTCTGAATCTTTAATTTCTTTATATAGTGAAGATAGCATGTGTAAACCACCTTCTAATGTTACATATTCCAAAGCATCAGTGCATACCTTCAAATTACCAATAAATCTTCTGTCAAAGCCATCTGTGTTTTTGGACATGCACTCTCCCTTTATTAAATAAGCAAATGAATATGGTATCTAATGTTTTTGTAAAAGATAACAGAAACAGGCTTGTTAAAAATAATACTGCATATCCAATTCTGAAGAATTAAATCCATCCTACGTAACTGTTGCTTGCACTCAATCTATCCATTGTTTGCTATCAATAAACGCGGATTCAAGTTCCAAGTGCAACTCCAGTGAGTTTGGTCTTGATATTGAAGAACACCTCATGAGGTGTTCTGTATCTCAGCGTTTTTCGAGGTCGATGATTTAGTCTGTGCATGATGAAGTCAACTTCTTGGGGCGATACGGTGTTAAACATACGAGCATTTGGAATGTATTGCCGCACCAGCCCATTGGTGTTTTCATTTAATCCTCGTTCCCATGATGCATAAGGGTGGGCAAAAAAGGTATCTGCTCCAATGATCTTAGCCACTCTGGCATGGTCACAAAACTCCAAGCCATTGTCTTTGGTGATGGTGTGAACCTTGTCTTTAAATGGCGTTAATAACCGTATTTCAGCATCAGCCACAAGTCCTGCCTTCTTGCCTGCAACCTTTTCCAGCAAGGTGTATTTCGACTTTCGCTCAACCAATGAAACGATAGCCCCTTGATGCCCCTTGCCTATAATCGTATCAGCTTCCCAATCCCCAATGCGTACTTTCTCATCAACAATCGCGGGGCGCTGTTCAATACCAATCCGGTCGGGTATTTTACCTCGCCGATTGATTGAACCGTAACGTTTCTTTCGCTGTTTCTGGCAGCGTAGAAAGCTGTGTAGGTCACCGCCATTCTTCTTGTTGGTATAGATATGCTGATATATCCACTCATGGCTTACTGCCCGTTTGCCTTCCAGTCTCAATCGCTCACTAATTTCATCTGGCGACCACTCCTGACGCAGAAGAGCATGTATACGCTGCCACTCCAGCTCAGCAATTCGAGGGCGAACCTTCTCCTGTCTCCGTTCAAGCGCCAAATGATGGGCTTGCTTAGGCCGGTAGCCCCGCATGCCATGATTGCGCCGAAACTCGCGGCTAATGGTTGATTTGTGTACTCCGATTAGCCGCGCAATATCAACCTGCATATGACCTGCTTTCTTGAGCACGGCAATCTGATATCGTTGCCCTTGGGTAAGCTGCGTGTAGTTCATTCCTTGTCCTTTGATAAGTCGTGTTTGAAAAGCGCAAGGCTGCTACCGCAGCTTGCTCTTTCAAACCATCATCAAAGTTGCACTTACAAGTTGAATCCGCGAAACATAAAAGTGCCGCCCAAGTGTGCAACGCGGTTTTTTTATTCTGCATATTCAGCCTCGTATTGACTTAAAGTTTCACCTTGTTGTAAATAGACTATACAGTTGGTTCTTAGGGTATGGGGAGTATTTTTTAGAATGAATCAGCAGGTATTGTCATTATCTCAACTAGAGCAGTATCTATCCAAAGCAGCCTGGATACTGAAGGGCCCAGTCGATGCTTCTGATTTTAAGGTTTATATATTCCCGCTATTGTTCTTTAAGCGCATCTCTGATGTGTATGACGAAGAGTACCGAATTGCTCTAGAAGAATCTGATGGTGATGCTGATTACGCCTCCTTGCCTGAGTTTCACCGTTTTGAAATCCCTGAAGGATGCCACTGGACAGATGTTCGTGAAACTTCTACCAATGTTGGCTTAGCTATTGAAAAGGCGCTTAGGGGCATTGAGCAGGCCAACCAGGAGTTCTTGTACGGTATCTTTGGTGATGCGCAATGGAGCAATAAAAACAAGCTCTCTGACAGGCTTCTCGTTGACCTCATTGAACACTTCTCACAATACACTTTAGGCAACAGCTCTGTAGGCCCAGATATGCTGGGTAATGCTTATGAATATCTTATCAAACACTTTGCTGATTTGGTTAACAAAAAAGCTGGTGAGTTTTATACCCCGCGTTCAGTCGTTCACCTTTTAGGTTTGATTCTAGATCCCCATGAAGGCGAAAGCATTTATGACCCAGCCTGTGGCACTGGCGGCATGCTGCTTGAGTGTGTTGATCATCTAAAGCACAACAAAGAAGATTATCGAACCCTTAAACTTTATGGCCAAGAGAAGAACCTAACTTCCAGTTCTATCGCCAGAATGAATATGTTTTTGCATGGCATTGAAGATTTCCAAGTGCTGCGTGGTGATACGCTTCGCAATCCTGCTTATTTTGAAGCAGATGGCCTAAAAACCTTTGATTGTGTGATTGCTAACCCGCCATTCTCCTTGAAAGACTGGGGTGCTGAAAACTGGGCGAATGACCCCTTCGGACGAAATATTGCCGGCGTACCACCAAAAGGTAATGGTGATATGGCTTGGGTGCAGCACATGATCAAATCCATGAATAGCACTGGTCGCATGACTGTGGTGTTGCCTCATGGCGCACTGTTCCGAAAAGGTGCTGAAGGCAAGATCAGGCAGGCATTGTTGGAGCAGGATTTATTAGAGGCTGTAATCGGTCTTGGACCTAATGTCTTTTACGGCACTCAACTAGCAGCATGTGTGATGGTCTTTAAGCAAAACAAGTCGCCAGAGAAGAAAGGGAAAGTGTTGTTTATTGATGCTTCAGACCAAGTACGTGTTGGCCGCGCTCAAAACTTCTTAGAACCTGAGCATGTTCAGAAAATATACGGTTGGCTGAATGCTTATGCCGACGTTGAAAATTATGTGAATATAGCTTCAACTGATGACCTGAAAGAGAATGACTATAACCTAAATATCCCGCTCTACGTTGAAAAAATTATTGAAGATAATTTACCTAGTGTTGAAGAAGCACTAAGTGATTTGAAGGTGGCTTGGCATGCAAGCTTGGAAGCGGAAGAAAAATTTAAAACTGTATTACAGAGGTTTTTATAATGGCAATGCCTTCAAGCTCAGCACAAGATAGAACTGTATCAATATGGTTTCAAAAAATTGAAAATGGTGAAATTAAACTACCTCGGTTTCAGCGCCCGCAAGCATGGGATAACGGACGAGTGTGCAGTTTGTTGGATACTGTTACAAAGAATTTACCGTTAGGTGTTACGTTGTTACTAAACGTAGATGAAGAGCAATTTGTTTCTCGATACCTGGTAACTGCGCCAGAAGGAGGTGCACGAGTGACAGAGCATCTTCTTGATGGTCAGCAGCGTTTAACTGCTTTATGGAGAGCGTTACATAATAATTATGATAATTTGAAGTTCTTCATTCATCTAGATACGTATGATCAAAGAGTTGGGTCGAATATAAAGACCCATGAGTCTCAAATATGGTGTGAAAGCAGGTGGGTAAATAAGAATGGGAAGATAATGCCGTTATGGGCGGATAACCCAGCAGAGTCCTTAAAAAGGGGCTTAATACCAATGCAGTTACTTAGGCCAGAAGAAATAGATCAAGAAATTGACAGTTGGGTTAACTCTGCAACTGTTTATTCTAAACCTGTATCCACTGAAGATGATTTTGAAGCAAAATTCGAAGCATGGATGACCTTTAAGAGTGAACTGAAAGGGAAGATTCGCGATTTTCGTGAGATTATAAAACACTTTAACTTGCCATATTTAGCATTGCCTTCTCAAACAGCCAAAGAAACAGCTTTGCAAGTATTTATTAACATGAACACTAATAGTAAGCCGTTATCACAATTTGATATTATTCGAGCTGAAATAGAGGGAGTAAAAGGGGTTTCCTTAGATGATTATCAAACACAGTTAGACCAAAAACATCCAGCAATTCATCACTATTACGAGTTACCATTCTTGATTCTAGCAACGTCCGCACTAATTCAAGGGAAGCTTCCAAACCAACGTGGTATGTGGGATATGGACAAAGAATCAATGGTCGATAACTGGGAAAAAATGTCTCGTGGTCTAGCGCAAATGGCAACTTTTATGGAAGGACAGTGCATTTATGACCGTGCTCGGTTACCAACTAATGCGGTATTGTCTGTGATTGCTGCTCTTTATGTCTATATACCTGAGAATTTAGACGCACGTGGAAATCATGAAACCCTTTTAAAGAAATACCTTTGGTCGAGCTTTTTTACAGACAGGTATGAAAACTCAGCAGCTACTCATGCATTTAATGATTTTATAGCTCTCAAACATGTGATCGAGGGTGAATTAAAAGAAGATGGGTCAAGCTGGGGAGAAGAAGATGTTCCAGTCTTAAATAGGACGCTTTACTCAATATCGTCAGACGATGAATTATTGCGAGTGGGTTGGCCAAAAAGAGAAAATATCCGGGGCAGGGGTATCATGGCTGTTTTCAGTAGATTGGGGGCTTATGATTTCGCTGATGGGGCGCAATTATCTCGCCAGCAACTCATAGAGGGCAGAAGACATTATCATCATGTTTTTCCGGATGCTTTATTGAAAGAAGCAGGAGTGGAAAGTTTTCTGGCTCTGAATTGTGCATTAATTACAGATAAAACAAACTTGAATATAAGCAATAAAGATCCTTTGGATTATTTGAAGGACCGATATAACTGGACGAGTGAAGAAATTGTTGATGCGCGTTTGAAATCGCACTTGATTCCTATTCAAGAACTAAAAAGTGGGGGGTATGCAGGTTTGTCTGCTGAAGCTAAACAAGAAAAAGTGGAAGCTGACTTTAGAGATTTTATTGCGAAACGCGCAGCATACGTTGCCAAAGCAGTGAGTATCTTAATTGAGGGTAGAGAGATCAACGCTGTAGAAATCATAAGTGAAGTGGATGCAAAATTCATAGAACAAATTGAGATGCCTGTATGACCCAACAAGAATTAGAAAAATACCTCTGGGGTGCTGCGACTGCTTTGCGGGGGACTATTGATGCGGGTGATTATAAGCAATATATCTTCCCACTGCTTTTCTTTAAGCGGCTGTGCGATGTTTATGATGAAGAGTTTGAGAATGCCTTAGCTGAAAGCGATGGTGATATTGAGTTTGCATCATTTGCTGAGAATCATCATTTCTTAGTGCCAGATGGGGCGCACTGGAAGGATGTTCGCGAAACTACTGTGAATGTTGGTTTGGCGTTGCAAGAGGCGATGCGCGCTATTGAAAAGGCCAACCCGGAAACCTTGTTTGGTATTTTTGGTGATGCCAGTTGGACCAATAAAGATCGTCTTTCCGATGAAATCTTAACCAACCTCATTGAGCACTACTCTCAGCATAAACTTAGCTTGAAGAATGTGCCTGATGACCAATTGGGCAATGCTTATGAATACCTGATCAAAGAATTTGCCGATGATAGTGGCCATACGGCAGCGGAGTTTTATACCAACCGTACAGTTGTGAAATTGATGACCATGATTATGGACCCACAGCCTGGCGAATCTGTGTATGACCCAACCTGTGGTTCAGGCGGTTTGTTGCTTAATTGTGCTCTGCACCTGAAAGATGAAGGCAAAGAGTACCGTACGCTGAAGCTCTATGGCCAAGAGATTAACCTGATTACTTCAGCCATTGCGCGCATGAATATGTTTATGCATGGCATTGAGGAGTTCGATATTGTTCGTGGGGACACGCTGGCTAACCCAGGCCTCTTGGAAAATGATGAATTGAAGAAGTTCAACGTCATTCTGGCTAACCCGCCGTACTCCATTAAATCCTGGGACCGCAAAGCTTTTGAGAGTGACCCTTACGGAAGAAACCTTTGGGGCACACCACCACAGGGCTGTGCTGACTATGCATTCCAACAACATATTCAGAAAAGTTTGGATCTTGAAAATGGTCGCTCTATTTCACTTTGGCCGCACGGAGTTCTATTTCGGGACTCAGAAGCTGAGATACGTCGAACGATGGTTGAACAAGATCTGGTTGAATGCGTTATCGGGCTTGGACCGAATCTTTTTTACAACTCATCAATGGTTTCTTGTCTCTTGGTTACGAATAACTACAAACCGAAAGAACGAAAAGGGAAAGTCCTCTTCATTCAGGCGGTAGATGAAGTTCGTAAAGAGAAAACGATCAGTTATCTTGATATGAAACACATTGATAAAATCTTAGGGGCCTATAGAGAGTTTAAATCAGTTCCTGCATTCACTAAGATCGTCTCAAATGAAGAGATTGTAAAAGATAAAAATGCACGACTTAGTGTACAACTCTATGTAAAAGGTGATGAAATTATTGAAGAGGAATTTGGACAGATTCTTTCTAACTGGGAAGAGGGCTCTAGTAAGCTTAAATCATCAATATCAGAACTCTTTAAAACACTCGTGAATGGATAATGTTGTGGAATTGAAATCACTAAATTTAGATAAATCTAGGTGGGCATTAACAACTCTTGGCGAATTGGCTAGCGAAGTTTCTACACGAGTTGAGAACCATTCTGAATCAGAGCATGAGCGATTTATAGGGTTGAAGCATTTTGTTTCTGGTGACCTGAAGATAAAAAAATGGGGGTCAACCTCAAACCTTACATCAGCAACAAAAGCCTTTGAAGCAGGAGATATCCTCCTTGCTCGACGAAATGCTTACCTTCGACGAGCATCACTTGTAGAGTTTGATGGTGTTTGTTCAGGTGATGCTTTTGTATTGAGAGAAAAGCACGAAAAGATTATTCCTGGTTTTCTGGCATTTATTGTTAACTCAAGTGGGCTATGGGATTATGCAAATGAAAACGCCGCAGGCACAATGTCAAAACGAGTAAAATGGCGCGACCTAGCCAACTACGAATTCCTTCTTCCCCCGAAAGAGCATCAAGCAGAACTTGCGGAGCTTCTCTGGGCGATGGATGAAGCGATTGAAAAAGGTCTTTTGCTAGGTAATAAAATTGATCTTTACAAGCAAAGTTACTTTGAGGATTTTTTGCGGGGTGTTTCTGTAACAAAAGAAAAAGGCAGCTTTGCTGTTAAATGTAAGATTGAAGATATTGCAAAACCGGAAAAATATTCATGTGTTGGCGGACCATTTGGTTCAAATTTAACAGGTAAAGACTATGTTGATGAGCCTGGAGTGCCTGTAATTCGAGGAGCGAACCTAACTATTAACGAGGGGAAGTTTATCGAATCTGCCTTTGTTTATGTCTCACCTGAAAAGGCTTCTCGACTAAAAAGCAATAAGGCTTTTAGAGGTGATATTATTGTTACTCAAAGGGGCACTTTGGGGCAAGTTGGGTTAATTCCAAGTGACTCCAAATTTGAAGAGTATATTGTCTCACAGAGCCAAATGAAATTGACGCTAGATAAGGCCAAAGCCTTACCTGAATATATCTACCTTTATCTTCTTTCGAATAGAGCACAAAGGGATTTGGAAGTAGCCACCATTTGCACCGGCATACCTCATATAAATTTAGGAATTTTTAAGAACTTCTCGATTTTGTTGCCGAACATCGATAAACAAAAGAGCATTATTAGTCAAATTGAGGAAATAGAAACTGCTCTAAAAAGCTACAATACTCAAATGTATAATTCCAAATCCCTCCAGAAATCTCTCATAAACCAGGTGTTCTAATATGTCATTTACTGAACTGAATAGCGTAGAGTATTATATCATTCACCAGCTAAGTGGTGTTAATCTCAATAGTGATTCAGTTGCAGAGCCTCAAGGTACGTATGGAGCGGAATGGGTTTATAAATCGCCTCAGGAATTGAATCGTGGTGTGAATGAGGTGTTGGCCGAAGGAGAGTTAAAAGAGGCCCTGATCCGATTAAACCCTGAGATCGAACAGAAGCCCGAACTGGCTGATGAAGTAATCTATAAACTTCGCGCTATTTTGCTTTCGGTAAATCAGGTGGGGTTGGTGAAAGCCAATGAGGAGTTTTTTAAATGGTTAACTGGTGAAAAGACCATGCCATTTGGCGAAAACAACCGCCATGTGCCAGTGCGCTTGATTGATTTTGATGATTTAATCAATAACCGCTATGTCGTTACAAACCAACTTCGTATTCATCACCGTGAAACTAAAATCCCCGATGTGGTTCTGTTTATCAATGGAATTCCTATTGTAATAGGTGAAGCCAAGACTCCGATTCGTCCTTCGGTAAGTTGGTTGGATGGTGCGCATGAAGTGCATGATATTTATGAGAATGCAGTACCTCAGTTGTTTGTACCGAATATCCTGTCGTTTGCAACTGAAGGTAAAGAGCTGTTCTATGGCGCAATCCGTTGCCCGTTGGAGTTCTGGGCCCCTTGGCGCATCGAGAGTGAGAATAAAAACATTACTAAAGCTCTAGGGCTGGCGGAAATTGGTAAGGAATTGTCCGATCTGTTAAGCCCGGTTCGCCTGCTGGATATTATGCGTAACTTCTCTCTATTCACGACGAACAACAAGAAACAACGCATGAAAGTGATTCCACGTTTTCAGCAGTATGAAGGCGCAAATTTAATTGTTGAGCGTGTTAAAGATGGTAAGATTAAAAAAGGGCTGATTTGGCATTTCCAGGGCTCTGGTAAATCGTTATTGATGGTGTTTGCGGCACAGAAGCTGCGCAAGTCGCCTGAACTCAAAAGTCCTACGGTGATCGTGCTGGTAGATAGAACGGATCTGGATACACAAATTAGCGGCACCTTTAATGCGGCTGATGTGGCCAATGTGGAATCAACAGATAGCATCAAAGAGTTACAGCAGATGCTTGAGCGGGATACGCGCAAAATCATTATCTCGATGATTCATAAGTTTAGAGATGCCAAACCCAATATGAATATGCGGGATAATATCATCGTGTTGGTCGATGAGGCGCACCGTACCCAAGAAGGTGATTTGGGTAGGCAGATGCGTGCTGCTTTGCCTAATGCTTTTCTCTTTGGTCTGACAGGCACACCGGTTAACAAGGCTGATAAAAATACATTCTGGGCCTTTGGTGCTGAGGAGGATCAGGGCGGTTATATGTCGCGCTATACCTTCCACGACTCTATTCGTGATGAAGCGACATTGCCTTTGCATTTTGAACCGCGTTTGGTGGATGTGCATGTGGATAAAGCCACCCTTGATAGAGCCTTTGCTGCATTTAAAGAGAGCGCTGCGCTCTCGGATGAAGAAGCCGATGCTTTGAATCAGAAGTCTGCAAAAATGGCAGTGTTCTTAAAATCGCCTGAGCGGGTTGCTAAAATTGTGGGCGACATTGCTGCGCACTATAAAGAGAAAGTAGAGCCGCAAGGCTTTAAGGCGATGATTGTGACGCCTGATCGTCATGCTTGTGTGCAATACAAAGAAGAGCTGGATAAATACTTTTCTGAAGATGCGAGTGCGGTAGTTATCTCGACAACGGCTAATGATGACTTGGCATTCAAACAGAAGTGGGCAGTCGATAAGAGCCTGCAAGAGAAGATTGTTGAGCGGTTTGGTGATGCGCATTCGGAACTGAAATTTATTATTGTGACTGCCAAGCTGCTTACTGGCTTTGATGCACCTATTTTGCAAACCATGTATTTGGATAAGTCGATTAAAGATCACACGTTGCTGCAAGCGATCTGTAGAACCAACCGGCTTTACCCGCAAAAAACGTTTGGCCGTATCGTGGATTATTTCGGCGTATTTGATGATGCAGCCAAAGCTCTGCAGTTTGATGAGAAGAGCGTGCAACAGGTAATTACCAACTTATCAGAATTGCGCGACAAGCTGCCGCAAGCCATGAAAGATGCACTGGCTCACTTTGAAGGTGTGGACAGGGCTCTAGCGGGCTTTGAAGGGCTTGAAGCTGCCCAAGATGCTATCAACACCAATGAGAAGAAAGATGCATTTGCTAAAGACTTTAAGTATCTAGCCAAGCTGTGGGAATCACTATCACCAGATCGCATGCTTGATCTGTATGTTCCGGATTATAAGTGGCTATCGCAGGTGTTTGAATCAGTGAAACCTGCTTCAGATAATATTGGTAAGTTGCTTTGGTTCTCATTTGGTGCGCAAACTACCAAGCTCATTCATGACAATATCAATGTGGGCGGCATTCATACCCTTGAAGGGTTAGAGCTAGACGCGGACCTGATTGAGAACATTTTTAATAACCCTGACCCGAAAGATATTAAGCAGCTTGAAAAGGAGCTGATTAAACGATTTAGAAAGCATGAGGGGAATCCCAAATTCAAATCACTAAGCGAGCGATTGGAAGCGCTGCGTGATAAAGCTGAGAAAGGCCTGATTGCATCTATCGAGTTTATAAAAGAGCTCTGTAAAATTGCTAAAGAAACAGTACAAGCCGAAAAAGAGCTTGAAGATGAACACCAAGAAAAAACACCACAAGCTGCCCTCACTGAATTGTTCTTAGAGCTAAAGACTGAACAAACCCCTGCGGTAGTAGAAAGAATCGTGGCCGACATTGATGCCATTGTTCGAATTGTAAGCTTCCCCGGCTGGCAACAATCAAGCCAAGGTGAGCGGGAAGTGCAAAAGTCACTTCGCAAAGCCCTATTGAAATACAAGCTGCATAAAGACCAAGTCCTGTTTGACCGGGCTTATGCTTATATCAAAGAGTATTATTAGTTGAATATCTCAAGTATTCCTAGTGCTCAAGGTTGGCTTAATCAATTTTTTCCTGATGATCGAGAGAACGCTAAAAAATTATTAGATCAGCTTGTATATATCTCAACCGATGAAGTCGTTAACTCTTTAGAGTCACGTATCAACAAGCTTATTGAAAGTTATGATAAAGTAGCTGTATTTCCGGTGCGGGAATTGATGCCTATTAAGCAAATTAAAGGTGAACAAAAAAATATTGAAAGCTATTTTCCATTGGATAATAATGATACTGCACCAACCTTACAATTTAGTGGCATATCTTTGGGAAGTGAAGCATTTATTTCAAATCTCATTACCCAATTAAAGAGAATAAATACTAGAAAAATTATTGACTACGATGGAAGGACCCCTCCTTCAATCAATGTGTTAAGAGCTGAAAAAGTTGATGCATTAATACTTGTCGATGATTTAATTGGTTCGGGCAATCGCACGGAGGAATTTTTAAATTCTATTTATGAGCACCCTACTATAAAAAGTTGGTTGTCAGGTAAGCACATAGAAATACATATAGTAAGTTATATGGGGTCAAAATATGGCCAGAAAAGAATTCAGAAATGGTGTGATAAATATAAAAAAACTATACTTCATGTGCTAAATGAATGCCCAATATTGAACATGAATAACTTGGAAGTTATCAATCTATGCAGAAGATATGCTGATAAAAACGAAAATCTTCCACTCGGATATGGCGAGCGACCTGTGAGTGTCGTGTTTGCCCACTCAGCACCAAATAACTTACCCGCAATTCTATACCGAGATAAACTGAAATATAAAGCTCATGATATAACCATAAGGAGAGCAAATACTTCATGGAAAGGATTATTTCCTAGAAGGGCTTTGGATGATATTTTAAAAACCGAATTAGCCTCAGTGCAGCCACAAAAACCATTCAGAGAGCTTTTAATTGAATTTCTATTTAATATTGAAGCAAGTGATGGCGTTAGCTTATGTTCTTTGAATAACCTTTTTTCCGAAGGAAATGATAAAGTCAACTTGTGTAAATCTAGGTGCTTGAAGCATGGGTGGGTGGAAGAACATGAGCAAATATTGACCTTAACTGAAGCAGGCTCCAAAGAGTTAGTTTATTTAACTGCTCATCATAAACCTGCACATGTTGCAAATAATACTGCTAGCTATTATCCTAGCAGTATGAGTCGGGCCATGAGCCATGATGACTAGTGTTAACCACATGGGTTACATGTGGTGCGTTGAGATTTTGAAAAAAACTCAATGTTCTCATTTAGCATTTTGTTAAATGAACATCTTTGCAAGTTCGCTTCAGAGAGGTTTTGCTTTAAGGCTAATTTAAAGTAATGGAAAAGGTCTCGCTTTAATTCGCGTTTACTACTAAACCAATTTCTGTCGTGGCCTCGGTTATTGCTTTAGTAGGAAATGCAAGCAGTTAAAGGTAGTTCAATGACGATTGGTCCGGCTCATACATATATTAACCAGGGTGTTGATAAAGGCTTTTCCGACAGGGATTTGTTGGCGGTATATAACGATTCGCTAGTTCAAAAAAGAGACTCTCAAACTTACATTTATAGCCTGGCACACATCAGCCATTATTCAGGTGTAAACTTCTACTACTTAAGGCATGTTATTCAAAGAAGAAGAAGTTGTTATGATGAGTATCAGATACCCAAACGAAGTGGCGGACATCGTTTCATAGCCTCGCCAAAAGAGCCTTTAAAAGAGGTTCAACGATGGATTAATAGATATGTGATTTCAAATATAAAACCTCACTGGCGTTGCTATTCATACCACTCTGGGGCATCAATATACAGCTGTGCAAAAGAACACTGTGGAGCGAAATGGCTTATAAAGCTGGATATAGAAAACTTCTTTGATTCTGTTTCTGAAATAACTGTTTATAAACTGTTTCGGTCTATGGGCTATAAAGCCTTGGTTGCCTTTGAATTGGCTAGGTTATGTACGATCCAACCATCAGGAATTAATAGAAACATGAAGTCTAAATGGATAAATTATTCTACTAATTCAGATGACTACCCCTACCCACGAAAAGGTATTAAATATTTTGGAAGGCTGCCCCAAGGCGCACCCACTAGCCCAGGTATTTCCAACTTAGTATTTAAAGTTATTGATGAAATATTACAGGGGTTTTCTGAGGAAAACGCCTTAACTTATACTCGTTATGCAGATGACCTTTGTTTTTCATCACATGACGGGTCTTTTAGTCGTAAAGATGCAAAGAGTGTCATTGCTTTCTGTACAAAGGTATTGCGCGATAATGGGTATGCCTCGAAGAAAACTAAAACCAAGATGATTCCCCCTGGGGTTAGAAAAATTGTCTTGGGACTTAATGTAGATCATGATCTTCCAAAGCTGACCAAGGCTTATAAGAAAAGGTTAGAGGGACATATTCGTGGCTTAGAATTGTTTGGTGCTGTTGGCCATGCTGAACATAAGGGATTTGACTCAGTGTACTCAATGCTCGACCATGTACTTGGTTTGATTAATCATGCTCGGTTAATTGATAAAAATTATGCGGATAAGCTTAAGAATAAGTTTTACATCGTAAGAATGAGAGAAGGCATTACTTGAAAATTAACTTTCGCCGCTAGACTTTATTGATTTAAACGTACATTATTCATTTTACAGTGAGTTTATTTGAAAATCATGATTCAATCCGCAAAGGGCTTCAAAAGCTTGCCCATGGTGAATCTATGCTTTGGATAGAGCTATCTTGCTTATTGGATCAAGTTGAAAAAACAAACTATTGGGAACAAACAACCAGCTCATTCACTGAATGGCTTAAGTCTAATGCTGAGAAGCTGGGGAATAAAGAGAGTACTTTATGGCGCTATCTTGTTGTTGGTCGATATTACCACGATCTGCGAAAGCAATTTGAACGGGTACAACTAGAGTATCCACCGCTGCTTGAATTACCTAAACATGTAAGCCCAGAGAAGCTTGAACTGTTGTCAAAGCTTAGGCGCGTTGCCCCCAAAGATTTTTTTGAAAAGCTTTTGTATGACGTGCTTGATAATGCAATAACTCGCGATGAAATTCGAGCGCAATGGCAGGCTTTTCGTCCTGCTTTAAATGGAAGAACTGCTCGTGGGCGTAGAGCGCTAATTCCAAGTGTAAATATGGGAAATGAAGACGAATACAAAAGTGTTCGCGAAGCAATGATAGTTAATGGCTTAAAAGCCTATGGACCAAGTTGGCTTGGAGCGCCTAGAGCTAAGATGTATGAGGTTAGAATGCACATCAAAGTTGCTCAAGAGCCACCTAAACTAAGTGAAAAGAACATTGATACTGTTGTTTTGTATAAAGCGGATAATTCTACTGGCTTAGAAGTGCATATTGTGGGAACTCTAGCGTCATTTCTGAGGCATCGTGTAGCTGAAAAATTCCCCAGTTTATCAGATTATTGCGATTATCTTTGGATTGCGGCATATCAAGAAGGAACTACCCCCATAAAGGAACACAAGTTTATCAAAAATTACCCCGAACATGTTGGATTGATTGTGGTTGATGATGCAGACGTTTCAGTTATCCGAAAGGCAAGTCCTTGCAATAAAGATCTTGAAAAAGCGAATGAACTACTAAAAGTTCTTTTACTAAAAGAGTCTCGCTGATGCTTTTATTTAGCTTTCAAACTCTAGCCAGCGAGTGTTATTATGTGTAACATGAGGATAGCGTTGAGAAAAATCCGTAAAGTTCTAGAACTTTATTTTAATCAAAAACTTAGCCAAGAAAAAATTGGATATGCGTTAAATATCAGTAGAGGCGCAGTACGAGAATATATTATGAGATATAAAGGGCTTGGGAAGACATGGCAACATTTGAATTGATTGAGAACAAAATCGTGATCTCAATGGACAGAGATCATTCAGATGATGCATTGGTAATCATTCGCGAAATCAATTTGTCTGTATTTGATATTAGTCATCTTTGTCGGCTAATGAATGCTTTTACATCACTGCTTAACGGAATGGAAGCATTCAATTACAGAAACGCAAATACGTTCATGTTTTTTATTAAATTTCTTAATGAAAACAAACTTGGGGTCCCAGAAAGCAAAGAGGCATGGACAATGGTTTTGCTTTTATTCTTTCGACACAACTTGGTAAACCAAGACTCTAAGGCTTCACTTGAGTCACGAGAGCAATACTGGTTTAACTGTTACTATACTAGGTTCGTAGGACTCCAGAATCTTGGTATTATTCCGGCCGATGTTGCAATACCCAAGCTAAACAAAACTAAAACAGTTTCTAAGGCCACAGAGAGTGAGAATGTAGTAACCGCAACAAAAATCCGTGAAAGCACTGAGATTAAATACGATAAATGTGTATGTGAAATCGATCCATTTGCGGACTCAGATGAGTACTTTAATCAAATTGAGGAAAATCTTCGAGGTACAATTGAAGACCTGCAGAGCATATGCCTGTCTCACTTTCATGCTTTACGGGACAATTACCACTCATTTTCAAAGGTCGGATGTGAGATTTCTGATGATGTAATTGAAGGATACATTGCCGAGGGAGATTGGTTCTATAGCAACAAAAAAGTAGGTGGATCTTCAAAAGTACACCGTTTAAATGCGGATCATGAGCAAGGATTTCAAACTTGGTTTGCCCTAATTCGACATCTACTTGCTAGAGATAATGCTGATAAAAAATGCCTAAGCTCCGAGCAGCTAAAAGAGCTTGGCATTTTCCCTACAAATTTAATTCGAACCCTAAAAAAACTACATACTGGTGTATCAGCAAAAAGCACGTTTTCACCAAATGTTCTATCTGGACAACATTATTGGTCGAGCATTTTATCTCATGTGGGAATTATGCGGCAACATGACTGCTATGCTCTTGCGATACTTATTATTATTGCCAACCCTAAGTTCAACCCCCTCAGCCTTCTCAGAGCAAAAGTTCTCGATGTTAATGGTAAATCATATTTGCTTACCGGAGACAAAAAGGGTACGGCAATTTTTAGCGTCGACAAACCCCGCGCCGGATGCAGAAAGTATTCAGTGCTGGATGAGATATCGAAGGAAATAGTTGAATTCATATTGAAGGCAACAGCACCTTTACGAAGAATCCTAAAAGCCAGAAATGACCGAGGATATAGATACCTGTTTCTGACCCTATCTATACACAAGGGAATCAGCTTCCCTTTCGACAAATCAATATCATCAACAAGCCTGAAGGGAACCAATTCCAATGTGTCACTTGCAAAATTATATAGTGACAATGGGTACAAATATTTAAATTGGGACAACAATATATCACTGAGCTCAATTCGCACGACAATGGGTCTGCTCAAGTGGTTTGAAACAGGTTCCATTGACGAAATGGCAGAGACATTGGGCAACAAACGATCGACCACAATTGCCCATTATTTACCCACTCAACTGCTTCGCCTCTGGAATGCAAGAATCATTCGTAGATTTCAAAATACACTTATCTTGCTTGCATGCCATGATGAACCATGGCTCAGCAAGGTAATTGACTGCAATAGCGAAAATCAATTGGCTAAGTTTATTGCTCAATTACTCACTGAGTATGATGAAGGCAGTAGCCCAGTTGCCGACTTAATTCACAAGAAAATGGGGCAACCTGATAAACCAAATGACAATCAATGCACCAATAGTGAAATAAGTGCTTTTATGATGCTATCACCCACTGCACTTGCGATTGCATATGCCTATTCAGAAATTTATCCCGATGCATCACATTCTTCTGAAATTGACAACTCAATTGTCTTCATCGCCACATTGGGAAAACAAATTCGGCATTTGATGGCAAACCCAACAGCTGTTGAGCGCGTTATTTCTGATTCTCCTCATCAAGCCATCTCAATTCACAATAGTGCAATTGACATGATTCCTGAATGGAAATGTCAAATTCAAAAGCTATCCATTAATAAGACCTAGGGGGATACCAATGCCTAATCTGAACAACGATTTTTTTGACAAGCTAATGGCACCCACAGCACACCTAAGTGATGAGGAAAACCAAAAAGTTATCAGCTTAATTCAGTCGCAGGCGCTGCTTGCCAACAGCAATGATTTGGAAGTTTTACATAGGCCTTGGCTGCTAAATAATTTCAATGATCCAATCTGGAAAACTGTTTCTGGTCATGAGTACAAGACAAACGAAAATGAATGGAGAAAAACGGTAGACATCCATTGGAGGATAAAATTGCCCAATGGTTCACTATTAACCGATACGGAAAACAAACAGGTATTTACCGCAATTAAACGTTTTGCTGATGTGTATCGGTCAGGCTTTCTGGCTGGAAAAACTCCGTGTCCCAGATATTGGAAGGACGCGGTCCACTTCATGTTCAACCTGACTGTTTATGTATATCTACACGAGGAACAATTTCAGCCAAAGAAATACGGCTTTCAATTAGTTGATCAGGCATCAATGTTGAATCTTTATTTGGATATTGCCCAAGGAAACTGGGAAAAAGCCTATCAGTTAGTAGAAAGATCTCTGGAGTCAATTTGGCTGAATGTATTCAAAGAACAATGTCCGGAAGACAAATTATCTAATCCCTTAGAACTCGGTGATTCTGACATAGCTCAAATAACCGAATGGTTGGCACTCAATGATTTTTATTCAGTGCGGAAAAGAAGGAATAAATGTGTACATCGCAAGAAAGTTGCCCAGTTGATAAATCATTCTGATCGAGACATGCATTCATTGAGGCTTCGCTTGTTTTTCAGACAATTTGAGCCCGACTTACATCATCCGACACTGCTTCTTACCGTAGATGGCGATGCGACACACAAAGTCCATTTGTTGTCCGATGTGCATCGCCTTATACCGGCATCAGATCAAACAATCGCAACTCGCCTCGTTCATCTTGGGTTGCTGCTTGATAGCAAAAAATTCGGGATAGAATTTGATTCAGCCAACTCAATCAACATAACTGAAATCAGAAATAATGTGTACAAATATTCAAAGCCCTCACAAGGAACAAGATTCATTCCCTTTGAAAATGGGCTCAAGTATTTGAATAAGTCATTGGATATCATCGCAAATGATGCCAAAGAAATCTTTGATGCTTACCTCAGAATGGCTGAATATGTGAATGTAAGACATTCCAACCATCAGAGGGATGGAGTATTAAACAGATTGAATGTTGCTGGCTTCTTTGAAGATGGAAGCTCGCTGGCAACCAAATATGATATCGAAACCTATAGTGACTTTACTTTAGTTATCAATGGAGTGATTGGTGCTCTCGTATTGGGAACAGCAATTCTAAAGCCTTCAAGGGAAAGTGAGCTTGCTCATATGTTTAGGGGATGCGTATTCAAAGACATCGATGGATTCTGGATGGGTTATGATCTAGGCAAGTCAGGGCAACTTGAGGAAAGAAAAGAGGTCTCTCGTCCAATACCTAATGTTCTTGCAAAAGCCATTGAAGAATTCGGAGAGTTTGGCAAAAAACTTTGTGAGATTTTGCCAGTAGATAACGAGATTGAGAAATATTTGTTCATTATTCCATCCCAAAGCAGTTCAAAGTCAGTTCTTCCAATAGACCTCTCATCATTGAATATCTGCCTCGATGCATTCTGTGACATGTGTGATATGTCGATGGATGAACATGGTCGCTGTTGGTATGTCCGAATACATGAACTAAGAAAGTGGTTCTTGCTGCTATTATTTTGGAGTGGCCGGCATGGAGTTCTTGAAGCAGCGCGATGGATTGCAGGGCATACTGATGCAGAACATATCTATGCCTATATTCAGCGTGAATTTCCAAAAGAGTCTTTTTCAAAGCTTGAAAGCGAATTTGCCGAGGACAAGTTGCGAAGGTTTGAGGCCTCAAAGGAGGAAGATAATGAGTCCATTGGTATTTCTTCTCTATATGAAAAAATAATCCGTCATTTTGGGGTCAGTTCACTGAATTTTATTCCTGAAGATGAGTGGTGTGATTTGGTTTCCTACATGAGAGGAAATGATGACTTCTCAATTTCTCCAATGTCAGTCGAGCATGAAGGACAAGTTTTTTCCTTAAACATCTATTTTGAGGTCAAGTCTAATGAAAAATAACTGCCGCGCATCTACAAAAATAAAGGTTGTTGGTCGTTATAATTGGTTGATTAATGCCCTAGAGAACACGGAGCATATTCCGGTCAATTTACTGGAGAAGATATCTGATCAAAAGAAATTTTCCGCTTTGGAATTACCCGCTGAAAACCTGTTTAAAATTTCAGTAAACACATTGAGAAGCAATGCACAAAATGCGTTGGCTGGAATTATTCCTGCTGAGACAAATGCCTTCGAATATTTGGAAGAACTGAGATCCCAGCTTTCAGTAGCGTTGGAACAAAGGTCCACAAAACGAAAAAGCGTTCACAAGAAGCTACAGGACAAATCCAGCGACTTGCAAAAGGCCAAAGAGCATTGCACCCAACTTCAGCAACATAACATTCTTCTTACATCAGCATGTATGGAAATAAGAGACTATCTAAATGCCCTAGCCAATCAAGAAAAATTGCCCGAGACAATGCTTATTCAGTTGAAAGCATTTATCGAGCGGTATGAAATTAAATACGCAAACATCATCAATGTTGATGACATTGAAAGTGGCTTACATCGGGTGAAGTGACATGAAACAACTATATTTTTTTCATAAAGATCTAAACACCCCCATGTCTGCAAACACCTTGGTAACACCGCCCATAGTGAGTTTCCAAACCTATCCCTATTTCCCTTTTGTGATGTGGCCAAATGGAAAACCATGCTTTCATATTAATGCATACATACTCAGCAAGCGTGGCAAGACTGGTGCAACTCACAAATCATACGCGACTAAACTGGTGCATTTAGTGAGATATTGCTTCCAAGAGAACATTAGTTTCGAACAATTTTCTGATTCTTATATGGAGGCCTTTGTAAAGCAGTTGCTGAACGAAAAAAGGGAAAAAGAGCCAGCTATTCCTGCCAGGTCTCGAAGGCGTGTACGAGAGATTATCGCGCAGACAATTGACTTCTTTTTTTGGCTCCAAGAAAACCGGTTATCCAAACATATACATATTCCACTGATCGGACCAATCAGTACAACACCACAGATTACGGTAACCCAAAAGTCTGCAGCCGTGACAGGGCTAAATCGAAAAAACGTGGTATATTGGGAGCACCATGCCATGCCAACTGCAAGCTCTCTTAATGAAAAAAAGCCAATCACTAAAGCATCGATTGAGGCAATTGAAAATGCGATCTATGAATTCTCTCTATTAGAAAATCAGTCTGAGTATACTCTTCGTAGAGAAAAGGATGTGGTTCACTTCAAGGCGAAATTAAATTATCTAAGGGCAAGAAGGACATTCATGGTATGGCTCTTCTGGCGAGTTGGATTGAGACCTTCAGAAGCTGAGTTGATGAATGAATCGGATCATAGAATGATCCTTAAAGAAAAGGTTCTATTGCTAACAACAGCCAAACGACGAAAGCTTGATAGGCCAGTCAGGCGTTTCCCACTTGATGTAAAAGATGCTGTTCGAGTTACGAGGTATCTTGCTCAACATAATCACTATTTGAGACACCTGACTGATACAGGGCGCCTTTCTAAGAGTAACGGTGCAATGTTTTTAACGGAAAATGGAACCCCTCTGTCAAAGGAAAGTATGACAAGAGATTTTTCCAGGCTGGTTCACAGAGCTGGTTTGGGTGATGTTAGGACATGCTTATCAATGTTTCGCCATAGATGGATTACAATGATGGTTTTGGTTCATTTGAAGGAGTTTATGAAAGCAATAGGAAGCACCAGATCAACTGCAACGACCGATGACTATAGAATGATCCTTCGAAAAGTGGCTGATTTGACAGGCCATAAGAATCCAGATTCTTTATGGGCTTATATCGATTTAGCCTGGAAAGAGCATGGTGTATGGGATTCTGCAAATGATTCTTTAGAGACGCAAAGGAGGCTAGATCAACACAACAGTGAGCTCTTGGATATCCGAACAATTATGAGTAACCCAGACATTGAGGCTGAAGAAAAAGTCAGGTTAGCTCAAGAGAGGTTACTTGAACTTACAGTTGGAGGTATATTCCAATAAGTGGAAACACAGGCTAAGCACACTTGATTCCCACAGATCAATTTTACAAACATAGAAAGATCACTATCACTATAAATATATTGAAATATAAGG
>Ga0316204_10005280_pt1 | contig 21648 bp, 16 predicted proteins | sample 6monrhotite_MG_2_FD_205661 | JGI IMG/M metagenome (GOLD analysis project Ga0316204, IMG submission 205661) | Microbial mat bacterial communities from mineral coupon in-situ incubated in ocean water Damariscotta River, Maine, United States -... | ecosystem: Environmental > Aquatic > Marine >... | reverse complement strand
CGGTTGTTGCGCACGCCTTGCAAAACCGTCGCTTCCAGCCCCCGTATCAGCCGCAGCCGCGCCGTTTCACGATCCGGACCATGAGCAATCAACTTGGCCAGCATCGGATCAAACCGCGCGCCGATCTCGTCATCCAAACGCAGCGCGTGGTCGCAGCGCAACGCCGTATCCGGCCGCCACTCCACCACGCGCCCGGTCTGCGGTAGGAACCCCTGCGCCGGATCCTCGGCATAAAGCCGCACCTCGATGGCATGGCCGGTCAGGGCGATCTGATCTTGCGTCAACGGCAGGGGGTCACCGCGCGCCACGCGGATTTGCCAGTCCACCAGATCCAACCCGGTGATCGCCTCGGTCACCGGGTGTTCGACCTGAAGGCGGGTGTTCATCTCCAGGAACCAGAACTCCGCCCCTGACACCAGGAATTCCACCGTGCCCGCACCGACGTAGCCGCAGCTTCGTGCCAAGGCCACCGCCGCCGCCCCCATGCGCGCGCGCAGGTCTGGCGTGATGGCGGGCGACGGCGCTTCCTCGACCACCTTCTGATGACGCCGCTGAACGGAGCAATCGCGCTCTCCCAGATGCACCACATGCCCGTGTAGGTCGCCAAAGACCTGCACCTCAACATGCCGCGGCCCGATCAGCGCGCGTTCAAGGATCAGCGTATCGTCGCCAAAGGATTTCGCAGCTTCCGACCGCGCGCGGGTCAACGCCTCTGGCAGATCCGCCAGATCCGTCACCAACCGCATCCCCTTGCCGCCGCCGCCGAACGCCGCCTTGACCATCAGCGGAACGCCAATCCGCGTGCCTTCGATCCTTAAAATGTCGTCAGACTGGTCTACCCCCTGATAGCCCGGCAAGCAGGGCACGCCGGCGGTCAGCGCCGCCTCTTTGGCCGCGCCCTTTTCCCCCATCAAGGCTATGGCGTCCGGGTTTGGGCCGATAAAGACCAGCCCGGCCTCAACACAAGCCCGCGCGAACCCGGTGTTTTCGGACAAAAAGCCATAGCCCGGGTGAACCGCGCCCGCCCCCGAGGCGTGTGCCGCGGCAATGATCGCCGCGCCGTCCAGATAAGACGGCACCTCTACCGCCAGATCCGCCGCCGCAACATGGGCTGCGCCGTCATCCTGGGGCGTATGAATTGCGATGCACCGATACCCCATGCCCCGCGCCGTGCGCAGGATACGCAGCGCGATTTCGCCCCGGTTGGCGATCAGAATCCCATCAAAGCTCATAGCCGCGCCACCCCAAAGGTGTTGGGCCGGGTCACGCGCAGGCCCTCCGAGGCGATCACCCCCAACAAAACGCCCAGAATGTCCCGCGTCTGGCGGGGGTCGATGATGCCGTCATCCTCCAACCGCGCCGAAGACGCCAGCGCCGTCGTCTGCTTGGCCATCATCGCCGCCGTGCCTTGCTCCAACGCGTCCAGCTTGGCGGTATCGACCGCGCCTGCGGCTGCCATCTTCGCCTCTGTCACCATGCGCAGCACCTGCCCCGCCTGCGCCGGCCCCATGACCGAGCTGCGCGCATTGGGCCAGGCAAAGATGAAGCGCGGATCGAAACCGCGCCCGCACATCGCATAATTCCCCGCGCCATAACTGCCCCCCACAACAACCGACACCTTGGGCACCCGCGCGTTGGCCACCGCCTGGATCATCTTCGATCCATGCTTGATGATCCCCGCGCGCTCAGGCTCTGTGCCGACCAGAAATCCGGTGGTATTGTGCAAAAACAGCAGCGGCACGCCGCCTTGATCACACAGCTGTATGAACTGCCCGGCCTTGGCCGCGCCGTGGGCGGTGATCGGGCCATTGTTGCCGATCACCGCGCAGGCATGGCCTTCGATCCGAATGTGGCCGCAGATTGTTGCCGCGTCATACTCGGGCTTGAACTCCAGAAATTCGGATCCATCCGCCAGCCGGGCAATGATTTCACGGCAGTCATAGGGCTGCTTGGGGTCGGCGGGGACCACCCCCATCAGATCGCGGACCGGATACAGCGGGGGCTGAAATGGCAGCGGTGGCGGATCCTTTGGCCAGGGTAAAACAGCCAGAACCGCGCGCGCCTGGCGAATGCCGTCGGCGTCATCCTCAGCCAGGTAGTCGCCCGCACCCGAAACCTGCGTGTGCATCTCTGCGCCACCCAGGTCCTCGTCGGTCGCCACTTCGCCCGTTGCGGCCTTCAGCAAGGGCGGGCCGGCCAGATACATCGTCGCCTGATGGCGCACCAATATCACGTAATCCGACAGCCCCGGCTGATAGGCCCCGCCCGCCGTGGCCGATCCGTGCACCACGGTGATTTGCGGGATCCCCAAAGCCGACAGCCGCGCCTGATTGGCAAACCCGCGCCCGCCGGGGATGAAAATCTCATGCGCATAATTCAGATTGGCGCCGCCCGATTGGCTCAGCGACACCATTGGCAACCGGTTCTCCCGCGCGATGTCCTGAAGCCGCAGCTTCTTGGCCAGCCCGTCTGGCGTGACCGTCCCGCCCTTGACGGCAAAGTTGTCAACGACGACCACGCAGGATCGTCCTTCGACCACACCAATCCCGGCAATCGCCCCGGCCCCCGCCCCCGTGCCATCTGTATCGCCATGGCGCATCGCCCCGGCAAAGGCGCACAACTCGATGAACGGCGCGCCGGGGTCCAGCAGCAGCGCCAACCGATCGCGCGGCAGCAGCATTCCACGCGCCTCATAGCGCCCGCGCGCGGCCTGCGCCGCGCCCTCAACGGCCTCACGCAATCCGGTCACCGGCGCCAACGCCACACCCATCGCCGCACAATTGCCGACAAACTGCTCAGACCCCGGGTCGATCGCTGTTTCAAGACGTGCCACAGCCCGCTCCTTCATCTTTCCGGAAAATACTCTTCAGGGTTCCAAGGGGGGGAATACCCCCCTTGGCCGCCACTGGGGCGGGGCCCAGCGGGGTGAGGGGGCTCGATGCCCCCGAGACCCGGCTTGACAGCTCGCTCACGACAGCCCCCAAATCTCACGTGCTTCAGCCGCACTGGCCACGCCGCGCCCGGTGTCACGGGCAACCTGCGCAAGCGCCTCGATCAACGCGCCATTGCCGGGTGTGCGGCCGCCGTCGGGCAAGTAGAACGTATCCTCCACCCCACTGCGCAGATGCCCCCCCAGTTCAGCCGCCCGGCGATGCAGCGCCCAGACTTCGGCGCGGCCGATCACCGTTGTTTGCCACGGGCTTCCCTGCGGCAGGTATTTCAAGACGATCGGCAACAAATCCCGGTCTGCCGGCATCCCCGAGGCCACACCCATCACCAGATTGACCTGCGGTCGCGCGACCATTCCGACCTGCGCAAACATCGCCACGGATCGCACGATGCCCAGATCAAAACACTCGAACTCCGGTTTTGTGCCGGTCTCGGCCATGACACCCAGCATTTCATCGATCTTCTCAACCGGGTTGTCGAACAGCATCGGCGGCCACGCCCATTGCCCGCCGGATCGCACTTTCAAATAGTTCAACGATCCTGCGTTGCAGGCCGCAATTTCCGGACGCCCGGCGCGCAGACAGGCCAGCGGCCCCGATTGATCTCGCCCCACGACGCCTGTGGTGAAATTCAGGATCACGCCCGGACAGGCGGCGCGGATGGCCTCGGCCACCTCGACCGCCAGCGCCGGATCCCAACTGGGCAAATGGCCGCGCCCCTCGCCCTGTTGGCGAAAATGGACATGCATGCAGGCCGCGCCCGCGTCCCAGGCGCCCTTCGCCGATGCGGCCAATTCGGCGGGTGTCACCGGCACCGGGTGCTGGCGCGGATCGGTCAGCACGCCGGTCAACGCGCAGGTGATGATGGCCTTGTCAGACATGGGCTCCTCCGTCCTGGGATCAGCCTAGCACAGCGCTAACCGCAGGCAATCGCCCGGTTGTCTTCCGTGGCGTCGCCCCTGATCTGGACCGGGCTTGCCGTCCGCGCGCGCCCCTTGGCTCGACCGGAAAACGCAACCGATGACAGGCGATATCTGCCACGAAAGGACGCTGGCATCGGCATTGACCAGATCCATAAGCCCTGTGGTTAGCCCTCCGGAGTCTCGCACTTTCCCGGAAAGCGCGTCCCGCCGAATTGCGCAAGGTTGGCCTCTTTGATCCGGCGGTTTCTGGCTGAAGCCTCAAGTCTGGGTGCCAGTGTGGTCAGTTTTGGAAATTTCGCGCGAAACGCGTTTGGGGCCGTCAGGGTTGAACGGGTGCTTCAATCGGCCGGGATCAAGGTGCAGGGGGTCCCAAGACCTGACGAGCGATATCGCTGCGCAATTAGGCGCGCCTTGGGGTACCCACCTGAATTGGACACTGACCAAGTGCAGGTCCGGGAAACTGTCGCGCGCGCCATTGGGGCCGAACAGATGGAAACCCACCGACCAGGGCCGGTTCAAACCAGCGGGGCCGTTGCGTCAAGTCGTCCCTGACCCGAAGGCGGTCGCTGTCAGGGGAATGACAGCACTCCCCCATGAGGTCGTGCTGGATGACCTGCAAATCAAACGACCGGACCAACGGCGCGCCGCCTTGCCATCCGGTACTTGAGCTTCAAAAGGGACAGCCGTTCATTCAGTGCCCCGCTTGCGCCAGATCACCCCAGCCGCCGGGACAGACAGGCCCTCGAACGCGACGGGTTCAGCGTCATAGTTGATCAGGAATTCAGTGTCGCCTGACATCCGGCTGCGCAAGACCCCGGGCATGGCGCGGCACGCGATGCCGGCATCCGTCAGGATGGGGCGCAGGAAAGCGTCCAGCGCGTCACCGTCCAGCCAAGCCCCCAGATAGATCAAACCGCCCTGCCGCATGGCCAACCTGCGGCCATCGGCGGACTGCAAGATGACATCGGCGGCGCCTTCCAAGTCCTCGATCCAATCCACAACCGCGCCGCCCCCATCGACCGGGATCGGCATGTCGGGGCGTAGGGATTCCACGCGCGACACCGTCACATCCAACCCCGGAATAGCGGGCGGCAAAGGCACCGGGATCGCCAATTCGGCCGTCTTTGAGTTGGTGCGCGGACCCAGAACGACAACACCAGGGGCGCGGGTGATCGCTGCCTTGAAGGCGTCGGTCAAGGTCACCGCACCGGGCGCAAAGACGGCCTTGTAACCACTCAGATCGTCGCACTCAGCCGGCAGGATATCGACCGACAGCCCCAGCCGACGCAACGACCGGTACACACCAAAGACCAGATGGAAATAATCCTGCCCCTGCCCTTGCGGCTGCACCGCAATGGCCCAAACGGCTGCATAGTCGAACACCAGCGCCACGGGGGCCTGCCCCGGCTGGACCTCTGGCAGGTCGGCCAATTCCGCCATCACTTGCGTCGCCTCATGGAAGGCCTGTGCGGGTTCATCGTCTGGGCGCAGCATCCCGGCGTGCATCTGTTCTTGTGCGAACGGGGCCTGCCGCCAGCGAAAATAGCACACCGCTTCCGCGCCGTGGGCAAAGGCCTCCCAGGTCCAAAGCCGCACCATGCCCGGCAGCGGCGATGGGTTGTAAGGGGCCCAGTTCACCGGCCCCGGTTGTTGTTCCATCACCCACCAACGCCCGTGGCCGACAGCGCGGTACAGGTCGTGGTGAAAGGCCTGAAAATCGGGATCCCCTTGCCGCGCAAAACGGCGCTGATGGGCGGGGGTGGCGGGCACCCGGTCCTCCAAAAACCCCAGGGGGTAGCTGTCCCAAGTGGCGATCTCCATCTGTTGCCCGGTCTGGAAATGGTCAAAATCGGTGATCCGGCCCATGTAATTGTGGGAAATCGGCGCGTGTGAATGGGCGCGAATGATCTCCACCTGCGCCGCATTGAACGCCACCACCTGATCCGAGGAAAACCGCCGAAACGCCAGCGCATGGGCGGGGTTGGGTTCCGTCACAGTCTGGTTGGGCAGGTCAATCTGGCTGAACGCCTGATACTCCATCGACCAGAACACATTGCCCCAAGCCGTATTCAAAGCCTGAACCGTGCCATACCGCGCGCGGCACCAGTCGCGGAAATCGGCGCGCGCGGCGTCTGAATAGGACAGAACGGTGTCATGGCAGCCGTATTCATTGTCCGTCTGCCATGCCGCAACATGGCGAGAGTGCCCATAGCGTTCGGCCAGCAGGCGGGTGATGCGCGCGGCCTCGGCGCGGTAGCCCCGATGGCTGAAACAGTAGTGCCGGCGCGACCCGAATTTGCGCGGATGCCCCTGCGCATCGACGGCCAGCATGTCTGGGTGGGTGTCCAGCATCCAGCGCGGAGGCGTGGCGGTGGGGGTGCCCAGCACCACGTTCAACCCAGCCTCACCCAGCACCGCAATCGCCCGGTCCAACCAATCGAACCGCATTTCACCGGGCGTGGGCTCCAACTTCGACCACGCGAATTCCCCAATGCGCACCCAGGTCAGGCCCAAATCCGCCATGCGCCGCGCATCCGTCGCCCATTGGCTTTCAGGCCAGTGTTCGGGGTAATAACAGGTGCCCAGGGTGCGTTTCATGTGTCAGGTCCGCTGAAAAACATAGCGCGTTTGGTGATGATAGGCCTGCCCGGGGCGCAAAATGGCATCGGGGGCGTTGGGTCGGTTGGGCGCATCGGGCCAGATTTGAGGTTCGAGCGCAAGGCCGGGACGCGGGCCAAGCGGGCCAGTCAGCCCGCGAAAGTCGCCGGGCAAATGCGCGCCGTTGTAGACCTGCAAACCCGGCTCGGTGGTCTCTATTGTCATCTGCAGACCCGAACGCGCACCTGTCAGCCACGCCACCGGACGCCGGGATTGACGACGGGTTGACAGGCAAAAATTATCGTCCAGCGGCTGTGCGCCGATGGTGCGGTCGGTTCGGAAATCCAGCCGTGTGCCCTGCACCGGCTGCGGGCTGCCAGCCGGGATCCCCTCGGCATCGACCGGCAGCGATGTATCCGCCGCAATGCGCAAAAGATGCGCGGCAACATCGCCGCCGCCGTCCAGATTGAAATAGCCGTGGTGGGTCAGGGAAACGGGCGTCGGCGCCGTGGTTTGCGCCTGAATGTCGAAACTCAGCGCCGCGTCATCGTCCAGCGACACGCGCACCCAGATCGTCAGACGACCGGGAAACCCCATGTCCCCGTCTTCCGAAATCAGCGACAGGGTCACCGCATTTCTGGCCAGATCAGCCACCGACCAGACCCGCGCATCAAAGCCAGTTTCCCCGCCATGCAAGCAGTGGTGGCCCGGATAATTCGCGGACAGATCGTGCTGGTTTCCGTCCAGTGTGAACCGCGCCCCGGCGATCCGGTTCGCAAAGCGCCCGCACAGGGCCCCGGTATAGCGCAGCGCGCCCAGATAGGGGGCCAGCGTTTCAGCCCCGACGACCAACGGGTGATCCACCCCGGCCAGCCGCACGTCCTGCACGATTGCCCCCATGGTCAACACCCGCGCCGTCAGCCCGCCGCCGCGCAGCGTGATCCGGTCTACCGGGGTGCCATCCGGGGCAACCCCGAAAGGCGCAATCTGGTCAGGGCTCACAGGATGACCTGATGTTCGGCCTGCCCCGCCACGTCCAGCACCGCCTGATGCGTCAGGCCGTCACCGGGGGCGGGCTTCGCCAGCCCGTCAGTGGCAGAGGTCACGAACAGGGTGCGCAACCCCGGCCCGCCAAAGGCCGGGCAAGTGGTTTGCACGGCCGGAACTTCCAGCGCCGATAAAAAGCGCCCATCGGGGCCATACCGCGCCACGCGCGACGCGCCCCATTGGGCATTCCACAAGCATCCTTGCGCATCGACGACCGCGCCGTCGGGGGCCAACCCCTCGGCGTTTAAGTCGATGAAAACCTGCGGGTCGCCCTGGGGCCATCCCTGCTGATCCAGCGCGACACTTTGGATCAGACGGCGCGGGGTGTCGGTGAAATAAGCGGTTTGGCCCGAAGGCGCGAAGCAAATGGCGTTTGAAATGGTGATGCCGGGGAACAACTGCCGCAATTCGCCACGGAAATATCTGTAGATCGCACCCGCACCGGGCTCGGCCCGTTTGCCCATGGTGCCGATCCAGAACCCGCCCTGCGGATCCGCGCGCCCGTCATTTGAGCGGGTCACGGGGTTTCCAGCCTCCAGCGGGGCCACGACTTCCGACGTTCCGGTCGCCAGATCAAAGCGGATCAGCGCGGTTTCGCTGGCGATCAGCAGCGTTTCCTCATCCAGCCAACCCGCGGCCGAGACATGTGCGTCAAACTGCCAGACCTGCGGGCCGGTTGCGTCACGGCGGAGCATCCGTTTTCCAAGAATATCAAACCAGAACAATTGCTTGCGCATGGGATGCCACAAAGGCCCCTCGCCCAGCGCGCAGGCGCGGTCATCGAATACCGTCACACTCATACGCAGACCGCGTCGAAGGCGGCAACGATCTGTGTTGCGCGGTTCGTTACCTCGGCCACCGACAGGCTCGGCGTATAAAGCGCCGTGCCGATGCCAAAGCCGGCCACCCCGGCCTGCCACCAGTCACCAAAATTCGATGGCCCCGCCCCGCCCACGGCATAGACCGGCGTACCCGGCGGCAGAACTGCGCGGATCGCCTTGACCCCACCGGGGCCGATCAGGCTGGCGGGAAAGAATTTCAACCCGTCCGCCCCTGCCGCCAGCGCGGCAAAGCATTCGGTTGGGGTCATCACGCCGGGGAAGCTTTGCATCCCCAGCCGTTTGGTTTCGCCAATCACGCCCGCATCCATGTTGGGTGACACAACCAGCTTGCCACCGCAATCCGCCACCCGCGCCACATCACCCGCGGTCAGCACCGTGCCCGCACCGATCAGTGCGCTGTCGCCGAACGCCTGCGCCATGGCCGCGATGCTGTCGAACGGATCGGGGGAATTCAGCGGCACCTCAATCCGGTCAATCCCGGCAGCGATCAAGGCGGCAGCGATGGGTTCGGCCTCGGGCGGGGTGATCCCGCGCAGAATGGCGATCAGCGGGCGGCTCATGGCGGTCCTTTCGGCGGATTATTGAAGCAGGGATCTGCGGGCCAGGCACAGGCCCGCCAGTGTCAACGTCTTGGCATCATGGGCGGCGGTTTGAACACCCTGCGCGGCCAAGGCCCGACGATACAGCGCGACCAGCGGCGCCGCGCCACCGATCAACACTGCCTGCCCCAGCCAATAGGGTTTCGTCGCGGCCAATTCGGCACCGATCAGCAGGCCAGACAGACGGGCGCGGGACACGGGTTCGGACTGGCCATGCAACAGGCCTTCGGCGCGAATACCGAACAACGCCTGCGCCATCCGTTCGGGCCGGGACAAGGTCACCGACACGGCGTCGTCAAAGGCATCCAGGTCCAAGTCGGCGGTGTTGACCGAATGGCGCAGCACCGATTGCGCGGCCAGCAGGGCGAACATCTCGCCGGTCATGGCGGTCTGAAAACTGACGATTTCACCCGCAGAGATATGGATCCACTTGGTGTGCGTGCCCGGCAGACACAGCACGCCGTCAAAGTTGGGGTCCAGATGCAGCGCGCCTGCAACCTGCGTTTCCTCACCGCGCATGACGTCGGCGGGGCGGTTCTGGCAGACGCCAGGCAGGATCCGAACGGATAGGCGCGGATCGCGTGTGGGGGCGATAATCGGCACCGTTGAGGTCATGGCGCAGGGGGTCGTGCGATACGGGGCTTCGACCCAGCCTTGGCGCGCACCGACCATGCCGCACGCCAAGACCTGCGTGACACCGGCGCCCAGCCAGCCTGCAATCACGGCCAACAGCGCAGGCTCAAACCCGTCTGGGTCCAGCCGCCCCATGCCATCGTCTGACGATCCTTCCGCCAGCACTGTGTCGCCCGGTCCCATGGCATAGGCACGCAGGTTCGTGGTGCCCCAATCCACGGCGATCCAGTCAGCGGTGATCCCGGCTGCGCGGCTCATCCCGTGACCACCACGCCGCCGTCGATGACCATGGTTTGCCCGGTCATCATCCGAGAGGCGTTGGAGGCGAGGAACAACACGCCGCCGACGATATCTTCAGGCGCCAGTGTGTCCTTCAGACATTGACGCTCCAGATGCGCGGCCAGCCCTTCGGGCGTGACCCACAGATCCTTTTGCTTTTGCGTCAGCACCCAGCCCGGGGCCAGCGCATTCACGCGGATCCGGTCTGGCCCGAATTCGCGTGCCAGGCTGCGGGTCATGGCGGTGATGCCGCCGTTGGCCGTGGTATAGGACGGATAGCCGGCATTCCCCATCATGTAGGAAATCGAGCTGAAATTGATGATCGACCCGCTGCCCAGTTCCTTCATGCCCTCAACCGCCGCCTGACAGGCAAAGAAATAGGCCTTCAGGTTGATCGCCTGCGACCAATCCCAGAACTCTTCGGTCACTTCGGCGGTGGTGTGGCGTTTGTCGTTGGCGGCGTTGTTGACCAGCACCGACATTGCGCCGTGTTCAGCGGATGCCTGTGCGATACAGGCTTTCAGGCGGTCAATATCGGTGATGTCGCATTGCAGGAACAAAGGCCGATTGCCGGTGGCGTGTTCCATCTCATTCGCGAAATCACTGGCGTCCGAGCGTTGTACGAAGGCCACCTTGGCCCCCTGCCGCAAGAACCCTTCGGTCAACGCGGCCCCGATGCCAGAGCCGCCGCCGGTGATAAACACCGATTTGCCCGCAAGATCCGAATATGTCGTGGTCATCAATGGCTCTCCCGCGTGACGAGGCGGGTATCCTTGCCCACCAGAAAGTCCAGATCGGCGCCTTTGTCGGCCTGCAAGACCGTCTCCACGTACAGCTTCGCATATCCTCGGGTGTAGCGCGGTTCATCCGGCACCCAGACGGCGCGGCGTTGGGACAGGGTCTCATCAGAGACCAACAGCTGCAACACCCCGTCACGCGCCGAAATGCGAATGCGGTCGCCCGTTTTCACCAGCGCCAGATTGCCGCCCGCGTTGGATTCTGGGCTGACATGCAGGATGACCGTGCCATAGGCCGTGCCAGACATACGCGCATCCGACACGCGCACCATGTCGCGCACCCCTTGCTGCACCAGCTTGCGCGGGATGGGCATATTGCCGACCTCTGGAAAACCGGGATAGCCCTTTGGCCCGCAGCCCTTCAGCACCAGGATCGTATCAGCGGTAACCGGCAGATCATCACGGTCGATATTGGCTTTCATGTCTTCGATATTCTCGAACACGAAGGCCTCGGCTTCATGCTCCAGGAATGCGTCCGTCGCTGCCGAGGGTTTGATGATCGCCCCTTGCGGCGCCAGATTGCCGCGCAGCACGCGCAGCCCGGCGGCAGGTTTCAGCGGATCTTCAAAGGCGCGGATCACATCACGATTGTAGCATTCCGCGCCGTCAGAATAGGCGGAAATATCGCCCCCCAGCACGGTACGCGCGGGTTTGAGGTGGCCGGCCAGTTCCTTCAACACAACGGGCATCCCACCCGCGTAACAAAAGTCTTCCATCAAGTATTTGCCCGACGGCATGCAGTTGACCAACAGCGGGATGTCGCTGCCCAATTCAACATCGTCGAGCGTCAGGTCCACGCCCACGCGCCCGGCGATGGCCAACAGATGCACCACGGCATTGGTTGATCCGCCCACGGCGGCGTTGGCCAGAATGGCGTTGATGAATGCCTCGCGCGTCAAGATATCAGACGGTTTGAGATCCTCGTCGACCATCTCGACGATGCGCTTGCCGGTCAGATGCGCCAGCGCCATGCGCCGGCTGTCCACGGCGGGCAAGGCCGCGTTGGTCGGCAGGCTGAGGCCCATGGCCTCGCACAGGGACGCCATGGTCGAGGCCGTGCCCATCGTCATGCACACGCCCTTGGACCGGCTCATACCGCTTTCGGCGGCCATGAAATCCTTCAGCGTCATGTTGCCCGCGCGCACCTCTTCGGAAAAGCGCCACACATCGGTGCCCGAGCCGATATCATCGCCCTTCCACTTGCCATTCAGCATCGGGCCAGAGCTGACCACGATCGACGGCAGATCCACCGAACACGCGCCCATCACCTGCCCCGGTGTGGTCTTGTCGCAGCCGCCCAGCAGGACCACGCCATCAATGCCATAAGCGCGGATTGATTCCTCCACATCCATCGACAGCAGGTTGCGAAACAGCATGGCGGTGGGTTTCATCTGGGTTTCGCCCAGGCTCATCACCGGGAATTCGACGGGAAAGCCGCCCGCCTCCCACACACCGCGCTTCACGCCCTCGGCCAGATCCCGCAGGTTCGAGTTGCAGGGCGTCAGTTCCGACCAGGTGTTACAGATGCCAATAATTGGCCGGCCGTCGAACACGTGATCGGGAAAGCCCTGGTTCTTCATCCAGCTTCGGTGAATGAACCCATCGCGGTCCAGTTTGCCGTACCATGCCTGGCTGCGCCGTTTCTTGGTCATCGCAACTGTCCTTCCACTACCCACATCGTTTGGGGGAAATGCCATGGCAAGGTGATGCCATGATTCATCAAATAAGCACCGCTGACATCCACTGGGCCGGTTTTCAGCGCCGGTGATCCGCGTGACAATCCAGGTGCGTCGGTTCGGTTGATCAGGGTGATGCGGTAGGTCGCATCCGGCGTCAGCCGCGTCAAGCGCAGCGGGCGTGGGGCAATCTGCGAGGATGTATCCGCCTTGCCCGCAAACACGACAAAGCGGTCCCCGGTGGTGGACAACTGCTGTTCAGCGATGACGGCAGGATCGGGCGAATCCAGGCGCAGGATATCGGCGGTGTGCATCCAGTCGCGGTTGGCTTTCCACCAGCCCGTGACATCCCGCAGCACGCGGGCCTCGTCGTCGGTCAATTCGCGCGGGTCCATTTCGAACCCCATGTGGCGCTGCGCAGCGACCCAGGCACGGAACCGGATATCCAGCACCCGCCCCGAGGTGTGACACACGCGCGGCCCCACATGGCTGCCGGTCACGGCCATGGGCAGGAAAATCGCCGCGTTGTGCTGGATGCGCAGACGCTCCAGTGCGTCATTGCTGTCGGACAGCCAGACCCGTTGCGTACGGCGCAGGATGCCAAAATCAATCCGCCCCCCGCCTGACGCGCAGCTCTCGATCTCCACATGCGGGAACGCAGCGCGAAGCCGGTCGATCAGCGCGTAAGAGCCGCGTGTTTGCGCCGCATCGGGCATCGGCAGCACGCGGTTGTGGTCCCATTTGATGTAGTCGATTGCGTGATTGGCCAGGATCGCACTGATCCGCCCGAACAGGAAGTCACGCACGGCGGGCAAGGCCATGTTCAGCGCCTTTTGCTGACGGCCCAGGATCTGATCCTCGGCCCCCAATGCCCAATCCGGGTGGGCGCGCTGGATGGTGGAGTTGTCGTTGATCATCTCAGGCTCGAACCAGATGCCAAAGCTCATGCCCAGCGCATTGACATGGTCGATCAGCGGGGTCAGCCCATCGGGGTATTTGCGCGGGTCCACCTCCCAGTCGGACAGTGACGAGGTGTCATCGTCACGCTGCCCGAACCAGCCGTCATCCAGCACGAAACGTTCAGCCCCCAATTCGGCGGCGCGGGTGGCGATGTCTTTCAACTTGGGCAGGTTGTGGTCGAAATAGACCGCCTCCCAGCAATTGTAATGCACCGGGCGCGGGCGGTCAGGTTGTGGCCAGGTGACGATCTGATCGCGCAAATGGCGCTGAAAGGCCACCGCGCAGCCGTTGATCCCGTCGTCTGAGAACACCGCGAACAGGGTCGCGGTTTCAAAATGCGTCTGCGGGGTCAGTTCGACGCGCGTCGCGTGACCGAACTGCACCTGACGGCGGCCATCGGGCAATTCCTCGGCCACCATGCGGTGCCCGCCCGACCAGCCATAATGAAAACCGTAAGCCTGCCCCGTGGCGTTGGTGGCCCCCCGGCACGGTACGATCAGACCCGGAAAATGCTCATGCCCCGTGCGGCCCGTGCGGTTTTCGCGGTAGCGGATACCGGCAGACCACGCCGTGCGGTTCATCTGGAATTCACCGCACCAGCGCCCGGCAAAGTCGATCATCTCATCCGATTGCTGCGGCGCGGGAAAGACCGGCGCAGACAGCCAATGCAGATGCACGGGCGTGGCGGCGTCAATTTGGGCGTCCGCCTCGATGATATGCGTCACCGGATTCAGGGAAAATCGCGCGGTATACGTCAGGTCGGCTGCGTCATCGCGGTAGATCAACGTCAGCAAGCTGTCGACTTGCGTCGCCTGCGACAGGCAAAACTTCGGCAAGATCGGTGCCCCGTCGGCGGCGCGCAGGATCAATCCGGGCTGGCCGGGAAAACTGCGCGTGGCTTCGGGGCACAGCGACAACTCTGGATGCATGTCCAGCATCCCGCCGGTCACATCCAGCGCCAGCGCGCTATAAAGTGTGTCCAGGTTTTCGTCTTCGGGCAGACGCGGCCCCCAGTAGATCACCTCGGCCAACCTGTCGCGATACGACCCCAACACCAGGGTCTGGCGCGTGTCGTCAAGCCGCCATGTGCGGATCATGTCTTGGCCCCCGGCATTCGTCTTGTCTATTTCACTGCGCCCAGCGTCAACCCGGCGATAAAGTGCTTTTGCATGGCAAAGAACATCACCACAGGCGGAATTGCCGCCACGATCGAGCCCGCGCTCATCAGGTTGTATTGCGCCACGAATTGCGAGTTGAACGCGGTGATCCCGGCTGTAACCGGCTGCGCATTTGGCCCCTGGGTCAGCACGATGGCCCAAAAATAATCGTTCCAGATGAACGTGAAGATCAGCACACTCAGCGCGGCGATGGCCGGGCGCATCAGGGGCAGCACAACATACCAGAAGATGCGCCATTCCTTCACGCCCTCAACTCGGGCGGCCTCGATCAACTCAAACGGCAAAGCACGGATGAAGTTGCGCATGAACAGCGTGCAGAACCCCGTCTGAAAGGCGATGTGAAACAAGATCAGCCCGGTTTTGGTGTCATAAAGCCCGGTCTGCACGGTCAAGTCGCGCACCGGCACCATCAGGATCTGGAACGGCACAAAGTTGCCCGCAATAAACATGAAGAAGATCAGCAAGTTGCCGCGAAACCGGTAGATGCCCAACGCGAACCCGGTCATGCACGACAGCGCCACCGCGCCGATCACCGTGGGGATGGTGATCCACAAGGAGTTGAGCAGATAGCGCGGCATATCGCTTTCGAACAGCACGCGGCCATAGTTGGCGAACATGTCGAACGAAGATGGCATGCCCCAGTAATTGCCGTTGGTGAAATCAGACAACGGGCGGATGGAGAACAGCGCCACGGCCAGCAGCGGCAGCAGCCACAGGATCAACGCCAGCGGCAGAAAGCTTTGATAGGTCAGCTGCGCGGCGCGGCTGCGTTTCTGGATGGGGGTGGGAAACATGGGTGTGTCCTTTCCTCAGCGCCGCGCGTCGCGTTCGTCGCGCCACATGGACCACAGGAAATAGCCGATGAAAACCAACATGATCAGGAACAATACAACCGCGATGGCCGAGCCATAGCCCATGCGGAACCCGTATTCACCGAGCGCCTTCTCGAACATCAGGAAGCTGAGCACCCGGGTGGACCCGAACGGCCCACCGTTGGTCATGATGGAGATCAGATCGAACGAGCGCAGAGCGCCGATGATGGTGACAACGAAGGCAATAAACGTCGCCGGGCGCAATTGCGGCAGCACGATATGCCACAGCATCCGCCAGCCTTTGGCGCCATCCAGCCGCCCGGCCTCGATCTGCTCAGGGTCCACGGCGTTCAGGCCGGTCAGATACAGGATCATGCAATAGGCGGTCTGCGGCCAAAGCCCGGCGGCGATGACACCGTAAGTGGCCAGCGCAGGGTCGCCCAAAACGTTGATAGACCCCAGCCCCAAATAGCCCAGAACCGCATTCAGCAGGCCAACGCGCGGCAGGTAGAACCACGAAAAGACCAGTCCGACAACAACCTGGCTGAGCACGAAGGGAAAGAAAAACAGCGACTTATACAATCGGATCCCCGGCACGGTCTGGTTCAGGAACAGCGCGATGGCCAGCCCGCCCGGGATCGCCAACAGATACAGAACCAGCCATTTCACGTTGTTCCACAATGACATGTTGAACGATCGGTCGTGGATCAATTCCTGATAGTTGCCAAGTCCGATATACGTCGCATCGCCCAGCCCGTCCCATTCATAAAGCGAGATGTTGAAGGACTGGAATATCGGGCTGATGACATAGATGGTGAAGAACAAGATACCCGGGATCAGAAACAAGATCGGCGTGACCGTCATCTTGTTGCGCTGAAGCCATGTCTGGTTGTGAACTGCCGCGTTCATGGTTCCCCCATTGGTCGTCGGCGCATGCGAAAATCGCGGATTGCGGGCGATTTGCGGATACGTCCCCTATCCGGGGCACAGACTGTGCCCCGCCCTTGGCGGGCGGGACACAATATTTTGGATCAGTCGTAGATGCGCTGACGCGCCGCTTCCAGACGCTGCAAGATGTCATCCAGATTGTCCGGATAGACCATGAACTCCTGAAGGCCTTCCATGCCCATCGCCGCCATTTCTGCCGGGAAATCCCGGTCGAAGAACTGGGCGATACCGCCGCTTGCGTTCTGCGAGAGCATGGTGAAGCCCTGCTGAATGAACTCATCATCAGCAACCGTGGCGTTGGCGTTCACCGGCAGCTGGCCCAGGCCATCCGGCCCGTTGATGCGGCCCTGCACGTCAGCCGAGGTCACGAACGCCAGGAAGGCGCGCGCAGCTGCGACGTTCTCTGCACCGGCGGGCACGTGGAAGGTATCCGTCGGGGCGTCTTCGCCCATCGGCATACCTTCGTGGATCGCCGGGAACTGGTAGAAGTCCAGTTGATCGTCGGTCAGACCGGCTTCACGCAGATGCGGCACCGCGAAGTTGCCGATCAGGTAAGCGGTGGCTTCCCCGTTGACAACGAACGGCAGCGCTTCCTGCCAGCTATAGGTCTGGTGGTCAGCGATAAAGCCGCCCATGTCGATCAGGCGACGCCAGTTGGCGAAGGTTTCACGCACGCGCGGATCGGTCCATTCGACTTCGCCACGGGCCAATTGCATGTGGAAATCGAACCCGTTGGTGCGCATGTTCAGATAGTCGAACCAGCCGCCAGCCGTCCACAGATAACGCGAACCGATGGAATAGCACGCACGACCTGAATCGACGATCACCTGGCAGTTGGCGATTTCTTGTTCGAACGTGGTCGGCTCGGACAGGCCCAACTCGTTAAAGATGTCCTGGCGGTAATACATGCCCCACTGATAGTAGGTATAGGGCACGCCCCACTGACGGTCGTCGATGGTCATCGCACCGCGCACGGATTCCAGCCCGGCATAATCGCCTTCGTTCCACCAGTCGGTGATATCCATGAACAGGCCCGCATCGACATAGGGGCCCATGCGGTTGGCGGCATACCAGTTGATCACATCCGGCGGGTTCGCGCTGAGCACGTTGCGGATCTGGGTTTTCCAGGCTTCACGGTCAACAACCGTCAGCTCGACCGTCAGATCGGGGTGCATGGCGTCAAATTCGGCCGCCAGACCTTCGATGATCGCGCGGGGCGCGGGGTTCGACATATCCGAATAGACTCGCAACGTGCCCGACAGATCTTCTGCCAGAACAGGCCCCGAAATCATCGTCGAAGCCGCCAGCACTGCCAGCGAACTCTTCAAGATGGACCGCATGGTTTCCTCCCTTTAGGTTCCATTATTTGAAACTTAGTTTCGATAGTTGAAATCTTGCCTGAGCGCCGCTACGCTTGTCAACAGTTTCCTCGGACTGCTGGGCATTGCGGGGAACCAATCGGAGGGACGCCAATGAACGCCGCTGCACCGGGTACGGTCGGAAAAGCACTGGATGTGCTTGATTGCGTTGCGGCTTTTGGGCGCCCGGTCAAATTTGCCGAAATCCTGGCCGAAAGCCCGCACCCGAAAGCCACGCTGTATCGGCTGATCCAGACTCTGACGGCGCAAGGCATGTTGGCCCATGATTCGCAGACCGGTTCTTATTCATTGGGGCTGCGGCTGGTGAAACTGGCGCACAGTGCATGGAAGCAGGCGACGTTGGTCAGCGTGGCGCGGCCCTATGTCGATGTGCTGGCCGGGCGCGTCGGCGAAACGATCCATCTGGCGCAAATGGAATCAGGTCAGGTGCTGTTCGTCGACAAACACAAGATGAGCGACCGGTTCGAAACACTGGCCCAAACCGGCATGGTAGCCCCCGCCTATTGCACCGGCGTCGGCAAGGCGATTCTGGCGTTCATGGCGCCCGAACGGCTGGACCGTGCCATGAAGCAACAGCTTTTTCTGACCTATACCCCGGCCACGCACTCCAGCCCCGAAAGCCTGCTCGCCGAATTGACGCAGATCCGCGCCGAGGGCGTCGCCTTTGACCGCGAGGAACATGAAACCGGCATCATCTCCATCGCCGCCCCCATCGTCACCAAAGGCGGGCGCGTGATCGGCGCGATTTCGATCGCCACATCCACCACCCGCCACAGCATCGACGGCATACGCCAGTTCCAGCCCGAATTGTTGGACACCGCCCGCAAGATCGGGGACGAAGCCACCGCGTGGCAGTTCCCGACCGTGAATTGACAACCGTGATACAACCCATGTCGGAGAACCGCCAATGTCCGGGGTAACCCTTTCAAATGTCATCAAGAAATACGGCGAAACGCAGGTCATTCACGGGATCGATCTGACCATCGAGGACGGCGAATTCTGCGTCTTCGTCGGCCCGTCTGGCTGCGGAAAATCCACCCTGTTGCGCATGATCGCCGGGTTGGAAGACACCACCGGCGGCGCGATCCACATCGGGGCGCGGGACGTGACAACCATGGACCCCGCCGACCGTGGTGTGGCGATGGTATTTCAGACCTATGCGCTGTACCCGCATATGACGGTGGGCGAAAACATGGGGTTCGGGCTGAAGATGAACGGCCATCCCAAGGCCGATGTCAAAGCCAAGGTGGATGAAGCGGCGCGCGTTCTGAAGTTGGGTGAGTATCTGGACCGCAAGCCAAAGGCCCTGTCCGGGGGGCAGCGACAGCGCGTTGCCATCGGCCGCGCGATTGTGCGCGGGCCCGAGGTGTTCTTGTTCGACGAACCCCTGTCCAATCTGGACGCCGAATTGCGGGTCGAAATGCGGGTGGAAATTGCCCGGCTGCATCAGGAATTCGGCGCGACGATGATTTACGTCACCCATGACCAGGTCGAAGCGATGACCCTGGCCAACAAGATTGTCGTGCTGCGCGCTGGCGTCATTGAACAGGTCGGCGCCCCGCTGGATTTGTATAACGACCCTGACAATCAGTTCGTCGCCGGATTTATCGGCTCACCAGCCATGAATTTCTTTCCCGGCACGGTGTCGGATGGTCAGGTCAAGGTGCTTGGCCTCAGCGGGCAAAGCATCCCCGCGCCCTCATCGGCCACAGACGGCCCCATAACGTTGGGTCTGCGCCCCCAAAAGCTGCGTCTTGCACCGGGTGACAGCCACAAGTTGGAACTGTCCGAGCAATTGGGGGGTGTGGCGTATCACTATGTCATCGGCCCGGACGGCACCCGTATCACCGTCGAAGCCCACGACCAGGTCGCGCCAAAAGCCGGCAGCCCGGTTGGCCTGACCATCGACACCGAGGCCGCGCAGTTCTTCGACGCGGACAGCGGACAGCGCCTTCGCTAACCTGCGGGCTGGCACCGCCTCGCCCTTCGGGTTTTGCCACCACGGGGCGGCAAGGCCCGCCCGATCCCGGCCGGGATCAGGGGTGGTAGCCGCTGTGGGACTCGAACCCACACGCCCATTCGGGCAACGGATTTTAAGTCCGGTCTGTCTACCATTCCAGCAAGCGGCCCCGCCCCCTCTTATCAGCCCCGGCCGCACACTCAAGCCCTGGCGCTTCACGGCGTGACGCTGGGTCACGGCTGCGTGCGGGCCCGCGCTTTGCCTTGACCGATCTGGCCGGTTGGTTAGGCATTGTCCCAGACATCACAAATTGAAAGGACTCGGAATGCTTGGCCAGATGATGCATCAACCGCTGCTGATATCCAGCTTGCTGGTCCATGCCGAACGCCACCACGGGAATCGCGAGATTGTCTCGCGCCGGACTGAGGGCGACCTTCACCGTTACACGTACCGTGATCTTGCCCGCCGCTCGCGGCAACTGGCGAATGCGCTGGCTGACCTGGGCCTGGCCGCAACCGCCCGCGTGGGGACGCTGGCCTGGAACGGTTACCGGCATATGGAGCTTTACTACGGCGCGTCCGGCTCTGGCCTGGTGTTGCATACGCTCAATCCGCGCCTGCACCCGGATCAACTGGTCTGGATCGCCGACAACGCCGGTGACCAGGTCCTGTTCTTCGACCTGACCTTCCTGCCACTGGTGGAAGCCACGGCCGCGCGCTTTGAAACCATCAAGCATTTCGTGCTGATGGCCGACCGTGACCACATGCCCGCCGACACCAAGATCCCCGGCCTTATGTGCTACGAAGATTTGATCGACGCGGCGTCCGACGCCTACGACTGGCCGCAGTTGGAAGAAACCACAGCGTCGTCGCTGTGCTACACCTCTGGCACCACGGGCAATCCCAAGGGCGTTCTCTATTCTCACCGCTCGACCGTGTTGCACAGCTACGGTGCCAGCCTGCCCGATGCGCTGAACCTGTCGTCGCGTGACACCATTCTGCCGGTGGTGCCGATGTTCCACGTCAACGCCTGGGGCACGCCCTATTGCGCCTGCATGGTCGGCGCCAAGATGGTTTTCCCGGGCCCGGCGCTGGATGGCAAATCGCTGCATGACCTCTTTGAGGCCGAAGGCGTCACCGTCGCCGCCGGCGTGCCGACCGTGTGGCAAGGGCTGTTGGCCCATGTGGAGGCCAACGACCTGCGCTTTACCACCATGCGCCGCACCGTGATCGGCGGCTCTGCCTGCCCGCCCGCGATGCTGAAAATCTTCGAGGAAAAATACGACGTCTCCGTGCTGCACGCCTGGGGCATGACGGAAATGAGCCCGCTGGGCACCGTCTGCACCCTCAAAGGTGACAGCGTTGATCTGACACCGGACGAACTTCTCGCCGTCAAGTCAAAGCAAGGCCGCGCCATTTTCGGCGTCGATATGAAAATCGTCGACCCCGACGGCCAGGAACTGCCCTGGGATGGCAAAACCTCGGGCGAGCTGCTGGTGCGCGGTCCCTGGATCCTTGACAGCTACTTCAACCGCCATGGCGATGATCCATTGCGCCAGGATGCCGCCGGGCTGGGCTGGTTCCCCACCGGCGACGTCTCCGTCATCGACCCCGACGGCTTCATGCAGATCACAGATCGCACCAAGGACGTGATCAAATCGGGCGGAGAATGGATCAGTTCAATCGACATCGAAAACATCGCCATGGGTCACACAGCGGTCGGCATGGCGGCTTGCATCTCGGCGGCACACCCCAAATGGGATGAGCGCCCGCTCTTGATCGTCATGCTCAAACCAGGCGCGACCGTCACCAAGGAAGACATTCTCGCGTACTTCGACGGCAAGATCGCCAAATGGTGGCTGCCCGATGACGTGGTGTTTGTCGATGACATCCCTCTGGGCGCCACCGGCAAGATGCAAAAGAACAAGCTGCGGGAAAGCTTCCGGGACTATAAACTGCCCACGATCTGACCCCGCTTCATCTTTCCCTAAATACTCACCCTTGGGGGCGGGTCCGGGAGGGGGCGCAGCCCCCCACCCGGGCGGCTGTGGGCCAAGACCCACCGGCGCG
>Ga0316204_10005279_pt1 | contig 21653 bp, 21 predicted proteins | sample 6monrhotite_MG_2_FD_205661 | JGI IMG/M metagenome (GOLD analysis project Ga0316204, IMG submission 205661) | Microbial mat bacterial communities from mineral coupon in-situ incubated in ocean water Damariscotta River, Maine, United States -... | ecosystem: Environmental > Aquatic > Marine >... | reverse complement strand
TTTGGTTTTTCTTTCCTGGGGAAATTTTTTCCAAAATTATTTTCCGATTTTTCTTTGCATGATCAATCATTACCATCACAGCCAGTTTTTGTTGAAGCCATTTCGGGTGCCTGTATGTTCGTATCGCGCGAAGCGATTGAAAACGTCGGTTTGCTTGATGAAGGTTATTTTATGCACTGTGAAGATTTGGACTGGTGTATGCGGTTCAGAGAAAAAGATTGGCGCATTGTTTTTGTCCCGCATGCCAAGGTGATGCATGCAAAAGGTACGTGCAGTCGATCAAGGCCAATATTTGTTGAATGGCACAAACATAAGGGTATGGCTAGGTTTTATAAGAAATTCTTTTACGACAAGTATCCTCGCATATTAATGTGGCCGGTACTACTCTCTGTCTGGTTACGATTTATGCTGGTTGCTATTTATTATTCATGCCGTCATGTGCTTAGCATGCGGGGATAGGCAATGGCTGTAAGAAAAATTGGTGTAATTGGTGCAACCAGCCTTGTTGGTGAGGCGTTGCTGATAGAGCTTGAAAAGGATGATTTTGAAATTTATGCCTTTTCAAGGCAGGAAGTAACGAGAGATACTTTTCTTCCTAATGTTAATTGGTGTCTTTATAGTGATTTTCTCGATACTGATGCGGCTCTTGTTGAGCAAATATCTGACTGGATATGCTTGGCGCCAATCTGGGTGATCTCTTCGCACTTTCCGATGCTTTTAAACTATAAGTGCAAAAGAATTGTATGTTTGAGTTCAACTAGCCGTTATACGAAAACGGGCTCGACTTCTGGCAGTGATAGAGAGGTTGTTAGCAAACTTGTTTCTGCAGAAAACGAGCTGATCAAGTGGTGTGATAATCAGCAAATAAGCTGGTTAGTCTTAAGGCCAACATTAATTTATGGTGATTCTAAAGACAAAAATATCACATCAATAGCACGAATTATTAAAAAGTTTGGCTTTTTCCCATTAATAGGAAAAGCTGATGGTTTGCGGCAACCTATTTATTTGAATGATGTGGCTATTGCTTGTATTAAATTGCTTAAAACTACAGCTGTTGAAAATCGTTGCTATGATATTTCTGGGGCAGAAACTATTAATTATCGAGAAATGGTTAAGCGAGTTTTCCAGGTATTAGGAAAGAAACCAATTTTTATTCGAGTTCCTCGATTTGTTTTTTTGTTCGTAGTATCTCTTGTACGGTTCTTGCCCTTATTTCGGGGTGTATCTATCGCAATGGTTGATCGTATGAACCAAGATATGATATTCGATAATTCTAAGGCTGCCCAAGATTTTGGTTTTAAACCTTTGCCTTTTGTTTTGTCGAGTAAGGATGTCGACGTATGACTTCCCCTAATGTGTTTATGTTGTTTGCTTTGTTTGTTGTGCTTACTTGGGGGCTAGTTTTTATTATTCGCCTGTTGTCACAAAGGGTTGGTTTAATACAACACCCTAATGAACGCTCTTCCCATGTTATTCCAACACCACATGGTGGTGGTTTGGGTATTGTTTTAGCTGGTTCCGTTTATGGTATTTGGTTGATGGGCCATAACGAGGAAATTTCAGCAGATGCAGGTGTTATTGTGTTTCTATCATCTGTTCTGGCAATTGTAGGGCTGCTTGATGATAAGTTTCACTTGCCTGCAACGGTGCGATTATTAGTCCAGTCTTTACTTTGTGCCGGCTTGTTACTCTGGTTTACAGAAAACAGTATCAATCTTTTCCTAATTATATGTTTGATTGCAGGGGTATGGTGGATCAATCTATTTAACTTTATGGATGGTATTGATGGCATAGCATCATCTCAGGCAATTTTTATGTTGATCAGCGCACTTATTATGATTCAGGTCTATCATCCTGATCATATATCGGCATCAGGTTACTGGGGTTGGATGCTGATCTTAGCGGCATCTTGTTTTGGATTTCTGTGGCATAACTGGCAGCCGGCAAAGATTTTTATGGGGGATGTTGGTAGTACTTATATTGCCTTCATGTTATTTGCGTTTGCGTTTGTAAGCATTATTAATGAGTTACTAACCTTACAATTTTGGTTGATCATTGGCTGTCTATTTATAACTGATGCAACTGTTACTCTAATTCAGCGTGTTCTGAGGAGAGAGGTGTGGTATCAGCCTCATCGCATGCATCTTTACCAACGTCTATCTCGTCGTTTAAATAGCCACAGTAAAGTTACACTAAGGTTTCTTTTAGTAAATATAACCGTATTGTTCCCCCTGGCATTTTTATCATTATTGTTACCAGCTATGAGTGTGGCAATATTGCTCATAACTTATACTGTTGCTGCTGCGGTTATGATTGGCATGGGGGCTGGTGCTACAGAAGATTAGCTACTACCGGGTAAGGGTATGACGGCTAGGAGGCCGGGGGTGTTTGCCGAGTTTAACAATTCACGTATTCAATATCGAAATCCCTGGTAATTTTTATGGGATTGGCGGTCAGATTGTTTCATTGGTTGACTCGGCGATCTAGCTGCTTGCACCAAAAGGACTAAATATTGGCCTTTTTCATGGGCTTTGCCATGGATTTTTCGGATGAAGATCTCTTGGCGTATTTTGAAGTTTTCTCCAAGGGCAAGCCACTAATGTTTAGACTTAATTTAGATTCAGAAGTGGCTGATTATGATAGATTTTATTTGCGTTCAGGTCTAGATCTGGTTTACAGTAGCTTCTGTACTCAAGGTTGAAAATGGACTTGTTCAGGCAACTCTTGCAAGCTTCCAGGGATGTGGTGAATAAGGGGGGGATTGGCGTGAGCTGCTGTAAATTTGCTCACGAGGCGTGGTTGGAGTTCGTCAGGTTCTTTATTCCCTTATGAGTGACAACGCTATTGTAAGTGTTTGCTTTTATTTCAGGCTATTCATGAGATTGTCCATAATAAGGACAAATGAATAAACTACTGGATACAATTTAAGTTTTATACGGGGTGTGGTTCCGATGGGGTGTGAGCGCAGCTAAATGAAATCGATAAACTTGCGTTTATGGGTGGTTTTGCATGACCTCATTATGGTTTTTGCAGCGTGGCTTACCGCGTTTCTTATCAGGCAGAGTTTCTCAGTGCCTGAGGAACAGTGGCTTATCTTTTTCAGTACACTTCCATTTGTAATAATTGCTCAAGGTTTGGTGCTTCGTGCAGCTGGGTTGTATCGAGGTCTTTGGCGCTTCGCTAGCATTCATGATCTGTGGAACATTATCCGTGCGGCTGTACTTGGCACTCTTGTGGTAATGGTGGTGCTTTTTTTCTTCAATCGAGTTGAGGGGATTCCCCGGCTAACACTAGCGCTCTATCCTTTGTTTTTGATGTTTTATCTCGGTGGCCCCAGACTCCTTTATAGAATGTGGAAAGATTACGGACTAAAGAACCAGGTTAGTCATAACGCACAACGTGTTTTGATATTGGGAGCCGGACATTCCGGTGAAATGCTTGTCCGTGACATGCGCCGTGAAGGCGTCTATCAGCCGATTGGTTTCCTTGATGATAACCCTCGTCTAAAGGGTATGAAGGTCCACGGATTACCCGTCCATGGCCAAATAGATAGTCTGGCTAACCTATTAGATAATATAGGCATCGATATTGTGATTATCGCGATGCCATCGGCATCAAACTCACAAATGAGACGTATCGTCGAGTTATGCGAAGAAGCGAAAGTATCTTTTAGAACCTTACCCCGGTTACAGGATTTGGTTTCTGGTCATGCCTCTGTTAACGAGCTTCGTGAAGTAGCAATAGATGATCTTCTCGGGCGAGACCCTGTCAAACTAAACTGGAAGAGTATTAGTGATGGTTTGGCAGGAAAAGTGGTTCTCATTAGTGGTGGTGGTGGCTCTATTGGATCTGAATTATGTCGTCAAGTAGCCAAACTTGGGCCATCAAAGCTAGTTATTGTTGAACGCTCTGAATTCAATCTTTATCAGATTGAGTTTGAATTAAAACAAAGCTTTCCTAATCTGCATCTTGAAAGCTGCCTGATAGACATTTGCGAACAAGTGGCTATTGAATATGTTTTTAGCACTTATAAGCCTGATGTTATCTTCCATGCAGCTGCTTATAAACATGTGCCCATGCTTGAAGAACAGGCACGTGAGGCGGTAAAAAACAATATTATCGGCACACAAACCATTGCTGTGGCAGCAGATAAATACAAGTCTGGAATTTTTGTGCTTGTCTCAAGTGATAAGGCTGTTAACCCCGCCAATGTGATGGGGGCTACCAAGCGGACGGCTGAGATATTTTGTCAATCACTCGGGCAAAAATCGAGCACACGTTTCATTACCGTTAGGTTTGGCAATGTACTTGGATCTGCTGGCAGTGTGGTGCCTCTATTTCGATCTCAGATTAAGGCTGGTGGTCCGGTGACAGTCACTCACCCTGAAATAAGCCGCTTTTTTATGACCATCCCTGAAGCAAGTCAGCTCATCATACAGGCTGGGGTGATGGGCAGAGGCGGTGAGATCTTTGTATTGGATATGGGTGAGCCGATCAAAATTGCTTATCTTGCCGAGCAGATGATTCGCCTGTCTGGTAAGTTACCGGGTGAAGATATCAAGATCACCTACACGGGGCTACGGCCAGGTGAGAAGCTGTTTGAAGAATTGTTCCATGATCAGGAGTCGTTGTCAGAAACTGGCCATGAGAAGATTTTTCTGGCGAAAAGTCGCGTAGTTGACCAAAAAGAAGTTGAATATGTGCTTGAAGAAATGCGGACATATTGTCAGAGTTATGATAACGAGAAGCTAAAAGATTTATTGAAAAAACTCGTTCCTGAGATGGGTGCAATTGGGGTTGTTGAGAATGACAACGTCATTCCATTTGAAAAGGTTGCTAACTGATGAAAATTAAAAAGGCTGTATTTCCCGTCGCTGGTATGGGCACGCGTTTTTTACCTGCTACCAAGGCAAATCCCAAGGAAATGCTGCCTATCGTTGATAAACCTCTGATTCAGTATGCCGCAGAAGAGGCGATTGCGGCGGGAATTGATGAACTGATATTTGTAACCAGTAGTAGCAAACGCGCGATTGAAGACCATTTCGATAAAAACTATGAGATGGAAACAGAACTTGAAAAAAGAGGCAAAAAAGCATTGTTACAGGTGCTCCGGGATATTGTTCCTGAGGGCATCTCATGTGTGTATGTTCGCCAGGCAGAGGCATTGGGTTTAGGTCATGCCGTGTTGTGTGCCCGCCCAGTTGTCGGCAATGAGCCGTTTGCGGTGATTCTGGCCGATGACATGATCAATGGCGGTGATCAGTCCTGTCTTTCGCAAATGGTTGATTTATATGAAGAACAGAAATGCTCGGTGCTAGGGGCTGAAAGAGTAGCTCCGGAAGAAACCAATAAATACGGTGTGATTAAAGAATCGGTTTTGCGTGAAGGTTTAAGCAAGGTTGATGGCATCGTTGAAAAACCTCACCCTGAGGTTGCTCCATCAAATCTTGCCGTGGTTGGTCGCTACATCCTGACACCGGCCATTTTTGATTTTTTGACGACGACTGGCCGTGGTGCCGGTGGTGAGATCCAGCTGACAGACGCGATCGCTGAATTGCTCAAACATGAGCAGGTGCTGGCCTATGAATTCAAGGGCAAGCGATATGACTGTGGTAGTAAACTTGGTTATCTCCAGGCGACTGTTGAATATGCCCTTGAACATGATGAGCTGGGTGCAGATTTCAGAAAATATTTACAGGGTTTTGTCTGTGATGCCGACTTTGACTAAGCCCTAAATAGGGCTTCTTTAGCCAATTCCTGTCCCCATCTTTTTGTGATTATGGGTTAAAATCCGCCCCATGAATTACTTGACTCTCGAAGATTACGTCGGCAACACGCCGTTGGTTTGTCTGCAACGCCTGCTGCAGGAAAGCTCAAATACAATCCTGGTAAAGCTTGAAGGTAATAACCCTGCCGGTTCTGTCAAAGACCGCCCTGCGCTGAGCATGATAAAACACGCAGAAGCGCGTGGTGAAATCAAACCTGGTGATACCCTGATTGAAGCCACCAGTGGCAATACTGGTATTGCTCTGGCGATGGCTGCGGCGATTAAGGGCTATCGCATGGTCTTGATTATGCCGGAACACATGAGTGTTGAACGCCGTGCAGTAATGAAGGCCTTTGGTGCCGAGATTATTCTTACCCCTCGTGAAGGTAGTATGGAAGCGGCTATTGATCTGGCTGCTGAGATGCAGGCCAAGGGTGAAGGCAAGGTGCTCAACCAGTTCGGCAATTTTGACAACCCTCAGGCACATTATGAGGGCACTGGCCCTGAAATATGGCGTGATACTCAAGGGTCGGTTACACACTTTGTCAGTGCCATGGGTACTACCGGAACGATCATGGGTACGTCACGTTATCTGAAAGAACAGAACTCGGACATCCAGATTGTCGGTGTTCAACCCGCAGATGGTTCTAATATTCCGGGTATCAGGCGCTGGCCACAGGAATATCTGCCTAAAATCTTCGAACCAGCACGTGTTGACCGTATTATCGATGTTTCTCAACAGGCCGCTGAAGAGACTGCCCGTGCACTGGGTACCCAGGAAGGAATTTTTGCTGGTATCTCATCCGGTGGCGCGGTCAGTGCAGCCTTAAGACTGGCTCGTGAAGTTGAAAATGCAGTCATCGTAACCATCATCTGTGACCGGGGTGATCGCTATCTTTCTACCGGCGTTTTCCCTCAGTAATTCAACACGCATTCAGGATTAAATAAATGGCACGTCGAAGACGTAAGTCAAAACCCATGCCGTCAGAGGCATTTTCTGCTCATATCGAATCACTCGATCACGATGGCCGTGGTGTTGCCCGCATTGATGGCAAGGCGACCTTTATCGAAGGTGCATTACCCGGTGAAGAGGTCGCATTTCATTATCTCAGTCAGCGCAAAAGTTACGATGAAGGTGTTGTGAGTGAAATCGTAAAAGCATCACCTGATCGTGTTGAGCCGAAGTGTCCACATTTTGGTGTTTGCGGAGGTTGCAGTTTGCAGCACATGGATGCCGGGGCGCAGATTTTGGCCAAGCAACAGATCATGCTTGATAACTTCAAACATATTGGCGCTGTTCAGCCGGAAACCGTATTGGAACCCCTGACGGCTGTTGAGTGGGGCTATCGGCGCAAGGCCCGTCTTGGTTGTCGCTTTGTGGCCAAAAAAGATTCTGTATTGGTTGGCTTTCGCGAAAAGCGTACTGGCTGGCTGGCTGAAATGGGCCGTTGTGAAGTGCTGCATCCTGCGGTAGGTGAGTGCATCATGGAATTGCGTCAATTGATTTCAGAATTGAAATGCTATGAGCGTCTGCCGCAAATCGAGGTAGCAATTGGTGATGATGTGGTGGCACTGGTGTTTCGTCATATGGATGAATTAGTGGATGAGGACAGGGAGCATTTGATCCAGTTTGGCCAACAACACGATATTCATATTTACCTGCAACCCAAGGGCCCCGATAGCGTTCATCTGATCTGGCCTGAGCAGTCGCAGCTGAGTTATCGCCTGGATGAGTTTGAGCTGGAAATGCTGTTCAAACCAACCGACTTTACCCAGGTCAATACCGATATCAATCGAAAGATGCTTAGCCGGGCGATTGATATGCTTGATCCACAACCTGATGAGCGTGTGTTGGATCTGTTTTGTGGTCTGGGCAACTTTACCTTGCCGCTTGCTCGCCGTTCCGGTCATGTTGTTGGTGTGGAAGGTGAGGAGGGCCTGGTTCAGCGTGCTAAGGAAAATGCCGCGCACAATCAGATTAATAACGTAGAGTTTCATGCTGCCGACTTGACCCAGGAACCGCATCAGCATCCCTGGTTTGGTTCTGGTTTTGACAAACTATTGATTGATCCACCACGCAGTGGTGCCTATGAGATAGTCAAACATGTGCCGGCCTTTGGTGCCAATCGGATTGTTTATGTTTCGTGTAATCCGGCCACCCTGGCCCGTGATGCCCAAGTGTTGGTCGAGGCGGGTTATCAGCTCAAATCGGCCGGGGTGATGGATATGTTTCCACATACGACTCATGTGGAATCGATAGCCCTGTTTGAGCGTTAATTTGTCCTGTTTTTAAAGGCAGGATGGACTCGCTAATATCGCTTTCGACACCACTCTCCGTTATGATAAACGGTCCTATTTAAAGCAGAATATAGTTTAATATGGCAATTGAAATTGAACGAAAATTCCTGGTCACAGATGACACTTGGCGCTCTTCTGTCAGCAAAAAATCGTTTTACCGACAGGGTTATCTCGCAAGTTCAGATGGCGCCTCGGTGCGGCTGCGTATTGCTGATGGCAAGGCTAATATCAATATCAAGAGCATGACCCTGGGCGTTAGACGGCATGAGTTTGAATATCTGATTCCTTTATCTGATGCGGAACAAATGCTGGACGAGCTCTGCCTCGGTCCCAAGATCGAAAAGGTCCGTTATTTTGTGGAACATGGAGACCATACCTGGGAAGTGGATGTCTTCGAAGGTGACAACGCCGGCTTGATAGTGGCTGAGATTGAGTTGGATTCTGAAGCTGAGGTCTTTGAAAAACCATCATGGGCAGGTGACGAGGTCTCAGACGATGAGCGTTATTATAATGTCTGCCTGGTCAAGCACCCCTACAAAGAGTGGCAGGACAAGCCCTGAATAAGGTGTCTCGTTCGCTGAACCTTTTATTTGCCCTGCTTGTTTTCGGGCTAGCTTTAGCTGGTTGCAGCAAACCCGAAACCGATGTTTTGCGCTTTGGAATATCCAGCGCACCGATTAACCTCGATCCGCGCTTTGCCACCGATGCCGCTTCGTCGCGTATCAATCGTTTGCTTTATCAATCACTGGTTGATTTTGATGATGCTTATCTTGCCAAGCCTGCGCTGGCCAATTGGCAGGCACTGACGTCAGTCCATTATCGTTTTCAATTGATTGATCAGCAGGCCAGGTTTCATGGTGGCACTGCACTCACAACCGCTGATATCAAGGCGACGTACGACTCTGTCCTTAATCCTGATACGGCCTCGCCACATCTGGCTGGTTTTAACATGATTGAGTCGATAGAAATAGTCGATGGCCGAAGCATTGATTTCCATCTCAACAAATCTGATCCACTTTTCCCCGGGCGTCTGGTGATTGGAATCATGCCTGCTAAGTTGCTAGCGTCTAACCATACGTTTAATCGTCAGCCCATCGGCAGTGGCCCATTCCAATTTGTCGCTTGGCCGGAGGAGGGCAAGCTACAGCTACGACGTCTAAGTGATACTCAGCAGTTTGAATTTATTGCGGTCAAAAATCCTACCGTCAGGACGTTAAAACTCATGCGCGGTGAGATAGATATGTTGCAAAATAATCTACCTTCCGAGCTGGTGGCATATTTGGCTGAACAGGACGATATCAATCTGCTAAAGGCGCCCGGTTCCAACTTCACCTATTTGGGTTTCAATATGCAGGATGAAGCTACTGGCAATCTGAAACTGCGCCGTGCCATTGCCTATGCCCTGGATCGTGATGCGATCATCAAATATGTCATGGGTAATGCCGCGACTCAGGCCAGTGCGCTGTTGCCGCCCGATCACTGGGCTGGAAATTCAAATTTGTCACCGTATCGGTATGCCCCTGATAAGGCGCGCCTGTTATTGATGCAGGCCGGTTATGTTGATGGCAAACGACCACAAATTGTCTATAAAACCTCCAGTGATCCATTCCGAATTCGTCTGGCAACGGTGATCCAACAACAGTTGTCTGAGGTTGGCATCGACGTGGATCTGCGTAGTTATGACTGGGGCACCTTTTATGGCGACATCAAGGCGGGGCGTTTTCAGATGTTTAGCCTCAGCTGGGTCGGGATCAAAACACCGGACATCTTTCGTTATGTCTTCCACAGCGAATCAGTACCACCCAATGGCGCCAATCGTGGTCGCTATGCAGATATTCAGACCGATGAGCTGGTCGATGCTGCCGAGGCTGAATTGGAATTACCGCAACAGGCAAAACACTATGCCAAGCTACAGGCGCATTTATTAGATCAGTTACCCTATGTGCCACTCTGGTACGAAGACCACCTGTTCGCATCACGTAAAGGCATTAGCGGTTACACTCTTGCACGGGATGGAAATTATGATGGGGTGATTCATGTCAAGCGTGACTAGTTCCGAAGAACTGTGGTTAAAGATCAGTATTGCAGATCAATCCTTAAGCATGCTTCGTGGCAAGCAGTTACTTGAGGTGTTTGATATTTCCACCGCCAGTAATGGTGCTGGTGAAGCGTTAGGCAGTGAATGTACGCCGCGCGGTTGGCACAAGGTCAGGGCAAAGATTGGTGCAGGCCAGCCAGAGAATAGCGTTTTTATTGGCCGTCGCCCCACAGGTGAAATCTATAGCCCTGAATTAAATTCAGAACACCCCGATAGGGACTGGATACTGACGCGCATCCTATGGTTGAGTGGCCTGGAACCCGGCCTGAATCGATTGGGTGAAGTTGATACCATGCGTCGTTATATCTACATCCACGGCACACCTGACGATGTTGAGCTAGGAGTGCCCAACTCACACGGCTGTGTGCGCATGCACAACTGCGATATCATCCAACTGTTTGATGAGGTCCCGGTTGGGGCACGGGTTTATATCAAAGGCTGATTAATGATCCAGTTTCTGTTCTCACGCCTCGCCAGTGCCCTGTTAGTCATCTTTGGTGTCACCTGCCTGGTGTTTTTATTTCTGCACATGGTACCGGGTGATCCGGTTGAGGTGATGTTGGGTGAATCGGCCCAACCCGCTGACCGTGAGGCCTTGCGTCATGCCTTGGGATTAGATCAACCGCTGCTGACACAGTTCGGCCAATATATGGGCAATCTGTTGCAGTTAGATCTGGGGAAATCACTTTATTCGCAACGGCCAATTGTCGACATGCTGCTTGAACGCATTCCGGCCACCGCCCAATTGGCCGTTAGCTCATTGATCGTGGCAGTGCTGATTGCCTTTCCGCTAGGTGTGCTTGCGGCGGTTAGAAAAGGCAGCCATTGGGATCAATCTGCCATGGGGCTGTCCTTGGTGGGGGTGTCTATCCCTAACTTTCTGATGGGGCCGATTTTGATCCTGGTATTTTCACTCTGGTTGGGCTGGTTTCCGGTCAGTGGCCGTGATGGTTTTGTCTCCTTGATTTTGCCCGCCCTGACCTTGGGTACGGCCATGGCGGCGATTCTGTCGCGCATGGTTAGGGCCACATTGCTGGAAACCCTCAATGAAGACTACATCCGTACCGCACGCGCCAAAGGTCTGAGTGAACGTCTGGTTGTCTGGCGTCATGCCATGCGCAATGCCTTGTTACCAGTAATTACCTTGCTCGGTCTGCAACTGGGTGTGTTGCTGGGTGGCGCAGTAATAACCGAGGTGGTGTTTTCCTGGCCGGGGCTGGGACAGCTGACCATTGAATCAATTCAAAGACGTGACTATCCAGTGGTGCAAGCCTGCGTGCTAGTGATCAGTCTGGCCTATGTGGTGGTCAACACCCTGACTGATCTGGTCTATGGTTGGCTTGATCCGCGAGTCAGGCTGGAGGATGGGCGATGATCCGGCTGTGGTGGCCAGCAACCATTCTCTTTCTCTGGGCCTGTTTCGCTCTATTTGGTGGCTTGATGGGGCTAAACCCCAACCATATCGAACTGCCCAAAATACTGCTTGAACCGGGAGCCGATGCCTGGCTTGGTTATGACGACCTGGGCCGGCCGTTGTGGGATCGATTAGTGGCCGGAGCGCAGACCTCATTCGTGGTGGCGGTGGTAGTGGTGTTTCTGTCATCCATCATTGGCACCGTGATTGGTGCCGTCAGCGCCTATAAGGGGGGGTGGATCGATCACCTGATCGTCCGCATCATCGATATCTTTCTCGCCTTTCCCGGCATCCTGCTGGCAATCGCCTTGGCTGGTCTGCTGGGGCCGGGCATCAACAACGTCATTATCGCCCTCAGTGTGGTGGGTTGGGTTGGTTTTGCCCGTCTGGCCCGTGCCCAGGTATTGACCATTAAACATCGTGAACACATCCAGGCCGCCAATTCGCTTGGTACCCGACCCATTAGGATTATCATTTATCACATCCTGCCATTGATCATGGCACCGCTGATTGTTGAGGCCACCTTTGCTGTGGCCGGGGCAGTAATCTCCGAGGCCGGGCTGTCGTTTCTGGGACTGGGGGTGCAACCTCCCGAGGCATCCTGGGGCAGCATGATTCGTGATGGCGCCCGATACTTGCTGGTGGCACCACACATGGTTTTAGTGCCCGGTGTAATGCTGATGCTGGTGGTGCTGGCGGTAAATCTGTTGGGTGACCAGTTGCGTGACAGGCTGGATGTGCACAGCCGTCAAAGAGAAAAGTAGAAAGGAACAGGCATGTCATTAGGTCCGGTAATGGTAGGGCTGTCAGGCACACAGCTGACAGAACAAGAAATGGAGATGCTCAACCACCCCATGGTCGGGGCGGTAATTCTGTTCACACGCAATTATGAATCGATACAGCAGTTGCAAGAGTTGATTGCTGATATCCACATGTTACGAACACCCCACCTGTTGGTCTGTGTTGATCACGAAGGTGGACGGGTGCAACGCTTTCGCGAAGGCTTTACTCGTCTGCCACCATTGCGTCGAATCGGTGAGATTTATGATCACGATAGCAAGCGGGCCAAGCGTCTGGCGGAAACAGCGGGCTGGTTGATGTCGATCGAGCTGCGTGCCGTGGGTATCGATTTCAGTTTTTCACCGGTGTTGGATCTGGACTACGGCGTCTCTGAAATCATTGGCGATCGTTCTTTTCATCGCAAAGCCCATGCCGTTGCTGATCTGGCCCAGAGCTATATCTCGGGCATGCAAAGGGCGGGCATGGCAGCCACCGGCAAGCACTTTCCTGGTCACGGTGCCGTTGAAGTGGATACCCATGTCGGGATTGCCCGTGATGAACGTGCCTTTGTCGATATCGAATCTGATGACCTGGTGCCGTTCGAACGCCTGACCCGCTCAGGGCTGGCGGGGATTATGCCGGGCCATGTCATCTATCCCCAGGTTGATGCCCAGCCTGCTGCATTTTCCCGATTCTGGTTACAAGATGTTTTGCGCAAGCGCTTGGAGTTTCAGGGTGCAATCTTCAGTGATGACCTGCTGATGCAGGGGGCCGCAGTAATGGGCAGCGTCAGCGACCGGGCCGAGGCGGCGCTAGAGGCAGGCTGCGATATGGTACTGGTGTGCGACAACTTTGCCGAGATCTGCAATACCCTCGAACGGCTGAAACGCTTTGACAACCCAGCCTCGCACTTGCGCCTGGCGCGCATGCATGGCCGCAAACCATTGACGCGTGACCAGTTGCACAATAACCCGCAATGGCATCAGGCAGTGCAGGTGCTGGACTCGCTGAATCAGCCTAAGCCTATAGATTTGTTGTAGAATCGAGACTTAAATTAACAAGGGATCCACAAAAGTATTCGTAATGGAACAACTGCTGACAGAGATTAAACAATACACTGGGCAAAGCGAAAGCGGCTGGATAGTGCAGGTGTTCGTTGTGGTGTTTGTCACCTTGGTGATCGATTTCATTCAGAAGGGCATTCTGCACCGTATCCACAGGCGTTTGGAAAAGACCAAAACACTTTGGGACGACGCCCTGGTTCAATCCATACGTGCGCCGCTGTCACTGTTAATCTGGATCGTCGGCTTGGCCTTTGCCGCCTCCATCGTCCGCCAGGTGACTGATGCAACAATCTTTGAAGCCATCACACCTATCCGTGAAATGGGTGTCATCGCCGTTATCGCCTGGTTTCTGTTGCGCTTGATCAAAAATGCCCAGGAAAACCTGGTCAGGCAGAAAAGTGACAAACAAGGCAAAGAGATTGATCACACCACGGTCGATGCCATGGGCAAGCTGCTGCGTCTGTCGGTCATCATCACCGCATCGCTGGTGGCATTGCAAACCATGGGCTATAGCATCTCGGGTGTATTGGCGTTTGGTGGTATCGGTGGCATCGCCATCGGGTTTGCCGCCAAGGATCTGCTAGCCAATTTCTTTGGTGGGCTGATGGTTTATCTCGATCGCCCGTTTGCAGTCGGCGACTGGGTGCGCTCACCTGATCGCAATATCGAGGGCACGGTCGAGCACATCGGCTGGCGGCAAACACGCATCCGCACCTTTGATAAACGCCCCCTTTATATTCCCAACTCTGTATTCTCTACCATCGCGGTGGAAAATCCCTCACGCATGACTCATCGCCGCATCTATGAAACCATCGGCATTCGTTACAATGATGTTGGCAAAATGTCGGCAATCACCGCAGACGTTAAACAGATGTTGATCGAGCACCCGGAAATTGATAACAGCCAAACCATGATTGTTAACTTCAACGCCTTCGCTGCCTCATCGGTAGACTTTTTTGTTTACACCTTTACCAACACCACTAATTGGATCAAGTTCCATGAGGTAAAACATGATGTTCTGCTGAAGATTAGTGACATCATTGTTGCTCACCAGGCTGAGATTGCCTTTCCAACGTCAACATTACATATTCCAGATGGGGTGACGATTGACGAGCGCATTGCATCAACTCACTCGTAATCTGAATCAAACAGTATCTACCAAGGGGACAGAGAATGAGATTAAGGCAAATAATTTCACTGTTGATCTTTTCTTTTACAATGCCCCTGGCGCAGGCCGAAATCCCATGGGCCTTCCAACCCTTGCCTGCACAGCCACCTATCCCAGCGGATAACCCACAAATAGATGCCAAAATTGAGTTGGGTAAGCAGCTGTTTTTTGATCCACGTCTGTCGATAACGGGCAGCCACTCTTGCAGCAGCTGCCACAACCTCGCAGCAGGTGGTGAAGATGGATTGGCTCAGCCTATTGGTGTTTATGGCAACAAGGGTCGCCGCAGCACGCTCACACTATGGAACGCCGCCTATCACACTGTTTATAATTGGGATGGCAGCAGCAAAACTCTGGAAAGGCAGGCCCTGCAACATATTCTTGATAAAAATATTATGGCCATGCCAGACCAGAACGTATTGGTTGAACGTTTGAATAGTATCGATGGTTATCGTACACAGTTTGATTCCGTATTTGCAGGCGAGGGGGTCACAGCAGATACCATCGCCAAAGCCATCGCCAGTTTTGAGCGCACCCTTGTGACCAGCAATAGTCCGTTTGATCGTTTTTTAAACGGCGATAAGCAGGCCATTTCTGACTATGCTCGACAAGGTTTCGAGCAATTTATTGAGATCCGCTGTGCCTCATGCCACTTCTGGGTCAACATGGCGGGTCCAAATCCGGGTCTGGCCTTGCAGCAGGGTGAGGGCTTTTATGAACTGTTTCCAAACTACCCTGGCACTGACTATGAAAAGCAATACGGACTGGCTGATGATATTGGTCGGTATGATTTTAGTCGGGTGAAAACTGATAAACGTATGTGGCGAGTTCCGTCGTTGCGAAATATTGCCATTACAGCACCTTATTTTCATAATGGCGCAGTTAAAAGCCTTGATGAGGCCGTCCGTGTTATGGCCAAAACTCAGCTAAACCGTGACTTATCGGGCAATGAGGTAACTTACTTGGTGGAATTTCTCAAAACACTCACCGGTGAGTTTCCACAGATAACGCTGCCGCGTCTACCCGCAACACCTAAGCGCACTGTGATGACAGAACAAAACCAATAATTATTGAGTAATAGTGATGACAACTGAATACCTAGAAGAATCAATACAGGTCATGCAAGAGGCAGATCTGTTATGTGACAAACAACAGGTCGAGGCAGGTTTCGACAAAATGGCGGCTGAAATCACTTCAAAACTGGCCGACAAAAATCCAATTGTGCTGTGCATTATGACGGGCGGTGTCATCCCCGCGGGCATGCTTTTACCACGTTTGGATTTTCCTTTAACAACAGACTACATCCATGCAACTCGCTATGGTCACAATACCCAGGGTGGTGAATTGGACTGGATTGTCAAACCTCACAAGCCGCTCAAAGACAGAGTCGTGTTATTAGTGGATGACATTTTTGACGAGGGTCTTACCCTCGAAGCCATCGCCCATGATTGTAAAGAGGCTGGCGCAGCTGAGGTTTATTCTGCCGTGTTAGTTGAAAAGATTCGCCAACGATCATCGAAAATGAAAGTAGATTTTGTCGGCCTGGATGTAGAAGACCGTTACCTGTTTGGATACGGCATGGACTACAAAGGTTACCTGCGCAACGCCGCCGGCATTTATGCTGTAAAAGGCATGTAACGTAGGGTGGGACCCGCCCTACGATAAATTTCAGGAGTAATCGTGTGAGCAACATCGCAATCATTGGCGGCACTGGCCTAACCAAACTGGCTGAACTGGAAATCATCAAACATGAAACGGTCGATACCGCCTTCGGCAAACCATCAGAACCCTTGACCTACGGCAAACTGTTTGGCCGTGATGTCATCTTCCTGCCGCGTCATGGTGGCAACCACACCATCCCACCACACATGATTAACTACCGTGCCAATATCCGCGCCTTGAAAGACGCAGGTGTTGAAAAGATCATCGCCATTGCCGCCTGTGGTGCTATGGATGAAGCCTTCGTGCCAACCTCACTGGCCATCCCCGATCAGATCATTGATTACACCTGGGGTCGCAAACATACTTTTTTTGAAGATAGCCTGGATGAGGTTACCCACATCGACTTCACTAATCCCTATGATGAAGCACTGCGTCAGGCACTTATTAAATCTTGCCAACAGGCCAATGTTCAATTCTCGGATTACGGCACCTATGCTGCCGCCCAAGGGCCACGACTGGAAACCGCTGCCGAGATCAAACGCATGGAACATGATGGCTGCACCATGGTTGGCATGACCGGTATGCCTGAAGCAGCTTTAGCTCGTGAACTAGGCATGGCCTATGCCTGTTGCGCTGTCAGTGTTAACTGGGCCGCGGGTAAAACCGAAGCAGAGATCACCATGGAAGAGATTATTCGTTGTCTGGGTCAAGGCATGGGTAATATCAGAGGGATGTTTGAAAAGTTGATGACAATACTCTGATTGATTGGTGAAGAAGCATTATTATAGGTTCTTAGTAAACGGTTGACATGCCCCATCGTCGTGATCAATATTGTTTTACGATGTTGTGTTCAATAAGGAGATTGCAGTGAACAATCAAAGCGGAATTCTTGGCCCTGTCCCCAAACATGCACGTTATCTGATGTTTACGTATGAATCTGACACGACAAATGCAGCTGAGGCGCTGGCACCGTTGTTGGATGTGGTTGATGGTGAAAACACCATTGTGGGTATTGGCCCATCACTGCTTGCTGCCCTCAATAGTCAGGTTCCTGGACTGCGTCCTTTTCCTAGCATGGTGGGCCCCGGTTTTGATATCCCTTCGACACAATATGCCTTGTGGTTTTGGCTGCGTGGTGATGACCGCGGAGAGTTGCATCATCGTTCGCGTGAAATCGAACACGCTCTGTCCATGGACTTTCAAATGAAAGAAGTGCTGGATACATTTATGCATAGTGACTGCCGTGATCTGACCGGATATATTGACGGCACTGAAAATCCAGAAGATGAAAATGCCGTCGATGCAGCCATTGTTTCGGGGCAGGGCAGTGGCCTGGATGGCTCCAGTTTTGTTGCCGTACAGCAGTGGGTTCATGATTTTGAACTATTTGATTCCATGACGCAGGAAGAGCAGGACGATTCAATTGGTCGTCGTAAAAGTGATAACGAAGAATTTGATGCTCCCAAGTCGGCTCACGTGAAACGTACAGCCCAGGAAAGTTTTGATCCGGAGGCCTTTATGGTCAGACGCTCCATGCCCTGGGCAGAAGGCAATGAGGCTGGTCTGAACTTCGTTGCATTTGTAAAAACACTCGATGCCTTCGAAGTAATGATGCAGCGCATGGTGGGTGCAGAGGACGGTGTCGTCGATGCCTTGTTCAATTTTACCCGTCCAATCTCTGGCGGTTATTACTGGTGTCCGCCGATGCAAGACGGCAAACTGGATTTGAGTGCTTTAAATTCCGGGGCTTAACTGTCAACCGGGGTTACACCGCTGTAACCCCGTTTTTTTTATCTGTATGCATATCCCAGCTCTGCCTGTCATCAGGCTGGTGCAGTCCAATGCCTGGTCATGGCACGACTGCCAAAACAACGTTCTTCAGTTAAACTCCATTCATGATTAACGATTCTATTCAGACCATTCCGCTTAGCAATCTAGTGCTGGCCTTTATTCCTGTCGTGGTTGTTTTAGTGATTTTGTATCGTTGGTCATTGGCCTATGGCAACGCTGTCTATGCCGTTATACGCATGTTGGTGCAATTGCTGCTGATCGGTTATTTGCTCAGTTATATCTTCGAGGCAAAAAGTCAGTGGGTAGTGGTGGCGGTGTTACTGATGATGGTGTTTGTCTCAAGCTGGATTGCGCTGCAAACCATCAGTCGAGACAGACGCCTGCAACTCTATAAATACGCGCTTTACGCTTTGGCATTGGGCGGCACTCCGGTTTTAGTGCTGATGACCATGGCCGTGATAGGGGTAGAGCCCTGGTATCATCCCTCTCAGGTGATACCGCTGGCTGGCATGGTCTTCGCCAACGCCATGAACAGTGTGGCCCTGGCGGTGGAGCGGATGGAGGCAGAGTTTGAGCGTAATGTCGCTTACGCCGAAGCGAGGGTGATTGCCTTGCGTGCGGCTATGATCCCGGTCATCAATTCATTGTTCGCTGTTGGCCTGGTGTCGCTGCCGGGTATGATGACTGGTCAGATTCTCTCTGGGGTATCGCCATTGATCGCCGCTCGTTATCAAATCATGGTGATGTGTATGGTGTTTGGTTCGGCGGGTATTACGGCTGCATTGTTCTTAATATTAGCCAAGCGCAAATATAGCGATCAATCAGATTGGCAGAAGTCTGTTTAATCGATTTATTGAAATGAATCTTATCACCCGATTTTTAGTCACACCCCAGGAAAGCGAGCTACCAAAGGCTTTTCCAAGCCCATTTAGCAACACACCTCATGCCATTGCCAGGCAGGCAGCGGCTCAATTGCAGGCATGGCTGATAAGCCAATCAAGCTGGCAGCACGAATTTGATGCCGTCGATGGTGGCAAGATGTTTGGAGTGTTGGTGGTCAAGGATAGAGATGATCGGTTAGGTTTTCTCTCTGCTTTTTCCGGCATGCTCGCGGGCCAATGGCAGTTACCAGATTTTGTACCGCCAGTGTTTGATCAGTCTCAGTGGCTGACCTTTTTACCTGCCGGTGAAGCTGAGCTTGCCAGTTATGCAACACAGATTGAAGGCTTGCATAACAGTCATGAACTCGACCACTTGCGTGAACAACTAAATCAGCTAAGACAGCAGCAAGAGACTGACATACAGGTGCTGAAACAGACCCATAAAGCACGTAAGACGCAACGCCGTCAGAAAAGAGATACCGGTAAATGTTTTTCTGCAGATGAAAAAAAAGAACTGCTTAATAAACTATCTTTCGAGAGTCAGCAGGATAAACGTGAGCTCAAACAAAGCAATGCAAAGTGGCAGATAAAGCTAGACGTTTTAGAACAACAGTTGGATGTTATTGAAGGACAGATTGAGGCCTTAAAAAAGGCCCGCGCCAAGCTTTCAAACAGCCTGCATCAACAGGTTTTTGCAACCTATACACTCAGCAACAAGCAGGGCGATGAAAAACCTATTAGCCATTTTTTTGAAGATGGTTATCCGCCGAGTGGGGCGGGGGACTGCGCCGCACCAAAGCTGATCCATTATGCCCATCAGCATGACTTAACGCCGTTAGCCCTGGCTGAGTTCTGGTGGGGTGCTGCGCCGAAGCAGGCTGTGCGTCATCATGGCCATTATTATCCTGCTTGCCGTGGCAAATGCCAGCCGATATTGCCTTTTATGTTAAAGGGCTTGGTGCTGCAGCCCGACACCATGCTGGGTGGCAATTGTAATGATCATCAGGCACCCGCAACAGTTTACGAAGATGATGACCTTGTTGTGGTAAATAAACCGAGTGGGCTGTTATCAGTGCCAGGCAAAGAAGTGCGAGATTCTGTGTTAACACGGCTGCAACAGCGTTATCCAAATGCAACGGGGCCGTTGCTGGTGCATCGTTTGGATATGTCTACCTCTGGCCTGTTATTGGCGGCTAAAAATTCGGAAACGCATAAGGCCTTGCAACATCAGTTTGAACAACGCAGCATTGAAAAACGCTACGTCGCAATATTGGCGAAAAGGTTAGTCGAGCATCAGCACAAGGGCACGATTGAACTGCCTTTACGTGTTGATCTGGATGACAGGCCGCGTCAGCTGGTGTGTTTTTCTTATGGCAAACCAGCCAAAACTCATTGGCAAGTGATATCGCGTCAGCAGGCGACAACGCGTATCTATTTCTATCCAGTCACCGGTCGTACCCACCAATTGCGCATGCACGCCTCTCACAAAGATGGACTCAATGCTGCTATCGTCGGTGACGAGCTCTACGGTGAAGCTGCTGAGGGGTTATTGCTTCATGCAGAACGATTACGCTTTACCCAGCCAAACACAGGTGAACGGATTGAGGTGAAAGTTCCAGCACCATTTTAGATATTAAAATCTTTTTTGATTTTAGATAAGAAATCATCTGATTAGGCTTCTCTTAGGTGATAAATAGTAATTTTTTACCTATTATTTATGCATTCACAGACTTAATCTGATTGCTCAAATCATCACAAATAAAAGGATTGCACATGACTACAGAAACTGAAAAAACAGTTAACGAACGCACCATCTGGAACCGCGGCCTCTATATGTTGATCTTTATCTTTTGTCTTGGGGTGGCAAAGTTTGTTGCCTTTGTGGTGATTGTGTTCCAGTTTTTTTCTGTGCTGTTCACGGGCACACCCAATTCAAAGTTGCTCTCATTTGGTCAAAGCCTGAGCACCTATATTTATCAGGGGATGTTATTTCTCACATTTAATAGCGAAACACATCCGTATCCTATGGGCGAATGGCCTGAGGGTGAAGCCGTAATCGAAGAAAATAAAAGCCACTAGAAAAGAGTTATCTTAAATGGCTGTTAAGGTTTCTAGTGGTTGTTGTGAGTATAAAAAATTAAATAGATATTAGTTGAGCTTTTTGTGTAGGATTAATCTGCACATGTTTGAAGTTGGCTGTTGATAAAATATGTAAGGGATGTTGTAGTTAAACTTATCAGGAACTAAATGCTTGTGACCGGGGGGTCAAAATGGATTCACGTAAATATGAGCGCATGCCTTTTGCTCAAACAGTCCGGCTGGTTTGTGATGGACGGGTGATCTTCACTACTGACGTGGTAGACATGAGTAAGGGTGGTTTAGGTATTAAATCATCAGGAAAGCGTTTGAATAGCGGCCAGATTGTAGATTTGGATTTCTATAAATCAGGTCACCCTAGAGGAATTAGTTATTGCAAGCGTGCCATGGTTGTTTATGTTGGCACTGTCACTACTGGATTGATGTTTGCTGAGAATGAATCTTTAGCAACAGATACAACACTGCATTAATTCCAAATTGATTTAAATTAATATTGGGGTGAGCCTCACTTGTGTTGGCAGAGGCTACTTTTAGTGTTTTTTTAGACTAAAAAAACCAACTATCAACTTCATCATCCAATTTGGTTTTACATTGTTTGAGTTGGGCATTGTAGCTGCTGGATCTACTTTTTAC
>Ga0316204_10005278_pt1 | contig 21657 bp, 17 predicted proteins | sample 6monrhotite_MG_2_FD_205661 | JGI IMG/M metagenome (GOLD analysis project Ga0316204, IMG submission 205661) | Microbial mat bacterial communities from mineral coupon in-situ incubated in ocean water Damariscotta River, Maine, United States -... | ecosystem: Environmental > Aquatic > Marine >... | reverse complement strand
TGGTTGCCGAAGGGTTCACCAACCTCGAAGAGGTGGCCTATGTCGAGGTTGACGAATTGTTGGTGATTGATGGTGTCGATGAAGACACCGCAAACGAATTGCAGGCCCGTGCCCGTGACGTTCTGGAAGCACAAAACAAGGCGGCGCTCGAAGCGGCCCGTGCTCTGGGTGTCGAAGACAGCCTTATTGAATTTGAGGGTCTGACACCCCAGATGATCGAGGCGCTTGCCAAAGATGACGTGAAAACGCTGGAGGACTTTGCAACCTGCGCCGATTGGGAACTGGCGGGTGGCTGGACCACCGTTGACGGAGAGCGGATCAAGGACGACGGGACGCTTGAACCCTTTGAGATGACACTGGAAGAAGCCCAGGACCTTATCATGACCGCCCGTGTGATGCTGGGATGGGTTGATCCGGCGGAATTGGACGCCGAAGCCGACGCCGAAGCAGGCGACGACGCAGAAGAACAGGAGGTCGAGGCCTGATTTCAGGCCTCGGGGTCTCCTGATGGGTCGCGGTGGCGCCTCGAATGACCGGGAAAACGGTCCTGATCGCAAGTGCATTGCCACAGGCGAGGTGCAGCCAAAACATGGGCTGATCCGATTTGTCGTGGGCCCCGAAGGACAGATCGTGCCGGATATTCTGGGCAAATTGCCCGGTCGCGGCATTTATGTTGCGGCGGACCGTGCGGCGCTGGAACTTGCGGTTAAGAAAAAACTGTTCTCACGGGCGGCCAAGACGCAGGTAACGGTGCCTGATGGATTGGTGGATGAGGTCGAAAAACAAGTCGCGCGGCGCGTGGTCGACCTGATTTCGCTGCAACGCAAGGGCGGACGGGCCGTTGCGGGATATGAAAAGGTCAAAGGCTGGCTGCAGAACGAAGAAGCCGAGGTGTTGATTCAGGCATCCGACGGATCGGGACGCGGTAAATCGAAACTGAGCACGCCGCATTTCGGTCAATATATTGGCTGGCTGACGGCGGATGAATTGGGTTTGGCATTCGGTCGCCAAACTGTGATACATGGGGCGCTCGCCTCTGGTGGACTCACTCTGCGTGTTGTAGAGGAAGCCCAAAGACTTAAAGGCGTGCGCATAAACGAGGCTGGCAAGGGCCAGCCGAAAGGATAGACGAGCTAGATGAGCGATAGTGACGGCAAGAAAACATTGGGTCTGCGCGGTGCACCCGCGCGTCCGGGCAACGTAAAGCAAAGCTTTAGCCATGGGCGGACCAAGAACGTCGTAGTTGAAACCAAACGCAAACGCGTTGTGGTGCCAAAGCCGGGTGGCCAGAAACCAACGGGACCGGGTGCCGGTCCTGTCGGAAATCCCTCCAAGCGTCCAGCCGGCATTACTGATGCCGAAATGGAACGCCGCCTGAAGGCCGTGCAGGCCGCCAAGGCGCGTGAAGTCGAAGAGGCAGCCGCCCGCGAGGCCGAAGAAAAGGCACGCGCAGAAGACCGCGAACGCCGCCGGGCCGAGATCGAGGCGAAAGAGCGCGAAGAGCGTGAGCGCGAAGAGAATCTCAAGGCAAAAGCCGAAGAAGAAGAACGCAAGGCGCGCGAGGCTGCTGCGGCAGCCCAGGCTGCGGCGGCGGCACCAGCGGAACCTGCTGTTGTACGCCCCACGGCGAACAAGGCCGCCCCTGCTCAGACGCCCCGCAAGACGGAGCGTGACCGCGAGGAAACCAACAAGAAGAACCGCGGTGATGACAGTCGCCGTTCCGGCAAGTTGACAGTCAATCAGGCGCTCGCAGGGCGCGAAGGTGGGCGTCAACGCTCTATGGCGCAGATGAAGCGCAAGCAGGAACGCGCGCGGCAAAAGGCGATGGGCGGCAACGTCGAGCGCGAAAAGATCATTCGCAACGTGAACCTGCCCCCGGCGATTGTTGTCTCCGAGCTGGCGGCACGTATGGCCGAAAAAACCGGCGCGGTTGTCAAAGCGTTGATGAACAACGGTCTGATGGTAACCCAGAACGAAACGATTGATGCCGACACTGCGGAACTCATCATCGAGGAATTTGGCCACAAGGTCGTGCGCGTATCTGATGCGGACGTGGAAGACGTGATCAAGGAAGTCGAAGACGATCCAAAAGATCTGGTCAACCGTCCTCCGGTCATCACGATCATGGGCCACGTTGACCACGGTAAAACGTCGCTTCTGGATGCGATTCGCAACGCCAAGGTTGTTGCGGGCGAGGCGGGCGGCATCACTCAGCACATCGGTGCCTACCAGGTCACAACCGATGGCGGTCAGGTTCTGTCGTTCCTCGATACGCCAGGTCACGCGGCCTTTACGTCGATGCGGTCGCGCGGCGCGCAGGTCACCGACATTGTTGTTCTGGTGGTCGCGGCGGATGATGCCGTGATGCCGCAGACAATTGAGGCGATCAATCACGCGAAGGCGGCGAATGTGCCGATGATTGTTGCGATCAACAAGATTGACCGTCCGGCGGCGAACCCCGACAAGGTCCGTACCGACCTGCTTCAACATGAAGTGATCGTCGAGAAAATGTCCGGTGAAGTGCAGGACGTCGAAGTGTCGGCCATCACGGGGCAAGGTCTGGATCAATTGCTCGAAGCCATCGCGCTTCAGGCTGAATTGCTTGAATTGAAAGCCAATCCGAACCGCGCCGCCGTTGGTGCCGTGATCGAAGCGCAGCTTGACGTGGGCCGTGGCCCGGTCGCAACCGTTCTGGTTCAGAACGGCACATTGCGCCAGGGCGACATCTTTGTTGTGGGTGAGCAATACGGCAAGGTTCGTGCGCTGATCGACGATCAGGGCAACCGCGTCAAGGAGGCAGGACCATCTGTTCCGGTTGAAGTTCTGGGCCTGAACGGCACGCCCGAAGCAGGTGATGTGCTGAACGTGACCGAGACCGAAGCACAGGCACGCGAGATCGCGGATTACCGTGCGCAAGCGGCCAAGGACAAACGTGCCGCTGCCGGTGCCGCGACGACGTTGGAGCAACTGATGGCGAACGCCAAGGCGGATGAGGACGTCAGCGAACTGCCGATCCTGGTCAAGGCCGATGTGCAGGGGTCTGCCGAAGCGATTGTTCAGGCGATGGAGAAGATCGGCAACGATGAGGTCCGTGTACGCGTGTTGCATTCCGGTGTCGGTGCGATCACAGAAACCGATGTGGGTCTGGCCGAGGCATCTGGCGCGCCAATCATGGGCTTTAACGTGCGCGCAAACGCATCGGCGCGGAACACGGCAAACCAAAAGAGCGTGGAGATCCGGTATTACTCGGTCATCTACGATCTGGTTGATGACGTCAAAGCCGCCGCTTCCGGCCTGCTGAGCAACGAGATCAAAGAGAACTTCATCGGATATGCGAATATCAAGGAAGTGTTCAAGGTCACGGGCGTCGGCAAGGTTGCCGGGTGTCTGGTTACCGAAGGCGTCGCACGCCGTTCGGCGGGTGTGCGTCTGCTGCGTGACAACGTGGTTATTCATGAAGGCACGCTCAAGACCCTCAAGCGTTTCAAGGACGAGGTGCCTGAGGTGCAGTCCGGTCAGGAATGTGGCATGGCCTTCGAGAATTACGATGACATCCGTCCCGCAGACGTGATCGAGATTTTCGAGCGCGAAGAAGTGACGCGGACGTTGAGCTAAATAGTGAGCGGGCCCCGGCCTTGAGCCGGGGCCTCGCGGTTTGAACGGAATTCTGAAAATACGAAAAAGGGCTGCGAAATCGCAGCCCTTTTTCGTTGGTCAATGATCGGGGAAAGTCAGTTCTTGCGGATGACGGGCTTGCCCGAATAGGTGGTGTCATCCACTTTCACGACGATACGCCCATCGGGCATATCCTTGACAAAAATCCCCTGAACGGAAACGCAGGATCCTAATGTGATCGTTCGAAGCATAGGTATTTCCCCCCAGAAATAGCCCATATTGAATACTACACAATCGCTCCATTTGTTAGCTTATTGTTTCCGATGCGTCAGAATTCCTCTGAATGTGTGCCGTGCACCACATTGCTGGTTTCAAAGCCAATCGCGCAATATCGGGATCAGCGGAATATCTGCTGCTGGCATCGGGTAGTTGGCCAAGTCATTGGCCCGCACCCATTTTAGCGCCTGATTCTCACGTGACATTGGCGTGCCTTCCCACTTTCGACAGGCAAACAGCGGCATCAGCAGGTGAAAGTCATCATAGCTGTGGCTGGCGAATGTCAGAGGGGCAAGGCAAGATGACCAGGTATTGATGCCCAGCTCTTCTTCCAATTCCCGAATCAGGGCGGCTTCCGGGGTTTCGCCCGGCTCGATCTTGCCGCCTGGGAACTCCCACAACCCGGCCATTGATTTGCCTTTGGGTCGCTGTGCAATCAGCACCCGGCCATCCACGTCGATCAGAGCAACGGCAGACACCAGAACCGTTTTCACGACCGGTAATCCGCGTTGATCTCGATGTATCCGTGGGTCAGATCACAGGTCCAGACCGTTGCCGAGCCGGTGCCCAAACCCAGATCAACGGAAATCCTGATGTCCTGACCCTTCATATGCGCTGCTGCCGCCTCTTCGGAGTAGTCAGGGCTGCGCCAGCCGTCCTCGGCCACCTGCACGTCGCCAAACCGGATCGAAAGGCGGTCGCGGTCCGCGGTGGCGCCCGATTTTCCGACCGCCATCACGATGCGGCCCCAATTCGCGTCCTCGCCCGCAATGGCCGTCTTGACCAGCGGCGAATTGGCGATCGACATGCCATGGGTCTTGGCGTCCGCATCTGTCGCGGCACCGGTTACGGCGATCTCCACAAATTTGGTTGCCCCTTCGCCATCGCGGACGACCTGATGGGCCAGATCCAGCATCAGCCCATGCAAGGCGTTTTCAAAGGCGTCACTGTTGGTGGCGTCGACCCCGGACGCCCCGGTTGCCGCGACGATCAGAGTGTCGGACGTCGAGGTATCACTGTCTACGGTGATGCAGTTGAAGGTCCGTGCATTCAGGTTGGACACTATCGATTGCAGCGCGGATTGCGCCACCACGGCATCGGTGAAAACATAGACAAGCATCGTCGCCATGTCCGGGGCGATCATGCCGGAGCCTTTGGCAATGCCGGCAATCCTGACCGTCTTGCCGTCGATCTCGACCTCGGCAGCTGCCCCCTTGGGGAAGGTATCAGTTGTCATGATCGCCTTGGCGGCGGCCGCGATGCCGTCCGGCGATGCCTGTCCCGACAGCGCAGAAACAACAGCTGTTATCCGCTCATGGGGCAGCGGTTCGCCGATCACGCCGGTGGATGAGGTAAAAACACGCCCCGGTGGCACGCCGCTGGCTTCGTAAACAGCAGCTGTTATGGCTTTGACCGATGCCACGCCGTTCCTGCCTGTAAAGGCGTTGGCGTTGCCGGAATTGACCAGGATGGCCGCGCCAGCGTCCTGTGCACCACCGATCTTGGCCTGACAATCCAGAACCGGTGCCGCGCGGGTCGCGGAGCGGGTGAAAACCCCCGCAACCGCCGTACCCGGTGTCATCAGGGCCAGCATCACATCCGTGCGCCCCTCGTATTTCACGCCGGCCGCCGCTGTGGCAAATGTCACACCCTCGACAACAGGAAGCGCGGGGAACTGCGCCGGTGCCAGCGGAGAAACCTTTGTAATCGCGGCCAAGGGTCTACTCCAGCCACTCAAGGTTCTTGATAAGGGCCGGGTCGAGGTCCGCAGATGGGGTCCGGTCAACGTCGGCCTCTGCGGTGATTTTCTCGATCGTGTCCTGAGCAGCCGTCTGACGGATTTGCAATTCAAGCTCCTCGCGCACGCTTTCTAGGTCGGGCGCTTCGGTCGTGCGGGTCTCATTGAGTTTGATGATGTGCCATCCGAACTGTGTCTCAACCGGGTCAGAAACATCGCCGATGTCCATCGTGACAACGGCCTGTTCAAAAGTAGGCACCATCATTCCCAAACCAAACCAACCCAGTGACCCGCCACCCGGCCCGGAGGGGCCGGTCGATTTTTCCCGAGCCATGGTCGCAAAATCCGCGCCACCGTCCAGATCCATCTTGATGGCCTTCGCTTCTTCAAGGGTTTCAACAAGGATGTGGGAGGCGTTGTATTCGCTTTCCGGTTCGGCGTTTGTGTATTGCGCGTCATAGGTCGCCTGAAGCGCCTCTTGCGACACCGGTGCCGACATCACCCCTTCAATGACTTCCCCGGCCTTGAGCGAGCGCGCCTCGTTGTCAAGCGACAGGGTAACACGGGGCGGCAGATCGCCTTCAAATGAATCGGCAAGAGCCGATTGTTGCACCAACTGATCCAGAATACCCGTAAAGAGCACCTCGTCAGGCAGTGACTGATATTGCTCTGGCAACGTGGCGCGGGCGATAATCATGTGGCCCAATGTGATGTCGGTTCCATTGACCGTGGCCACCACCGTATCCAGGCCCGGTTCGCCCTGAGCGGAGACCGGCAGCGCCAGATAGACGGAAAGCGCCAGTGCGCCCAAAAAAGTGATCGGTTTCTGCATGGATTGTCCTACCTCTTGGCCCTCAGGGGGGCTGCTACATTGACAGTGTTTGGTGCGGCCCTTACATCGCGTGCAGGGCGCTGTTCAGTTGCTCGTTCACCCATCTATCTATGGGCTGACAGAGCGCTGGGCAAGCAGATCAGCGCATCGCATCACAACTTCGGCTGGAGAACACATGCTGGGTATCGGAACAATCGCCAAAAAGGTCTTTGGCACACCCAATGACCGCAAAATCAAGGCGACTCGCCCGCTGGTGGCCAAGATTAACGCGCTTGAGCCGGAGTTCGAGAAATTGAGCGATGAAGGTCTGAAAGACAAGACCAGGGAATTGGCCAAACGCGCCACTGCGGGAGAAAGTCTCGATGACCTTCTGCCCGAAGCTTTTGCCAACTGCCGCGAGGCGGCACGGCGGACCCTGGGCCTGCGCGCTTTTGACACGCAGATGCTGGCAGCGATTTTCCTGCATCAAGGCAACATTTCGGAACAGAAAACAGGTGAAGGCAAGACGCTGACCGCCGCGCTGGCCGCGTATCTGAATGCGCTGCCCGGCAACGGCGTGCATATCGTGACCGTCAACGAATATCTTGTGCAGCGGGATGCTGACTGGATGGGTAAGGTTTTTGCCGCGCTTGGCATGACGACCGGGGCTGCGGTTTCGATGATGGGTCAGGACGAAAAACGCGCGGCCTATGATGCGGATATTACCTATGCCACCAACAATGAGTTGGGCTTTGATTATCTGCGCGACAACATGAAATCCAATCTTGATGAAATCCTGCAAAAACAGCACAATTTTGCGATTGTGGACGAGGTGGACAGCATCCTGATCGATGAGGCGCGTACGCCGCTTATCATCTCTGGTCCGGCACAGGACCGATCGGATATGTATGTCACCATCGACACACTTATCCCGCTGTTGCGGCCGGAACATTACGAGTTGGACGAAAAAAGCCGGAATGTGACCTTTACCGATGACGGCAACGAATTCCTGGAAGGGGTATTGCACGAACAGGGGCTGATCGAAGGGAGCCAGTCGCTTTATGACCCCGAAAGCACAACCGTCGTGCACCACATCAATCAGGGCCTGCGTGCGCACAAGTTGTTCCAGAAGGACAAGGATTACATCGTTCGCAACAACGAAGTGATGCTGATCGACGAATTTACCGGCCGGATGATGCAGGGGCGGCGCTTGTCCGACGGTCTGCATCAGGCGATTGAGGCCAAGGAAAAAGTGGCGATTCAACCCGAAAACGTGACTCTCGCTTCCGTGACCTTTCAGAACTATTTCCGCCTCTATGACAAACTGGCGGGCATGACCGGAACCGCCCTGACCGAGGCCGAGGAATTTGGCCAGATCTATGGGTTGGGTGTAATCGAGATCCCCACAAATGTTCCCGTTGCCCGTGTTGACGAGGATGACGCCGTCTACCGTACTGTGCGCGAAAAATACGAGGCGATGATCGAACGGGTCAAAGAGGCCCATGCCAAGGGGCAGCCCTGCCTTGTGGGGACGACATCCATCGAGAAATCCGAGCAATTGAGCCAGATGTTGACCGCTGCTGATATTGCGCACAACGTTCTGAACGCGCGCCAGCACGAGCAGGAAGCACAAATCATTGCGGACGCGGGTAAATTTGCGGCCGTGACCATTGCCACCAACATGGCGGGGCGGGGCACCGATATTCAGTTGGGCGGCAACGTCGAGCTGAAGGTGCTGGAAGCATTGGATGCCGATCCCGACGCCGATCCAGCCGATGTGCGCGCGAAGATCGAAGCGGAACATGCGGACGAAAAGAAAAAGGTGATCGAGGCGGGTGGACTTTATGTTCTGGCGTCCGAACGCCACGAAAGCCGCCGCATCGACAATCAGTTGCGCGGCCGGTCGGGCCGTCAGGGTGATCCGGGCCGGACGTCGTTCTTCCTGTCGCTCGAAGACGATCTGATGCGCATCTTTGGGTCTGAACGGCTGGAAAAGGTATTGACCACACTTGGCCTGAAAGAAGGCGAGGCGATTGTGCACCCCTGGGTCAATAAATCGCTGGAACGCGCCCAGGCCAAGGTCGAAGGCCGCAATTTTGACATCCGTAAGCAATTGCTGAAATTCGACGACGTGATGAACGAACAGCGCAAGGTGATCTTTGGTCAGCGCCGCGACATCATGGAAGCTGACGATCTGAACGAGATCATCACCGACATGCGCGGTCAGGTGATCGACGATCTGATTGAAACCTATATGCCACCCAAGACCTATGCCGATCAATGGGACACCGAGGGCTTTCACACGGCCGTCATTGAGCAGTTGAACATCGATGTTCCGGTTGTGGATTGGTGTGGCGAAGACGGGGCCGACGAGGATGTGATCCGTGAACGATTGATGGAGGCGACGGACCAGTTGATGGCGCAAAAGACCGAGGTCTTTGGCGAAGAAAACATGCGCACCATCGAAAAGCAGATGTTGTTGCAAGCCATTGACGGCAAATGGCGCGACCACCTTATGACGCTGGAGCATCTGCGGACGGTTGTTGGGTTCCGTGGCTATGCACAACGGGATCCCCTGAACGAATACAAGAACGAATCCTTTCAGTTGTTTGAGGCAATGCTGGACAGCCTGCGACAGGACGTGACGCAGAAGCTGGCCCAAATTCAGCCAATGACCGAAGAAGAACGTGCCGCAATGCTTCAGGAAATTGCAGCTCAGCAGGCTGCGATTGCTGCCGCTGCCGCGGGGGAAGAACCGCCCGCCGGTCAGCCCGCCGCCGGTTTTGTCGAAGGTGACCCCAGCACATGGGGAAATCCCGGCCGGAATGAAACCTGCCCCTGTGGATCAGGAAAGAAGTTCAAACACTGCCACGGGCGTCTGGGGTAGGTCACTGCCCCCTTTTTGCCCGAATCTTCCCCCTTCAGGGTCATAACCCGGCCCTGATTTTGCGCGATCTGTTCCTTGAGCGATTCCGTGAAGGGGACAGGGCGAATGGTATACGTAAAAGAAATTCTGACTGGTGTGGTCGCCTTGGGCTTTGCGATTGGCATCGGGTTTGTCATGCAGAACTCCGAAGCGGGATCAGCGTATTATGGTGCAGATGGATTTCAGGAGTCGGTGCCATCAACAGCCATCGACGGGATCAAAGGTGCCAATGCCGCAAATGCAATGCTGGAAGTCCAGCAGATTGAACTGACATCAGGTGAGCTTGAAAACGTAATTTCGCTGCCGGAAACCGAAGCGCAAGTGGTCAAGGCGTCGGCGCCGGCGGTTCTGGATGTGCCGGATGTCCCCGAAATTGATCTGGGCCCTGTGGACCCGGTCCCAAGTTGTGAGGTTACGGCATCCGCCCGCCCCATCGCGGCCGCGATGGTCGAATTGACCCTGGCCGCGTCGTGTCTGCCCAACGAGCGGGCAACGGTTCACCATAACGGGCTGGTCTTTACCGAAACGACATCAGCATCGGGCACCATGACCATCAAGATACCGGCATTGGCGCGGGACGCGGTGTTCATCGTCGCCTTCACAAATGGCGAAGGCGCCGTTGCCCAAACCGTGATCGAGGATCTGTCCGACTATCGCCGCGCCGTTCTGCAATGGAAAGGCAACACCGGTTTTCAAATCCACGCGCGTGAATTTGGCGCGAGTTATGGCGATGACGGCCATCTTTGGGAAGGTCAGCCCGGCAGCGTCGCAGACGCGGTCACGGGGGCTGGTGGTGTGCTGACCCGTCACGGAGATACCGGCGTTGCAGAACCCCTGCTTGCCGAAGTCTATACATTCCCGGCAAACACCGCGACAAAAGCGGGCGACATCGCCCTGAGTGTTGAAACCGAAGTGACCGCCGCGAACTGCGGCATCGAGATCGAGGCCCAATCGCTGGAATTGCAAACCGATGGCAGCATGAAGACCCGCAACCTGACCCTTCCGGTGCCCGATTGTGATGCCACAGGGAGCTTTCTGGTGTTGAATAATCTGCTCCAAGACATGAAAGTCGCTTCCAGATAGGGAAGTATTGAGGTCACATGGTCAGATCTGGATGTGCGGCGACCTTCGCCGCACTTTTTCTATTTTGGGTGGGCTGTGCCGCCGCACAGGACGTGACGCTGATCTCGCGCGATGGCCGGGTTGAGCTGAGCGGTATGTTGCTTGGCTTTGACGGCGAATTCTATCGGTTACAGACCGAATATGGCGAACTGACGGTTGATGGGTCGGGCGTCAATTGCTCGGGACCGGGTTGCCCGAACCTTCAGGATTTTGTCGCGGAGGTGCAGTTGTCCGGTTCCGCCACGATGGGGGCCGTTCTGATGCCGGCGCTCATCGACGCTTTCGCGCAACGAAATGGCTACGCCGTCACCCGTCAAGATTTGGACCCGACCCGATTTGCATATCTGCTGACCCGCAAAGACACCGGCAAAAGCGCGGCGCGCTTTGGGTTTCGGGCGACAAACACGGACGAAGGATTTGCCGATCTGCTGGCGGACGAGGCCGACATCGTGATGGCACTGCGCGAAATACGCCCGCAGGAGCGCACCCACGCCCGCGATGCCGGCATAGGCGATTTGACAGGAATCAACCGTAGCCGGGTTCTGGCGCTTGATGCGGTGGTTCCGGTGGTGGCCCCGGCCAATCCGATCAAGAACATATCCCCCCTGCAGCTTGCGCAGGTTTTTGCCGGACGGATCACCAACTGGCAAGCGCTGGGGGGGCCGGATGCGCCTATTGCGCTGCATCTGCCCGATGCTGCCAGCGGCTTGAGCCAAGCCATCGTGGATCAGGTGATGACGCCTGCCCGCCTGGAACTGACCGATGGGATAACCCGCCATGCGCTTCCAAACCGGATTGCGGACGCGGTTGGCAAGGATAACCTGTCGCTGGGCATCACCAGCTATGCGGAAAAGGGGGGCAATCAGGTGCTGACCCTTGGTGGTACCTGTGGCTTTTCGCTGGATGCTGCGCGGCGTACGATCAAGACCGAGGATTATCCGCTGACCGCCCCGATGTTCCTCTATTTCCCGGCGCGCAGGCTGCCACTGATTGCACGGGAATTCCTCGCTTTTACCCGTGGTCCGGCGGCGCAGAACGTGATCCGGCGGGCCGGGTTCGTAGATCAGGCCCCCGAAGAGATCGAGATTGAATTACAGGGCAACCGCTTTGCCAATGCCATCACGGTTGCGGGGGGAGAAACGTCGCTAGCGGAATTGCAGCGTATGACCGCGACCCTGACGCCCATGGCGCGGCTGACGACCTCGTTCCGGTTTGAAACCGGGTCGATCCGGCTTGATGCGCAGTCCCGTTCCAATGTGCAGCAACTGGCAAGGGCGTTGGAGCAAGGGCAGTATGATGCGCGGCAATTGCGGTTTGTCGGCTTCAGCGATGGGCAGGGAGCCGCCAAGGCGAACCGTGACATCGCCCTGCGCCGGGCCGAAGCCGTGCGGCGCGCGGTGATTGCCGCCGCCGTCACCGTCAACCTTGAGCGGGTTGAATTGAGCGTAGATGCCTTTGGCGAGGCAATGCCAATGGCCTGTGACGATACGGCATGGGGGCGTTCGGTGAACCGCCGGGTCGAAGTCTGGGTGCGGTAGCCAATCTAAATCAGCCCTTCGCTCTTGAAACTCAGCTCTCTGGATTTTCCGATGATCAGATGGTCGTGCAGGGACAGCCCAAGGGCGTCACAGGCCGCTGCGATCTGATGGGTCATGTCGATGTCGGATTGGGACGGCGTCGGGTCACCCGAGGGGTGATTATGCACCAGAATCAGGGCTGAGGCATTCAGTTCCAGCGCCCGTTTTGCGACCTCACGCGGATATACCGGCACGTGATCGACGGTTCCCTTGGCCTGTTCTTCGTCGGCGATCAGAACATTCTTGCGGTCAAGGTAGAGAACGCGAAATTGCTCGGTTTCCCGATGGGCCATAGTGGTGTGGCAATAGTCCAGCAGCGCATCCCAGCTTGAGACCACCTGTGTCTGCATGACCTTGGCGCGGGCCAGACGCTGCGCGGCGGCCTCGACAATCCTCAATTCGGTTACCACGGCGGAACCGACGCCGGAAATGTCGCGCAAACGCGCTTCGGATGCGGTGATCACGCGGTTGAAATCGCCAAAGCGATCCATCAGCGCGCGGGCCAATGGTTTGACGTCGCGGCGTGGAATGGCCCGAAACAGAACAAGCTCCAGCAGTTCGTAATCGGGCATGGCCGCCGCCCCCCCTGCCATGAACCGGGCGCGCAGACGCTGGCGATGATCCGAGATGTAAGACGGTTGTTTGCCCGCGACCGGGGTCGCCATAGGGGCTTCGTCCAACAAGAACGGCAGGGGCTTATCGGCAAAAGAGGTCATGGATGCAGGGTGCGCCAATTGGGTTACCATGCAGTTAACGCTGTTCTCGGAAAACGGGATACCCTTGGCTTCCTCTAACCCGTTGAAATATCTTACATCAGGCAGCGTTAGGTGGCTCAGATTTTCCGACGGCGCAAACCCGCAACCCACTCCTAACCATCGCCTGAACCGCCTGGGAGTTCACACAGGTCGTATGCTTGCAATCGGGTGCGAATTGATCGGCGGGGCCTGAAAAGACGGGCCATCGTGACAAATTGGATTGGTGGCATCAGGCGTCACACCTATCGGCGTCATTTGTATCGCCACGCAAAAGGACAATGGAGCGGTTATGGTCAGTCGGATTTTGCCGGCGCGGGGAAAATTGGACCGGGTTCGTTGGCAAGTCCGAGGATGAGTGCCGAAAAAACCGCCATCGGGGATATGCCGCTTGAAAGAGGATGGGCCGACCTCGTGTCGGCCCAAGTCCCGGTCAGCCCTTCATCGAATCCCAAAAAGATTTGACAGAAGAGAAAAACGTGCTGCTTTCGGGATTGTTTTCGGACGAGAGATCCTCGAACTCCCGCAACAATTCCTTCTGGCGGCTGGTCAGGTTCACCGGCGTTTCAACGGCCAGCTCGATAATCATATCGCCAACACCGCCGCCCCGCAGCGGTGGCATGCCCTTGCCTCGCAGGCGCATCTGACGGCCTGATTGGCTGCCTGAAGGGATCTGCACCCTGCCGCGCCCACCGTCGATGGTCGGTACTTCGATGTTGCCGCCCAGGGCCGCCGCGCTCATCGAGACGGGCACGCGGCAAAACAGGTTTGGTCCATCGCGGTCGAACAGCTCATGTTCCTTGACCTCGATAAAGATATAAAGATCGCCGGACGGCCCGCCGCGCAACCCTGCCTCGCCTTCTCCGGCCAGACGGATGCGTGTGCCTGTTTCAACCCCTTTGGGGATGTTGACCGACAGCGACCGTTCCTTTTCAACGCGCCCTGCACCGCGGCAGCTTTTGCAGGGGTTCTTGACGATCTGCCCCATGCCTGAGCAGGTCGGGCAGGTGCGTTCAACGGTGAAAAACCCCTGCTGCGCGCGGACTTTGCCCATGCCGGAGCAGGTGGGACAGGTTGTCGGTTCCGACCCGCCTTCTGCGCCTGATCCGGAGCAACTGTCGCAGGGCACGGATGTCGGCACGTTGATCGACTTCTGCAGACCGGAAAACGCCTCTTCCAGAGTGATCCGCAGATTATACCGCAGGTCGGCCCCACGTGCGGCGCGTTGTCCGCCCCGCTGCCCGCCCCGTTGGCCCATAAAATCGCCAAACAGATCGTCGAATACGTCTGAAAAGGCGGATGAGAAATCGCCCTGACCGCCGCCGGGGCGTCCGCCGCCGCCACCCATACCGCCTTCGAAAGCGGCGTGGCCGAAACGGTCATAGGCCGCCTTCTTGTCGCCGTCCTTCAGAACTTCGTAGGCCTCGTTGGCTTCTTTGAACTGCGATTCTGCGTTTGGGTTGTCTTTGTTGCGGTCGGGGTGCAATTCCTTGGCTTTGGCACGGTAGCCCTTCTTGATCTCGTCCGCCGATGCCCCCTTGGCGACGCCAAGCACCTCGTAATAGTCACGTTTTGCCATGGATATTATCCTTTTGCTGGAACGTGAAAGGCCGGCCCGTCAATGCGGACCGGCCCAATCATTGGTTCCGCTTGCGCAACTTAAGACGCGCGCTTGTCGTCGTCGAGGTCTTCGAATTCGGCATCGACGATGTCGTCATCCCGACCGGCAGCTTCGTCTGCTGCTGCGGCAACATCTTCGTCACCATCTTCTTGCGCGGCCTTGTAGATCGCCTCGCCAAGCTTCATCGCGGCCTCGGTGACGTTCTGGATGCCGGCCTTGATCTTGCCTGCATCTTCGGTCTCAAGCTCGTCCTTCAGCGCAGCAATGGCCAGTTCGATGGCTTCCACGGTTGTGGGATCAACCTTGTCGGCATGCTCTTCCATCGACTTTTCGGTCGAGTGGATGAGGCTCTCTGCCTGGTTTTTCGCTTCGATCAGCTCGCGGCGTTCCTTGTCCGCCTCGGCGTTCTCTTCTGCATCCTTGACCATCTTGTCGATGTCTTCATCCGACAGACCACCAGACGCCTGGATCGTGATCTTCTGCTCTTTCATGGTGCCCTTATCAAGTGCGCCCACCGACACGATGCCGTTGGCGTCAATGTCAAAGGTCACTTCGATCTGTGGCATGCCACGCGGGGCAGGCGGGATGTTTTCAAGGTTGAAAGCACCAAGGATCTTGTTGTCGGCGGCCATCTCACGTTCACCCTGGAACACGCGGATTGTCACGGCGTTCTGGTTGTCTTCTGCGGTCGAGAAAACCTGCGACTTCTTGGTCGGGATCGTGGTGTTGCGGTCGATCAGACGGGTGAACACACCGCCAAGGGTTTCGATGCCCAGCGACAATGGAGTCACGTCCAACAGAACAACGTCCTTGACGTCGCCTTGCAGAACACCGGCCTGAATGGCGGCACCAAGGGCCACAACCTCATCAGGGTTCACACCCTTGTGGGGTTCCTTGCCAAAGAACTTGGTCACTTCTTCGACAACCTTGGGCATCCGGGTCATGCCGCCGACCAGAACAACTTCGTCGATGTCAGACGCGGACAGACCCGCATCCTTTAGCGCGTCCTTGCACGGCTTCAGGGATGCTTTGATCAGGTCACCAACAAGGCTTTCCAGCTTGGCACGGGTCAGTTTCATCACCATGTGCAGCGGTGAGCCGTCTTTGCCCATGGAGATAAACGGCTGGTTGATCTCGGTCTGGCTGGAGGAGGAAAGCTCGATCTTCGCTTTCTCGGCTGCCTCTTTCAGACGCTGCAACGCCATCTTGTCCTTGGTCAGGTCAACCTGATGTTCCTTTTTGAACTCACCGGCAAGGTAGTTGACGATGCGCATGTCAAAGTCTTCGCCGCCGAGGAACGTGTCACCGTTGGTGGATTTCACTTCGAACAACCCGTCGTCGATCTCAAGGATCGTGACGTCGAATGTACCGCCGCCAAGGTCATAGACCGCGATGGTTTGTGTGTTCTCTTTGTCCAAACCATAGGCCAGCGCCGCCGCAGTTGGTTCGTTGATGATGCGCAGCACTTCAAGGCCGGCAATCTTGCCTGCGTCCTTGGTCGCCTGACGCTGGGCGTCGTTGAAATATGCAGGCACGGTGATGACCGCCTGGGTGACCTCTTCACCCAGATAGCTTTCAGCGGTTTCTTTCATCTTGCCGAGGATGAACGCGGAGATTTGCGAAGGGGAGTATTTCTCACCCTTGGCCTCGACCCAAGCGTCGCCGTTGCCGCCATCAATGACGTTGAACGGCAGGTTCTTCTTATCCTTGGCCAGATCGGCGTCGTCATTGCGACGACCAACCAGACGCTTGACGCCAAAGATCGTGTTATCCGGGTTTGTGACGGCCTGACGTTTGGCAGGCTGGCCGACAAGGCGCTCGTCGTCTGTGAACGCGACGATGGAAGGTGTCGTGCGTGCACCTTCGGCGTTTTCAATTACGCGAGGCTGGCTGCCGTCCATGATGGCGACGCAGCTGTTGGTGGTTCCAAGGTCAATACCAATGACTTTTGACATGTTTTCGATCCCTTACTCTACTCAAGGCGATGACACGGAGCAGCGGGCCCGTTTTGGCACCCATACCCCGATCTGGTGACACTGAAAGCGATCTGCCCTCAGCGGTTCGGAGGGTATATAAGGAGGGGGTATGCGGCCCGCAACCACCGCGTAGGGGGTGAATCAAGGATTCTGGCCTGATTTTTTGAAAATTGATGGGACAACATTGGAAATATGAGCATTCTGCGTCTCAGAGGATTTGAAATCCACAAAGGTTTCCTCAATGGGGCTGCCCAGCAGCAGCTCTTGAGCGCCCTACGCGAAGTGGTGCGCAAGGCCCCACTGTTTCAGCCGGACACACCTTATGGCAAGCCAATGTCCGTGCGCATGTCCGCCGCAGGCGACTATGGCTGGTTTTCGGACAAGACCGGGTATCGCTATGTGTCTGCGCATCCTGACGGGACCCCCTGGCCGGCGATCCCCGAGTGCGTTCTTGCGGTCTGGGACGAGGTGACCAGTCTGGAGCGACGGCCTGAATGTTGCCTTATAAATTACTATGACCCGGATGCGCGCATGGGTCTGCATCAGGACAGGGACGAGGCAAGTTTTGAATGGCCGGTGTTGTCGATGTCACTTGGGGACGATGCGCTTTTCCGGATCGGGAACACGACGCGGGGCGGCAAGACGGAGTCGATCTGGTTACAATCGGGAGATGTGGTTGCCATGGGCGGTGCCGCGCGGCTGACTTATCATGGGGTGGACAGGATCAGGGCCAACACCTCGACCCTGTTGCCCAAAGGCGGGCGCATCAACCTGACACTTCGGGTGGTGACGTAGAATGAAGCCGCACCCTGACGAGTCTATCGACGCGCATCCCAGCTGAGCGAGGCATGTTTGCGGGTGTAGAATTCGCCCATCATCCCGATGACAACGCAGAATACCCCGATCCAGAACGCATAGGCCCAGTCGCTGTAGCGTGGGTAGTAGTTGAGAAAGGCGAAACCGCGCGCTTGATCTATGATGTGAAACAGCGGGTTCCAGTCAAACATCGCAAGCATATAACCGGGCAGGGTGTTGGCGACGAACATCTTGCCCGAGGCGATCATGTTCGCCCGCTGATACACCATCGCGATGATGGCGACGACGGACGGAAACCACGGCTTCATCGCCAAAAGGACAAGACCCATCGCGCAGCCGGTAAACCAGGACAACAGCAACATCCCAAAAGCCGCGATCGGTTGGTCAATCTCGATGGGATTCCAGGCCACGTGGTAGATAAACAGGATCAGAAACAGGGACAACACCTGTACGTAAAGCGCGCTCATCGCGCTGGACAGAATTGCGATGATCGTGTTCATCGGCGCGTGCTGCATCATCGGGCTTGACGGCCCCTCGGCCCCCATGACGGATCCAAGCGCCTTGATGTGGGTCAGGTACAGGAAAATACCGCTCATGATATAGACGAGGAAATCACCGCGCAGGGCGGAGCCGCGAATGCCCAAGAGCGAGAACATGATGAAAAAAGCCGCCACAAACAACACGGCCTGCATCATGTTGATGCCGATCGCAACGAGGGCATTATTGTGCTGTTTGCGGACGCTGCGTACAACGGAATGATAAATCAATTCCCCCATCGCCATGGCACCGCCAATGCCGGTTGTTGGCTTGCGTTTCGATTGAAACATGTCTCTGCCCTTCAATATCACACAGGTGTGTCACGGATTTCTTGCTGTTCCGTTAGCTGCAAAGCATAAGGGGACTGGCCTGTTCAATCAACGAATGTGTAAGGAACTCTGCGGGATGGACTATGAAAAATTGGTGAGTGTGATGCGCAGGCTATCATTGGAGGCGGGTGACGCCATCATGGAGGTCTATGCGCGTGACGATTTGTCGGTGGAAACCAAGTCCGACGAAAGCCCGGTCACGGCGGCGGACAAGGCGGCCGATGCGATTATCTCCGCCGGCTTGCGTGCAGAATTTCCCGATGTGATGTTGGTCACCGAGGAACAGGCGGCAACCCATAGCGCGCGGGGAAATACCTTCCTGATTGTCGATCCGTTGGATGGCACCAAGGAATTCATCCACCGCCGCGGTGACTTTACAGTCAACATTGCGCTGGTCGAACAGGGTATCCCGACCTACGGAGTTGTCTATGCCCCTGCAAAAGGACGGATGTTTTTCACCCGCGCCGATCGAACGTCTGTTGAGGAAAAAGGCCCATTGGACAAGAATGTCATTGGGCCGCTGAAAGGCATATCTGTGGCCGATGCGGACAACGGCGGCCTGATGGTTGTGGCCTCCAAATCCCACCGGGATCAGGCCACAGATGACTACATCGCCAAATATGCGGTGCGCGACATGACCAGCGCCGGATCGTCACTAAAATTCTGCCTTGTGGCCACGGGCGAAGCAGACATTTACCCCCGTCTGGGCCGAACGATGGAATGGGACACCGCCGCCGGGGACGCAGTTCTGAGGGGTGCGGGCGGCACAGTTGTCCGATTTGACGATCATACGCCGCTGAGCTACGGCAAGGAAGGGTTTGCCAACCCGTTCTTTATCGCCCATGCGCCTTCCGCCGTGTTGAAGGACGCCTGATGTCTGTCCTGATCGCCATCCCCGCCCGCTATGCCTCAAGCCGCTATCCCGGCAAACCGCTTGCCGAGTTGCGCGGCGCCACCGGCGTGGCCCGGTCCCTGATCGAACGGTCTTGGATGGCCGCATGTGAGGTGAATGGCGTTGACCGCGTTGTGGTGGCCACCGATGACGCGCGCATCAAAGCGGCGGCAGAGGCCTTTGGCGCTGAGGTCGTGATGACCTCCGCCGAATGTGCCAATGGCACGGAACGTTGCGCAGAGGCGCATGACGTTCTGGGCGGGGGCTATGACATTGTTGTCAACCTGCAAGGGGACGCGCCACTGACGCCGCATTGGTTTGTCGAAGGTTTGGTGGAAGGGTTGCGTGCCGCGCCCGAAGCCGAGATTGCCACGCCTGTCCTGCGCTGCGACGGGGCCACGTTGAACAGCTTGCTGGCGGATCGCAAAGACGGGCGCGTCGGCGGGACAACAGCCGTTTTTGCTGCAAACAATCAGGCAATGTATTTTTCCAAGGAAGTCATCCCCTTCACGTCGCAAAAATACAGCGATGCCGATGATACACCGGTCTTCCATCATGTCGGCGTCTACGCCTACCGCCCTGGTGCGCTGGCCGCATATCCGTCGTGGCCCACTGGTCCGCTTGAAACGCTTGAAGGGTTGGAACAGCTTAGGTTCATGGAAAATGGCCGCTCTGTTCTTTGCGTCGAAGTCGAAGCAAAGGGCCGGGCGTTCTGGGAGCTGAACAACCCCGAGGACGTACCCAGGATCGAAGCGATGATGGCGCAGATGGGGGTTGCATGACGCACCCAACGGTCAGTGTCGTTGTGGTCAGTCGTTGCCGGGCTGACGCGCTGACCCGATGTCTTCTGGGGCTGTCGCAGCTTCAGTATGCGCCCTTTGAAGTGATCGTGGTGGCGGACCCTGGGGGCATCAGTGCGGCTGAAAGCCTCTCCTTCGCGGCCGATCTGAAGCTGGTTCCATATGATCGGCCGAACATCTCGGCGGCGCGCAATCTTGGTCTGGTTCATGCGGCGGGTGACCTGATCGCATTCATAGATGACGACGCCGTGCCGGAACCGCAATGGCTGCGCTATCTGCTGGCCCCCGCGACACAGGCGGATGTGGCGGCAATGGGGGGCTTTGTCAGGGGCCGAAATGGCATTTCTTTCCAATGGAAAGCCCGCAGTCTGAATGCGTGGGGCGAAGCGCATGATCTGGTGGTGGAAGACATACAGGCAACGGTGCTCAAGCCCCCGGAAGGGCAGGCGATCAAGACCGAAGGCACCAATATGGCGTTTCGGCGGGATGTATTGATTGCACTTGGCGGGTTTGACCCGGCATTCCACTATTTTCTGGATGAAACCGATTTGAACATGCGCATCGCGCGGGCCGGGCATAAGACCGCCATCGTGCCTCTGGCCGAGGTGCACCATGGATTTGCCGCCAACGCCTTGCGGACACAGGCGCGGGTGCCCCGAGATCTGTTTGACATCGGGGCCAGCTGGGCGGTTTTTCAGCGCAAACATGTTCCCGACCCTCAGCACAAAACGCAATGGGACAGATTGCGGCGCAGTGAACGGCAACGCCTGTTGCGGCATATGGTGTCAGGTGGGCTTGAACCGCGCGATGTCCGGCGGCTGATGCGGCGATTGGACGATGGGTATGCTGATGGGCAAAACCGCCCCTTTGGCGCGCCGCAATTGCCTGCGCATCCCGCTTCGTCGTTCAAACCCTTTCCTGCCGCAAGCCGCCCTGCCGTTATCCTGGCAACCCGCCCGTTCCACCTGAAAAGGGATATGGAACGCGCCGCAGAAAGGGTGAAAAACGGTGAAATTGTCACCCTGCTTTCGCTGTCTTTGTCGGCGATGTTTCACCAGCTGCAATTTACCGAAGATGGCATCTGGTTGCAGCGTGGCGGGCTATTTGGCCGATCACATCGGAGGGGCCCGCTTTTTCGTATGACAAGGCGGGCAAGGCGCATAGAACGGGAAACAGGGCGGATTGCCAAACAACGTGGATTGACCCAACCGTAAGGGATCTGTCAGAAAAATAGACGGGAAAAGCCACTATTTGGGCGCGTTCTCGAACTAATATCGGCGGAAAGCTGAAGAAATTCGAGTAGTAAGATGAAGGCAGGCAGCAGATGACCCAAAAAGTTACCAAGGCGATTTTCCCCGTGGCCGGTATGGGGACGCGGTTCTTGCCTGCCACCAAATCTGTGCCCAAAGAGATCATGACGCTGGTTGACCGCCCGCTGATCCAATACGCCATTGACGAGGCGCGGGCGGCCGGGATCAAGGAATTCATCTTTGTGACTTCGCGGGGAAAAGGGGCGCTTGAGGACTATTTTGACCACGCGCCGCAGCTTGAGCGGGAGTTGCAGAAAAAGAACAAGACCCAGCTTTTGGAAATCCTTGAGACCACCAACATGGAGAGCGGCGCGATTGCCTATATCCGCCAGCACCGTGCGCTGGGGCTTGGTCATGCGGTATGGTGCGCACGGCGGTTGATTGCAGACGAACCCTTTGCGGTGATCCTGCCGGATGATGTGATCGCGGCGGACAAGCCATGCCTGCAACAGATGGTCGAAGCCTATGAAGAGACCGGCGGCAACATGGTCGCCGCGATGGAAGTCGCGCCCGAACAAACCTCGTCATACGGGGTGCTTGATGTCTGTGAAGAAGATGG
>Ga0316204_10005277_pt1 | contig 21658 bp, 19 predicted proteins | sample 6monrhotite_MG_2_FD_205661 | JGI IMG/M metagenome (GOLD analysis project Ga0316204, IMG submission 205661) | Microbial mat bacterial communities from mineral coupon in-situ incubated in ocean water Damariscotta River, Maine, United States -... | ecosystem: Environmental > Aquatic > Marine >... | reverse complement strand
CCAACCAGCGTTGTCTCTAAAGGGGAACCTGCGCTTCCCCTCTCGGGCAAGTTCTCCTCCTCGTTCCTCGTCGTCATCGCCCTTCCTCCCGGTCTGGAGGACCCCTGTGCAGTGACTCTCGGGTCGTGTGGCATGCCCACCTGGGTTTGCATCCATTGCGAAACCTGGCCGGTTTTACAGCGTGGGATGGCAGAACAACAACAGCTGGGCTCCGTCGAAAACCGTCCACGTGTTCGCAAGGTCTTGCCTCCTGATGTCGCCTTGCGGCGAGGCATCTGACGTCGCAACACCCTCTCGCCTGAGCCGCTGGGACGTCACGTTCCTCAGAGGTACCTCTTCGCAGTTGGCGCGCGCCTGACGGCACGTTCTGACTGAAGATGAGGAGTTGAGGGCGCTGTGGATTTCGGGGGGCTGGTCTTGTTTTCTGATGTCGCCTTGCGGCGAGGCATCTGACGTCGCAACACCCTCTCGTGTGAGACGCTGGGACGTCACGTTCCTGGTACGCACTCGCAGTTGGCGCGCCCTACGGCGCGTTTGGGGTCGCTCGGTCCGCAACGGTACCGACTTGGTGTTGGTGCGTGACGTGCGGCGTTCGCGCACGAGATCAACCCATGGGTCAATTCCCAAAGACCGGGAGCGCCACCGTCTCCGTCAGGCTCTCCGCGCTCACCGGCCAGTCCACTGTACCCAACGCCGCCCCCAGACACGCCAACGATCCCTTGTGCACCCCATCGTGGTCCAGCACCTGCGCGTCGACGAGCCCGGTGGCCCCCACCGTGAGCTCAAACCTGACCTCCCCCTCCAGCGCCGGATCCATCATCCACCACTGAGTCAAACAGTCCTGCACCGCTGGTGTCGCCGCCATCAACGCGTCATCCACCGCCGCCCCCACATCCTCTACCTCCGATGGGTCAGACGCCACCGCCGCCGGCGGCACCACCGTCCGACTCCCCGGCGACCACGTCTTCGGCACCTTCGGCGTCTTCGCCGCCTCATTGGCCAGCCGGGACTTCTCCGCCAGCGCCTCCACTGAGTCCTTCCCCCCCTCCGCGATGCCCCAGAGCGACATCAAGAAGACCGAGAACGACAACATCAAGAGCTTCACCACGGACTTCCGCTGGTGTCGCATCTGTGGGGTGAGCTTCGCCATACCCGCTTATCGCCACCAACCCCAATCCGCTGGAGTCGATCACCCCAGCGCGCTGGGCCAGTGCCGACTGAGCCACGCGCGCCGCTCCGCCCGATCCCGCCAGGCCGGATCGTCCGGATCCACCCGCATGGACTCCGAGAGCAGCCCATCCAGCGTCGCCTCCAGCGCCGCCGTGGCCGCCGGATCCTCGACCACCAGCAGCGCCTCTGACTCCCAGTACCCCGCGGTGATGTCCAGGTTGGCGCTCCCCACCGTGAACCGCAGCCCGTCCACGCTCAGCACCTTGGCGTGCACGTGTGGCAGCGCCAGCGCGATGTCCGGAGACCACCCCGGGCGCGCCGCCAGTGCGAACTCGTAGACCGACGCCCCCGCCTCCACCAGGACATCCAGCCGCCCATGGATCACCTGGGTCGCCAGCTCTCGCGCCTGCCCGCCCGGGAACGGCAGCCGCTCGGCGGTCGCCACGAAGGCCGGCCGGACGTTCCCCACCAGGAAGCGCACCTCCACCCCCCGCCGCAGCAGCGTCAGCAGCACCTGCTGCAGCTCGAACTGCAGGGGGAAGGTGTTCACCAGCGTCACCCGCGACCTCGCGGACTCCATCAGCGCCCGGTAGGCGTCCAGGGTCTGCGCGTCCGCCATGCTCTCGTGCGTCACGAAGCGCACCGGCAGCGCGCCCTCGCCGTGCGGTCGGGGCGCTGGGTAGTCCCGCCCGCCCGCGTTCAGCCACGTCTGTCGGAACGAGCCCTCCAGCTCCGCGACTACCGGCCCCGTCACCACCGCCCCCGCGTCCAGCCAGGGAACCTCCCGGTAGGCCGTCTCGGGGGTGAGCGCCGTCTCCTCGAAGCTCGTGAAGTAGGTCGCCCCGATGTTGCGGCCCGACACCAGGCCGGTGAACCCGTCGATGATGGTCAGCTTCCGGTGGTTGCGCCGCTTGACGTCCTCCAGCGCGTTCACTGGCCGCATCGTGTGAAAGGACACCCCGGGGTGCGCCTCCAGCCGGGCCAGCGGTGGGTTCTCCTGGCCCAGCGAGCCGTGGAGGCTGTAGAGCGAGTCCACCAGCACCCGCACCACCACGCCCCGATCCGCGGCCGCCATCAGGGCGTCGGAGACGAGGTTGCCGACCCGGTCGTCCTCGAAGATGTAGGTCTGCAGGTGCGCGGACTCGGTCGCGTCCGCCAACAGCGCCAGCAGCCGCTCCCGGGCCGCCCGGTTGTCCCACTCCACGATCAGCGAGTCCGCGCCGCTCGGCGCCGCCCCGGTCAGCTCCAGCAGTCGATCGTGGGTGTGCGGCGCCCGCCAGGCGCGGGCGATCCAGGTCTCCAGCACGTCCGGCGGGGTGGCCGCCAGGATCTCCGAGGGCAGGGAGGCGTAGCCCGGGCCCGGCTCCGCGCCGACCACCAGATCCACGGGCACCCCCGCCGCGCGCAGGTGCCGGGCGACCCGCTCGAGGCGCACCGGCTCCACGCCGGCGGGCAGGTCGTCCGGGTGGCCGTCCTGGAGCACGCCGCTGGCCTCCAGCAGCGCGTCCGCCAGCCCGAGGTGTTCGCGCAGCGCGCCGGGGCTGGCCATCGGCGTGAGCGACACCGCCCAGAAGCGCCTGGAGCCGCCCAGGTGCGCGCGCCAGAGGGTCGGGTCCAGCCGGGCGTCGAACAGCGCCACCGGGGCACCGTCGGGGCGGATCACCCGGGCGACCCCCTGGAGGCTGCGGATGGTCGCCTCGGCGTCGGTCGACACCCCGACGGTCTCGGGCAGACGCTCAGGTGTCGGCAGGCTGAACTGCCCTGATGAGACCTCGACCTGCGCGATCGAAGTCCCCCGATACATCAGCGTGAGGTGCTCGCCGTGCACGGCCTCCGCGCGGCCGGTGATGTCCACCCGCAGCGCGCTGCCCAGCAGTCGATCCCCCAGCACCAGCAGGTCCGGCACCTCCAGTCGGGGGCGCAGCTCGGTCGGGGTGCGGGCGCCCGGGATGACCAGGAAGGGGGCCGCCGGGGCCACCGCGCGCACCATCCAGAGGAAGGGCGTCAGCGCCGTGCCGGTGGGGGCGGCCAGCGCCACCAGATCCACCGGCTTTCGATCCGTCAGGGCCCTGAGCGCGGCGCGGAGCAGCGTGCGCCCGCCGGTGACCACCTCGACCTCGAGGGGGGTGGGCCAGCCCAGCAGCCCGCGGATGGCCTCGGCGTCCGGGCGGGGGCCGCTGGGGTCGATCGCCAGGAACCACGTGTGCACCTCGGGGGGCAGGCGCTCCCGCAGCAGCTCGGCGGCCGGCAGCGCGCTCCGAGGCTCCCGCCACCAAGGCATCACCACCCCGCGGAGCCCCACCATCTCCCGACCGCCGGGCCACCCCACGGGCAGCCCCGACCGCAGCGCCGCGGACACCAGCCGGTCGTCCTCCGGGCCGGTGAGCACCAGCACCTCCCCCCGCAAGATGCCCGGCTCCACGGCGTAGACGACGTCCGTCTCCACCTTGAGCGCGCCCAGCGTCCGGGCCGCCTCCGCCAGCCGCCGCTCCGACCGCTCCAGCCGGCGCGAGAGGGAGCGCCAGTCCCGGTCGTTGCTGTGCCCCTCGCGCACGTGCGCCAGCAGCAGCGCCTCGCCGCCGGGGTGGACGAGGTGACGCAGCATCGACACCGCCTGCGCGGCGACCTCCCCGTTGAGGGCGGCCTCGGGCAGCACCAGGGTGGCGGAAGAGAACAGCATCTACCTGAGCTGTAACGCCGTGGGCGCGTCGAATGGAGGAGCCCATGCTCTCGCTGGTCGCTGCCGGTCCCCCGCTGCGCTGCGAGCTCCACACGGACTGAGCAGGTGGGAGTGACAGCGGGAGGGGCTCGCGGTGTCCAGGCACACACCAGGAGAAATAAGCCATGGATTCATCGCTGAAGACCCGCTTCGAGTGGGGCGGACCGAGCCCGGCGGGCTAATAGCGAACGCTCGCTGTCCCTCGGCCCGTGGAGGCGCTGCGCCACGCCATCTGCTGACAGCAGGTGTCACCGTTCGGTGATCTCCACGGTGACTATTCGCGTAGTCAGGGATACATGTGGCACCAACCGGATATGAGGCAAATCCCGTGAAAACCTCCTCCGAAATACCTGACTGGATCCGACAGAGCCCCGCTTCTGGCAGGACGTACCACGCCATGAAGCAGGATCCGGGGCGGCACAACGCGCTGAACATCGCCTCGGCGAGCGCCCTCTGGGGGGCCGGCGTGCTGCTGATGCTGGCCGGGGCCGTCGTGCCCTGGCCGATCTACGTGCCTGTCGCCGGGGTGCTGCTGGGGTGCGTGTTCTTCGCGCACTTCATCCTGATCCTGCACGAGTGCAGCCACGACATGTTCCTGCTGTCTTCGGATCGCAAGCGGCAGAAGGTGCTGAATCGGAGCATCGGGATCGTGGCCGGGGGCATGTTCTTTACGGACTACCTGCAGCACTGGGAGAAGGGACACCTCATCCACCACCTGCGCCCCTGTGAGCCGGACGATCCCCAGGATCGTGACCCCAAGACCGGCGCGGACCTGTACCGCACGCTGGCCCTGCTGATGGTGCCCGGCTCCGTCGTGCTCACCAACCCGAGCAACCAGTACGGCTTCTCCATGAAGCGGCTGCTCGGCGGGCTGGCCTTCTGGGTGCCGCTGGTGGCCGTGACCGGCTTCGGCATCGGCTGGCACGTGCCGGTGACGCTGGTCTTCGCGATGCACATCGTGAGCGTGCTCAACCAGCTGAAGAAGGCTCAGGAGCACGGCTGCGGGCTCGAGGACGAGCCCCTGGCGATCCTGCGGAGCCGCACCTACTTCTACCCGCTCCAGCGGCTGATGAGCCCCTTCAACATCAACTACCACTTCGAGCACCACGCCAACTTCAGCGTGCCCTGGTACCTGCTGCCCCGGTACCACCGCGACCTGAAGGCCATCATGCCCGTGGACCTGCAGCCCTACTACTTCCACGAGGAGTACCTGCTCCAAGCCAGCGGGAAGAAGGTGCTGCCGCCGAGGGGGCTGCTCTTCCCGGCCGAGGCGACCACCGCGAAGTAAGATGGCCCATGGCTGACTGGGATCTGGAGACAGACGTTCTCGTTGTGGGCTTCGGCGGCGCCGGCGCCTGCGCCGCGATCGAGGCCCGGGAGACCGGCGCCGAGGTGTTGGTGCTCGATCGCTTCGGCGGCGGCGGCGCCACCGCGATCAGCGGCGGGGTCTTCTACGCTGGCGGCGGCACCGACATCCAGCGCGAGGCGGGGGTGGAGGACGAGCCGGAGGCGATGTACGCCTACCTGCACCAGGAAGTGCAGGGGGTGGTCTCCGATGAGACGCTGCGGGACTTCTGCGCGTCCAGCGTGGAGAACCTGCGCTGGCTGGTGCAGCGGGGGGTGCCCTTTCAGGCGTCGCTCTGTCCCGTGAAGACCTCCTACCCCACGGATGACTACTTCCTCTACTACTCCGGCAACGAGGGCTTCTCGCCCTATCGGGACACCGCGAAGCCCGCGCCGCGCGGCCACCGGGCGGTCGGCCGCTCCCTGCCAGGCCGCAACTTCTACGAGCCCCTGCGGGCGTCGGCGCTGCGCGTCGGCGTCCAGGCCCGCTACCACGCTCGCGCCAGCGCCCTCATCACCGACGACGAGGGGCGGGTGCTCGGCGCGGAGGTCCAGCAGATCCCCGGGGGCTTCTGGGCCTGGTGGCACGGGCGGCTGGAGGCGACGGCCATCAAGGTGGTCAACTACAACCCGGGCTTCGCCCGCCGGCTGCGAGCCTGGGGCCGGTCGGTGGCGGCGCGGCGCGCTCGAACGCTGCGGATCCGGGCGCGCCGTGGGGTGGTCCTGAGCGCGGGCGGGTTCATCTACAACCGCGAGATGGTGAAGGCGCACGCCGCGCCCTACCGGCGGGGGATGCCGCTCGGCACCGCCGGCTGCTCGGGGGAGGGCATCCAGCTCGGTCAGTCGGTGGGCGGCGCGGTGGCGATGATGGACCGGGTGTCCGCCTGGCGCTTCCTGAACCCACCGGAGGCCTTCGTTCGCGGGGTGCTGGTGAACCGGGAGGGGCGGCGCTACGTCAACGAGTCCCTCTACGGCGCGGCCGTGGGGGAGGCGATGGTCGACCACAACGACGGCGTGGGCATGCTGGTGATCGACGAGTCGATCAAGGCGGCGGCGCGCGCCCAGGTGGGCCGGGGGAAGACCCAGTGGTTCCAGACCGCGCCCACCCTGCTGAACCTGCGGGTGAACTGCCGACGGGCCGACGACGTGGCGGCGCTGGCGCGCCTCTGCAAGTGCCCGGCGGAGGCGATCGGCGAGACTATCGAGGTCTACAATGACGCGGCGGACAGCGGCGGCGACGACCCCTTCGGCAAGGAGCTGCGGCAGCCCCTGAAGCCCCCCTACTACGTCATCAACTGCGGCATCGCCTCCAAGGCGTGGCCGCTGCCGACCCTCACGCTGGGGGGGCTCGTGGTGGACGAGGGCGGCGGCGAGGTGAAGCGCGAGGACGGGGCGGTGATCCCCGGCCTCTACGCCGCCGGCCGCACCGCGGTGGGGGTCTGCTCACGGCAGTACGTCAGCGGCCTCTCCATCGCGGACTGCGTCTACTCCGGACGCCGCGCCGGTCGCAGCGCGGCGTCGCAAGGATAGCGCTCGCTACTCAGGCCACTGGTTCAGGGTGATGATGGCGAAGGCGGCGCCCTGCGGGTCCATGACCATGGCGCCGCGGCCGACGCCCGGGAAGTCCGTGGGGGGCATCAGCACCTTGCCGCCGAGCTCGGTGATCTTCGCGGCGGTGGCGTCGCAGTCGTCCGCGCCGAAGTAGGGCATCCAGTTGGGCGGGGTGGGGCCCATCTCCGGGGTGATGGCCATCATGCCGCCGATGCCGCGCTCGCCCTGCGTGAAGCTGGTGTACTTGCCGTTGGGCATGTCGGTGACGCTGGGCTCCCAGTCGAAGAGGCCGTTGTAGAAGCTGCCGCAGCGGTCGACGTCGTTGGTCATCAGCTCGCTCCAGGTGAACGCGCCGTGCTCGTTGACCGTCTCGCTGCCGATGCTGGTGCCGGCCTGCCACATGCAGAAGAAGGCGCCGCTGGGATCCTGGATCACGGCCATGCGCCCGGCCTCCATGACGTCCATGGGGGGGACGTGCACGCTGCCGCCCAGCGCGGTGACCTTCTCGGCGGCGGCGCTGACGTCGTCGACGGTGATGTAGGTGTTCCAGTGCGGGGGGATCCCCGCCTGATCGGGGGAGGCCGCGGAGAGCGCCGCCACGTTGCTGCCGTCCTTCTGGAGCATGGTGTAGACGCTCCCGTTGGGGACGGGCATGTCGATGAAGGTCCAGCCGAAGAGCGCGGTGTAGAAGGCCTTGGCGCCCTCGGCATCGGAGGTGGTGAGGTCGACCCAGCTGGGGGTGCCGGCGGTGTAGGAGGTACGCTTGGACATGGGTTACTCCGAGTGGATGTGGCGAGCACGTTCTGAACGTGTGTTCAGCATGTATGCCGTCGCCATCGACCGCGAAGAGGGGCTGCTGACACAACCTGTCAGGAGCCGGAAAGGTGTTTATGAAGCTGGGTAATGATGTGAGCGTGCTCGTCAGGGGCTGGCTGCATGGCAACTGCGTGGCGCTGGCTGGTCGCGGCGGCCCGCCGGCGCTGATCGACACGGGCTACCACACGGGCACCGCGCGGCTGCTGGCCTGGTACGAGCAGACCACGGGGCGCCCGGTGGCGGACATCGAGGCGATCGGCCTCACGCACATCCACAGCGATCACGCCGGCGGCGTCGCCGCGCTGGCTGAGGTCGTCGAGGCGCCGGTGCTGGCCCACCGGGACGCGGCGGCCCAGGCCGAGGCGTGGGATCCCCGCGCCCTCTGGCTCGACGGAACCTCTCAGGAGATGCCGCGCTTCTCAGTGGATCGGGCGCTCGATGACGATGAACTTGTCTCGCTCGGCGGGCGTGAGTGGCGCATCCTGTGGACGCCGGGCCACGCCGTCGGGGGCGTGAGCTGGTGGTGCGAAGAGGACGGGCTGCTGGTGACGGGCGACGCCCTCTGGGAGGACGGCTTCGGGCTGCTCAACCCATGGATCAACGGCCCGGAGGTGTTTGCGCTGACCGGGCTCGCCCTGGATCGGCTCGACGGCGTCGCCGGCGGCGCGCGCGCTGTCATCCCCGGTCACGGCGCGCCCTTCGAGGACGCCGCGGCGGCCATCGCCCGCGCCCGCTCCCGCCTCGACTACCTGCGGCGCAACCCCGATCGACATCGCCGGCAGGTGCTGTTCAACCTGGCGGCCTACACGACGCTGGTCCGCCCCGAGATTGGCCGCGAGGCGCTCTTTGCGCGCGTGCGTCAGGCCGCCCGCTCCTTCGTGCCCTCGGGCGGCGAGCAGCGCCGGGACGACGCCATCTGCGCGGAGGTGCTGAGCGCCCTCTACCGCGACGAGGTGAGCGAGAAGGTCACGTCCGACGAGAACAGGTAGCCGCCCTCCCGGGTGATCAGCAGCTCGTCCAGGCCGAGGCGCCGCAGGGTCCGGATGGTGGTGTAGAGGCGGGCGAGGGCAGCGTCGGGGAAGATCTGCTCACCGGGCCAGCCGGCGTCGATGAGCGCCTCCCGACCCACCACCGCGCCGGGGTGCGCCTGCCGCTCCCGGGCGAGCGCCAGGAGCAGCCGCCGCGCGGCGCCGCGCCGGCCCATGTCCACCGTTCGGCCGGTGGGCAGCGTGAAGCTGTCCCCCGTCTCACTCACGCGCAGATCGCCCCCTCCCCGGTTCGATCTGCGCGTGAGGCCGGACGCCAGGACGGCGGCCAGTGTTCGGATCTCCACCGCGACGCCGCGGGCGCTCGACGCCTCGATGAGCGCCTTGGTTCCCATGATGTCGCCCTTGATGAGCTGCTCCCAGCCCCGGCTCACGGCGAGCAGGCCCGCGGCGTGAGGCCAGCGTGAAGCGGTCAGATCCGCCTCGGCGGTCGCCCAGAGCGCCTCGGCGTCGCCGGGGCGGTCATCGACCGCCGCCAGGGCGGCCAGCTGGGCGCGGGCGATGCCGGTCCCCAGCGGGTAGTCCAGCGCCGCGTAGCCGTCCTCGGCCGCCCGGTAGTGGCGCGCGGCGCGGTCGAAGTCGCCGGCGTTGTGGTGCAGCAGCGCCAGGGACCAGCGGGTCGTGGCCTCCAGGAGGGGCTGCTCGTGGCGTCGGAGCAGCTCGGCGACCTCGCGGAGCTCCAGGTCCAGCGCGAAGCGGTCCTCGCAGGTCAGCACCTGGGTGGAGGCGATGATGCTCCGGACGCGGGCGATGTGCTGCTTGTTGCCCTGGCGGCGGTGGATGGCCAGGGCCTCCTCCAGCCAGGGCAGCCCCGCCTCCGGTGGGCCGTCGTTGCACGCGGTGACGCCGAGGTTCATCAGCGTGACGGCGCGGGACTCGGGGGCTTGGAGGTGCTCCAGCGCGCGCAGGTAGTTGGCCCGGGCCTCCTCGGCCCGCCCGCTGGTGGTGAGGAGGTTGCCGATGCCGACGAGGCAGCCCGCCGCCCGGTTCGGTCGCTCCGCCTGCTCGAACAGGGCCCGCGCCCGCTGGTAGTGCTCGGCGGCGAGCTCGAGCTCACCGCGGCTGGCGCGGATGTTGGCGAGGAGCTGGAGCGCCTCGCCCTCCAGCAGCGCCGAGCGCGCCGGGCGCTCCTCAAGGCGCGCCAGCACGCCCTCCGCCAGCGCCAGCGCCTCGTCGATGCGGCGCGTGTTGAGGAGCAGCCGCACCTTGAGCAGCGCGGCCTTGTCGGCGATGGGGTAGGAGCGCATGGCGATCTCGACGTCCGCCATGGCCTCCGCCGTGAACCCCAGCCGCCGGATCAGGCCGGCGCGGGCGTACCGCAGCTCGGCCTCCAGCTCGGGCGGCAGCGCCGCATCGAGCGCCTGGTTCAGCGCCTCCATGCCTTCGTCCATGGGGCGCAGCGTGCCGTAGAGCGGGCGGACGGCGAGGGTGAGCCGGGCGCGCAGGAGCGGAGCCCTGGCGGCCGGGCCCCGGAGGGCGGCCAGCAGCTCCGGGCTCAGCAGGCGACGCCGGGCGGGGGTCTCTTCGTGCTCCGGGCGTTCGGCCAGCCGCGCGGCCTCGTCGAGGCACCAGCGGGCGTGTCGGGACGCGACGCCGGGGGCGTCCCGCCGCGCGCCGGCGTAGGCGCTCACTGTGGCGTAGGGGGTGAGCCGCGGAGCGCCGAGCGCGTCGGTCTCCGAGCGCAGCAGCGACTTCCGCCGCAGCCGCTCCAGGTTCGCCAGCAGCGCCGGCTCGTCCGAGGGGCGCTCGGCCAGGACCGCGAGGGCGTTGTCCGCGGTGAAGGGCGCGGCGAAGATCGTGCAGCCGGCCAGCGCGCGCCGCTCCCCCTCCGAGAGCAGCGACCAGGACCAGGCGACCGAGCGCTCCGCGCTGCCCGTGCGCCCGGGATCGTCCGGGTCGAGCAGCAGCGCCGGGCTCTCCTGGAGCCGCTTCAGCAGGCGCCCGGGCTCGAGCAGCGCCGCCAGCCCGGCGGCGAGCTTCACCGCGAGCGGCACGCAGTCGAACGCCGACACCAGCGCGCGAACGGCCTCCTGCCCGCGCTCACTGTCGAAGGTCGGGAGGTGTCGGCGCGCTTCCCGATTGAACAGCCGCGCCGCGTCCTCCGGCGCCAGCGGCGCCAGCGGGAGCGCCTGCTCCCAGCGCTGCCCCAGCGCCTGCTGGGAGGTGCAGAGGAGCTGGGCCCGCGGCGCGCGCTCCAGGAGCGCCTCCAGCACCTCGGCCGCCGCGCCCATGGCGACCTCCAGGGTGTCCACGACGAGGAGGCAAGCGCCGCTCTGAGACAGGGACTCTCCGACGCGATCCAGCGCCGCGGTGGTGTCCCGCCAGCGGCCCTCGGGCATGTCCAGCGCGGTGGCGATGGCGCCGACGACGTCGGCGGGGGTGCGGGCGTCGTCCAGCGTCGCCGCGAAGCTCGGGCCGGGCCACCGCGCGGCGAACGCGGCCGCCAGGCTCGTCTTGCCGACGCCGCCGGTGCCCACCAGGGTGACCGCCCGCGCGCCCCCCTCGAAGCGACGGGACAGCTCGGCCAGCGGCAGCTCGCGCCCCAGGAGCGCGTCGGGAGGTGAGGATGGCATCACCTGAGCGTACCGCGAGCCCGGGGGGGAAATTGCGCCCACCAGCGGATTTCAGGGAAACTCTCAGGAACTCTCAGGATCGCTCAGCCACCGCTCCGTGAACGAATCCAGGGGGTAGTAGATCTCAACGGTCAGCTCCCTCGCGGTGGCGTCGATGGGCGCGCCGAGCGCGGTGAGCAGGGTGGCCATCCGCAGCTCGACGCCGTCTCGGCGGAGGTGCACGGGGATCAATACGTCGCCGGTCGGGGGGGACGAGGGGGCCGGGGTCGACGGATAGGCGCTCAGCGCCTCCAGCAGCGCCGCCGATCGCGGATCCTCCACGGCCTCCCGCCGGAGTCGGTCCAGAGTCAGCGCGGCGATGGCTTCCCAGTTCACGACGAAGCGCCGCATCCCGCGCGGGTGAAAGAGGAGGTGCATGGCGTTGTGGGCCACCGCGGCCAGCTCCGGGTGCGGCTCCAGGAAGAACGCGGTCATGCGCTGAGCGCCGCGGTTCATGGCGTACAGGTTCCAGGCGCGGTCCACGGCGATCGCCGGGTTGGGCTCGCAGCGCTCGAAGAGGAAGTCCACCGCCTGCCGCACCGGCGCCATCTGGGGATCCGACAGATCCCGGGCGCTGTAGGCGGGGGAGAAGCCCGCGGCGGCGAGCAGGGCGTTGCGCTCCCGGAGGGGCAGGTCCAGCGCGCTGGTCAGCAGCAGCACCATCTGGCGGCTGGGGGCGGCGCGGCCGTTCTCCAGGAAGGAGATGTGGCGGGTGGAGACCTCGGCGCTGTCCGAGAGCGCCTGCTGGCTCATTCGGCGCTGCTGGCGCCAGCGCTTCAAGAGGGGACCGAAGGCGTTCATACCCCCAGGGTAGCTCGGGGGGGCGGGAGAACCATGACCTCTCAGGTAATGGTTATCGTGACCTCCAGAGGTCAGGTTGGGGCCAGGAGGTCTCCATGCAACGACTCATCACTCTCATCGTCATCCTCGCGGTCTTCACCACCTACTCCTGCTGGGTGACCTGGACGGAGGGCTACACCGGCTTCCTCACGCTGGCCTGGGAGGAGCCCTGGGGCATGCAGGTGCTGCTGGATCTCTGCATCGCCCTGACCCTCGCCTGGGGCGGGCTTCGCCGCGACGCGCGGGCCGTGGGCATCAACCCCTGGCCCTACCTGATCGCGACGCCCTTCATCGGCTCCATCGCGCCGCTGGGCTACCTCATCCATCGCCAGTGGCGGAAGCTGGGGGCCGCCGAGCAGGCGTAACGGAGCGGCTATACTCCCGTTGATGACAGCCCCCCTGATTCTGACGCTCTCAGACTGTGTCGTGGACCTGAGCCTCGGCGTCGTCCGGAGGGGGGGGCCGACGAGGCGCGGCTCACGACGATGGAGGCGCGCCTGCTGGCGTACTTTCCGGGCCGTCCCGGTGAGGAGATCGAGCGCGACGTGCTGCTGCGTGAGGTCTGCGGCTACGGGCCGATGGTCGTCTCGCGGTCCATCGACAACACCGTCCGCCGCCTGCGAAAGAAGATCGAGGCCGACCCGGCGAGCCCGGTCCATGTGCTCGCGGTCCACGGGCTGGGATACCGCTTCGAGCCGGTGCGATCGGTCGGAGAGGAGGCCGCCGCGCCAGCGGCCACGGCGCCCGGGGGGCTCGGCGGCTTCTTCGGGCGCGGCGGAGCGGCGGCGCTGGCGGGGGCCGCCGCGCTGCTGGGTGACCCGGAAGATCCCGCGCTGCGGGTCTATCGGGCGCACGTCGCGTGGGCGCTGGGGGAGGGCCCCGCGAGCTTCGCGGGGGAGGCGACGAGCGCCCCGGCCCGCGTGGCGCTGACCGTCTTCCAGGGGCGAGCGGTTGACGGCTAATTGAAAGCGATTATCAAAAAGGGGCTTCAGACCCGAACGCTGAATCTCCGAGGCCGCCATGCTCCTGTTCCTGCTCGCCTGCGCCGCCGATCCCCAGCCCGAGGGCTCCGCGCCGGAGGCTCCGGCCGGGGCTGCCGTTCTCACGGTCTACAGCGGCCGCGGTGAGTCGCTCGTGGGCGCGCTCTTCGAGCGGGCCGAGGCCGAGACCGGGGTGAAGGTATCGATCCAGTACGGGGACACCCCCGAGATGGTGACCCGGATGCTCTCCGAGGGCGCGGAGAGCCCCGCCGACCTGATCCTCGCCCAGGACTCCGGGCACCTCGGCGCGCTGGCGGCCCGGGACGCGCTGGCCCCGCTGCCGAGCGGGCTGCTGGCCCAGGTGGACAGCCGCTTTCAGGATCCGGACGGCCGCTGGGTCGGGACCAGCGGGCGCATGCGGGTGCTGGTCTACAACACCGAGCTGCCCGTGGCCGAGCTGCCGTCTTCGCTGAAGGAGCTGGCGGACCCCAAGTGGAAGGGCAAGCTGGGCTGGGCCCCGGGCAACGGCAGCTTCCAGGCCCACGTGAGCGCCCTGCGGGCCCTCTGGGGCGAGGACGAGACCCGGTCGTGGCTGAAGGCGGTGGAGGCGAACGGCCCCACCCGCTACCCCAAGAACTCGCCGCAGATCGAGGCGGCCGCGGACGGCGCCATCCAGATCGGCTGGGTGAACCACTACTACTGGCAGCGGACGAAGCCCGAGACGGCCGCCAACTACCGGTTCTCGACGGCGGGCGACGCGGGCAACGTCATGATGCTCGCCGGGGTCGGCGTGAGCGCGCACTCGCCGAACCAGGAGGCCGCGCTGAAGGTCGCGGAGTGGCTCGTGAGCGAGGGCGTGCAGTCCTACTTCGCGACGGAGACCTTCGAGTACCCGACCCGGCCGGGGGTCGCGACGCACCCGGACGTGCCCGCGCTGAAGGCGGACACGCTGGCCGAGATCGATCAGCGCGCGCTGGCGGATCTGGGGCCGACCCGTGCGATGCTGCAGGAGCTCGGGCTCCTCTGAGCGGGCGGCGGCTCCTGGTACCTCGTCAAGGTGAAGCGTCAGCCGATGGAACGTCTGGTACGTCTGGGATCCTGGCTCTCGCTGGCCCTCGTCCTCCTGCCGCTGCTGGGGCTCGCCGCCGCGGCCATCGATCCGCCGCCTGATCCCTTCGGCGGGCCGCCGCCCCGCGCCGCCGACGTGCTCTCGGGCGGCCTGCTCGGCGTCACGGTCGCCCTGGGGCTCATTGTCACCGCGCTGTCTGTCGGCGTCGGGGGCTGGCTCGCCTGGGTGGAGGCTCGCGCCGACTACCCCGGTCGGGCGCCGCTGGGGGTGCTGGGCCTCCTCCCCATGGCCATGCCGAGCTACGTGCTGGCCGCTACGGTCGCCACCACCCTCGGCCCCGGCGGGTGGGTCGGCAAGCCGCTCGGGCTCCCGGTCTTCTCGGGCTTCTGGGGGGCGACGCTGGTGCTGGTCGTGGCGACCGCTCCCTACGTACAGCTCGTCGTCGGCGCGGCCCTCGGCCGGCTCTCCGCCTCCGAGGAGGAGGCCGCGCGCACCCTCGGCGCCTCCCGGGGCCGGGTGCTGCGGGTCGTCATCCTCCCGCGCGTCCGCCCCGCGCTGGTGCTCTCGGGGCTCATCGCCCTGCTCTACGCCATCAGCGACTTCGGCGCGGTCGCGGTGCTGGACGTGCCCGTGCTCACGTGGCGGCTCTACGAGGCGGTCCGCACCCAGGATCTCGGGCGCGCGGCCTGGATGGGGATCGCGCTGCTGCTCATCATCCTGCCGGTGTTCGCCGCGACCGCCTTCCTGCGCGGCGATCGGGCCGCCGGCACCGTCGCCAACCCGAGGCCGCCCCGGCGGGTGGCCCCGGGGCCGGCGAGCCTGGCGCTGACCTACGGGCTGCACGCGCTGGTGATCGGCGTCGGCGTGCTCATCCCGACGCTCACGCTGGGGGGCTGGGTCGTCGAGGGCCTGCAGCGCGGCGAGGCGTTCGCGCCGCTGTGGCGGCCCGCCCGGGACAGCCTGCTGGCGGCGGGCATCGGCGCGGCGCTCACGGTGCTGTTCGCGGGGTTCGTGGCGCGCAGCGGGGGGCGGCTGCGGGAGCAGGCGGTGTACCTGACGAGCGCGCTGCCCGGCGTGCTGCTGGCCTTCGGGCTCATCCTCTCGGCGCTCGCCGTCACCCGGGCGGTGGGCGGCGGGCGCGCCATGTACGGCGCGGTGCTCGGCAGCGGCGCGCTCCTCTTCATCGGCTACGTCACGCGCTTCCTGGCGGAGGTCTACGGGCCCCTGAAGACGGCCTTCGAGCAGCTCGACCCGAGGCAGCGCGAGACGGCCCGGGCGCTGGGGGCGTCGAGCTGGACCTGGCTCGTCCGGGTGGGCGGCCCGGCGGTGGCGCCCGGCGCGGCGGCGGCCTTCTCCATCGGCTTCCTGGCGATCCTGAAGGAGCTGCCCATCACGCTGATGCTGGGCGGCGCGACCGGCCTGAGCACGCTGGCCTTTCGGGTCTGGGACCGCTACAGCGAGTCGCTGTGGCACGACGCGGGCGCGGCGGGGCTCGCCCTCGTCGGGCTGGCGCTGGTCGTCCTCACGCTCACGCTCCGCTGGAGGCGCCATGTCTGATCCCCTGGTCTGTGAGGCGATCGGCCACAGCTACGACGGAACCCCGGTGCTGGACACCGTGGACCTCGCGGTCGCCCCCGGGGAGTTCGTCACGGTGCTGGGCAGCTCGGGCTGCGGAAAGACGACGCTCCTGCGCGGCGTGGCGGGGCTGGTGACCCCCGAACGGGGCCGCATCAGCCTCGGCGGCGTGGTCGTGAGCGAGGGCGGTCGTGAGCGGGTGCCCACCGAGCGCCGCCGGGTGGGGCTGGTGTTCCAGGAGTACGCGCTCTTCCCGTCGCTGACGGTGGCGCAGAACGTGGGCTTCGCCGCGCCGGAGCCGGCGCGGGTGGCCGCGCTGCTGGCGCTGGTCGGGCTGCCGGAGCTGGGGGCGCGCAAGCCCGCGCAGCTCTCGGGCGGTCAGCAGCAGCGGGTCGCGCTGGCCCGGGCGCTGGCCCCGAAGCCCACGCTGCTGCTGCTGGATGAGCCCTTCGCCAACGTGGACGCCGACCGCCGTGAGCGCCTGGGCGCCGCCCTGAAGGCCACGACGCGCCAGGAGGGCGCGAGCGTGCTGCTGGTGACCCACGATCGACAGGACGCGCTCTCCCTGTCCGACAGAGTCGTCACGCTGGTGCCGACGCCGTCCGGGGCCGTGGTGGCCCAGTCGGGGCCGCCGGATGCGCTCTACCACCGCCCGGTCAGCGCCTACGTGGCTTCCCTGACCGGGGCGTGCTGGATGCTGGACGGCGAGGCCAGCGGAGCGACGGCGCGCACGGCGCACGGCGAGGTGTCGCTGGTCCGTGAGGCGCGGGGCCCGGTGACGCTGGTGGTGCGCCCCGAGCAGGCGCGCTTCGTGGGCGAGGGCACCCGCGAGGTGATCGACCGGCGCTTCTCGGAGGGGCGCTGGCGGCTCACGCTCACCGGCGGCGCCCGCTGTATGGGGGACGCGCCCGTGGGAGCGCGCGGCGGCCTCGCCTTCGATGGCCCCCTCTGGGCCGTGAGCCCCGCGAGCCCCGCGTGAGCCATCGGTGAGATAGTGTCCCCCTCACGGAGGTCGGAAGGATGCTGTGGTTTCTGCTCGGGTGTGTGCTCTCCCGTGCGCCCGTCGAGACGGGCGCGAGCCCCGAGGCGTCGGCGACGACGTGGTCGGAGATCCTGGCGTCACCTGGGGTCATCGAGCTGGACTCGGTGGTGTCGGCGCGCTGGGAGGTGCCCCTCTCCGGGCTGGTGAACCTCGAACACCCGGCCGCGGTGGACGCGGGCCTGGAGGACCGCCCCACGGGCATCGTGCTGCCGGTGCATGTGCTCCGGCACCCCGAGCGCGGCGTCTATGTGGTGGACACCGGCGCCCCCCGGGACATGCTCGACGGCCCGGGGCCCCTGCGCGGGCTGCTGGCGAAGGTGCTCTCGGACATCTCGGTGGAGGCGCCGCTGGGGGAGATCCTCGGTGACACCGCGCCCGCGGGGGTGCTCATCACCCACGCCCACGGCGATCATGTGCTGGGGATCGTGGACCTGCCGCCCGACGTGCCCATCTGGTTCGGCCCCGGTGAGCTGGACTCCCGGGCGGGCGTGAACGTCTTCATGCGGAGGACCTACAAGGCGCTCCTCGACGATCGCGAGGCGCTGCGCGCCTGGGACTTCGACGCCGCGATCACCATCGACGGCCTGCCCGCCCTGGATGTGCTGGGCGACGGCTCGCTGTGGGCGCTCCACGTCCCCGGGCACACCCCGGGCAGCACCGCCTACCTCGCCAACACGACCCGGGGGCCGGTCCTCTTCACCGGCGACGCCTGCCACACCCTCTGGGGCTGGGAGAACGGCGTGGAGCCCGGCACCTACAACGAGGACGGGCCGGCCGCCGCCGAGAGCCTGGGCCGGCTGAAGGCGCTGGCGGACGCGCACCAGCTCACGGTGTTCGTGGGACACGAGCTGGACGGGGAGGGGAGCGGCGTCGATGACATCCCCGCCCTCACGGGGCAGGTGACCGCCGACGTCGCCGTGAATCACCTCCAAGAGCCCGGGGAGTCTGGTGTGTCCGGTGTGTCTGATGTGCCCCTGACCGAAGCCCCCTTCTCCGCGGCGGCGCTGCGCGAGGGGCTGAAGGACATGGAGCTGGTGCTGGAGATCACCCGCGGTGACGCCGCCCCCGAGCGGGTCCGCTGGGGCTTCCTGAACCCGGACGAGGAGGGGGCGACGCTCCGCACCACCAGCGCCGGCGGCGAGACCGCTGACGCCCGGGTGACCTGGCGCGAGCTGGAGAGCCACGCGGAGTTCCCCGAGGCTCACACCGGCCGCGCCGAGGCCGGCGTGACCGTGGCCATGGGTGAGCTCGACGCCTGGATGTTCACGGTCGAGCCCCTGGTGGGGCCGAAGTCGATCTACTGGTTCGCCAAAGACCAGCCCGGCCCCCCGGTGCTCATGATGGTGGTGGAGGGCGGCGAGGTGGTCCTGCGCATGGAGGTCGTTGAGCGGACCAACTGGCGTGAGGCGATGGACGGGGGCTGATCAGGAGTCTCCGGCGCAGCGCTCGTAGCGATCCTGCTCCCGCCAGTCCGCCCACCAGTCGGGCTCCCAGTACTCCAGCTGGATCGCGCTGTCCCGGTGGGTGTTGATGCTGGCGGCGGTCGCCGGGGCAGGGGTCCAGTATCGATTGATCAGGCGCTCGCAGCCGGCGTTGCCCGTCGGGGCGGACGGGTAGCGATCGCCTGTCGTGGTCTCGCCGTCGCCGACGGGATCGTTGGCCCGCTCGAAGACCTGCCGCATCTTGGAGAGGGCCACCGCGATCTTGCGGTACTCGTGGTCCGCGCGGTCCTGCTGTTCGGTCATGGCGAGCGTCCTGGCGGCGTCCTGGGAGACCCTGAGGAGCGCGACGAGGCTCTCCTGAACCGAGGCCAGTCGGGTCGCGTGCTCGGCCTCGCTGCTCGCCAGCGCGTACTCCAGCGCCTTCACGATGTCTTCCTGCTCCTCCAGCGCGCCCTCGGCGAACCAGAGCTGCTCGGTGCGGCTCACGGTGTGGCTCGTCGCCGCGCGCTCCAGCGCGGCGCCGAGCGCGGTGACCTCCGCGCTCGCGGCCTCTCCGAGCAGCCGCCGCGCCGTCATCAGCGCCTCGTCGATGGCCACCGCGGCGGCCTGGCGGGCCCGGTCATCCCCGGCCTCGTCAGCCTCTTCGAGCCGGGCGCGATCCGTGAGGACCGCCCGGTGCAGCCCCGCCAGGCGGGCGTGCCGGTGTTCAACCGCGAGCACCACTCTCGGATCGCCCGACTTGCGGGCTTCGAGGAGCAGGAGGGCGCAGGTGCCGTAGATGCCTTCGAGCTCGGAGAGCGCCCGGGTCGCGTCGGAGACCCCGCGCTGCTCGACGGCGTCCGCGACCGGCGCCTCGGGGGAGGGCGAGCCCGCGATCGCGGAGCCCGCGAGCAGGGCCAGTGTCAGCGCGGTGAAGATCATGATCGCTCCTGTGGGGGTCGTGTCCTCGAGAAGAGAGACAGCAGCCCCGCCGAATGGATCACCCCCCGGCCACATCACTGGTACACCCTGGTACAGGCACGCCCACCACAGCGCTCGTACCCTGAGAGGGTCACACTTCGAGCCCAGGGAGGGCCAGATGCTGATGCTCATGTCGGCGGTCGCGCAGGCGGCGATCTTCAACGTCAACACGAACAACGATCTCGTCGACATGGACCCGAACGATGGGGCCTGCCTGACGAGCGAGGACAACTGCACCCTCCGCGCGGCCATCATGCAGGCCAACGAGACCGCCAGCCTGGACGTCATCATCCTGCCCGCGGACGACTACACCCTGAAGCTGACCTGGAGCGCTGGCGCGGACGACGACGCCTACGGCGATCTGGACGTCGAGCAGCCGCTGGCGATCACCGGGCCGGCCTCGACGAGAACATGAGCATGGGCTTCGGCGGCGGGCTGCTGGCGGTCAACTCCGAGGTCGACATCGAGCACAGCACCATCGGCCACAACAACGAGGATGGGATCCGCGTGACGGAGGGCGCGCTCAGGGGCGATCACCTCACCGTCGCGGAGAACACGCTCATCGGCGTCAGCGGCCCGGCGGAGATCCGCGCCTCCATCCTCGTCGAGAACGGCACCAGCTGCTCCTCGGACGTGATGAGCGTCTCGAACTTCTTCAACAGCGTCGTCCAGAGCCCCTGCTACACCACGGGCGATGTATTCGACACCACCAACGCGCTCCTGCCCTTCGAGGACAGCAGCTGGCCGCTGGGAACCGGGTACTTCCCCCTGAACCCCGCGCAGCCCCTGACGCACGATGTCTCGGTCGATAACTGCACGATCGACCAGCTCGGCTTCGCGCGCGGAACCCCCTGTGACCCGGGGGCTGTCGAGCGCTTGATCGCCCTCGAGTAGGTTAGAAAGAGGCTCCCACTCTGGAGCCCCGACATGCCCTTCGAGCCCTGGCACCACCACGGACATGGACACGATCACGATCACGGCGGCGGTCACGATCACGGCCACCTCCAGATCAACGTGCTCAACGACGCAGACGCCGCGCGCTACATCGAGGCCTGGGGAGAGCACCCCACCAACCGCATGACCGCGACGATGGCCGAGCTGGAGCCCCGTGACGTCGTGGTGGACATCGGCTGCGGCAGCGGCGCCGCGCTGCGGGCCTCGACCGGCTGGGTGCTGAAGGGGCGGCTCATCGGCGTGGACCCCACGCCGGAGATGATCCGTCAGGCGAAGGAGAAGGTCGTCGGGCTGTCCGATGAGGCTCAGTTCACCTTCCTGGAGGGCCCCGCTGAGGCGCTGCCGCTAGAGGACGGGATCGCCTCGGTGGCGTGGGCCATCAACACGCTCGATCACTGGAGCGATCCGGCCGCCGGGCTGTCTGAAGCGCACCGCGTGCTGCGCGGCGGCGGTCGCGTCCTCGTCGCCGCCGAGGACGTCGACGGCCGCATGGGGCACGGCGACGGGGCGATCAGCGATCCGGAGCACATCAAGGGGCTGCTCGCCGCCGCCGGCTTCCGGGGCGCGGAGGTCAGCCGGCACTTTGAGGGCGACGTGAAGATGATCCTCGTGCGGGCGCGGCGGCCCTGGAGTTGAGCCCGCTGCTCGCGCTGACGGCGCTCGTCGGTTGTGCGACGCCCAGGCTTCCGCTGTCCGCGCCGCCCGCGCCGCCTGTGGTTGTGGTGCCCGTGCCCACCGTGACGGATCTCTCGCCGCTCGCGGTTGAGATCGAGGCCTACGTCGTTGAGGTCTGGGGCGGCGACGGCGATGGGTTTGAGGCTGTCTGGAGTCAGGAACTCACTGTGATCGCGCGTAACCCCCGCGCGGAGTCGGTCGTCGTGGAGGGCATCGCCTGGACAGTCGGCGGTGAGCTTCGTGAGGCGCTGGCGCTGGAGCGCGAGGTCGCTGGCGGGGGTGAAGAGCGCCTCATCTTGAACGCTCACCTGGGCTTGGAGGGGCTGCGCTTTATTCGCGGCCTGGGAGACACCGCGGAGCTGGCGATCGAGCTGCGCTGGCGTGACCTGGATGGCTCGCAGGTGACTGAACTTCAGCAGACCGTCACGACAGGCTACTGGTGATGTCAGGCTTCAGCGCGATGACCTTCGACGTCTTGATGGGCGGGTAGAGAAGCGTGGGGTGGGCGGACGGACGAACGGAGGGCGGGGCTGGCGCACGTCTTGTGGACGTCAGTGCGGGTTCGACTCCGAGCGGCTTGAACCGCGCAGGCAGACACGCGCCAACCACGGAGAGGCCCCTTTGAGGGTCATGTTGTCCCCTCACTGAGTCCTCACCTTCCGTCAGCACGCGCCAAAGGGCGCGCCAACTGCGAAGAGGCCCCTCTGAGGAACGCGACGTCCCAGCGGCTCACGCAAGAGGGTGTTGCGACGTCAGATGCCTCGCCGCAAGGCGCTTCAGCTCGCCCTTCAGCGCTCCTTCGTCGCTGTCTCTGAAGGTCTCTCCATGTCTCCTGGCGGCTTGCGCCGCGAGGGGGCATCCCC
>Ga0316204_10005275_pt1 | contig 21668 bp, 21 predicted proteins | sample 6monrhotite_MG_2_FD_205661 | JGI IMG/M metagenome (GOLD analysis project Ga0316204, IMG submission 205661) | Microbial mat bacterial communities from mineral coupon in-situ incubated in ocean water Damariscotta River, Maine, United States -... | ecosystem: Environmental > Aquatic > Marine >... | reverse complement strand
TGTTAGCGCCTCAATCACTGCGCAGGTCTCCGGGGCCGTCAGCCAGTCCTGCGCAGGAAGTTTGCCGGTGGGTTCCGTGCCTTTCTTGGGTTCCGGAATGCGCGCCAACTTTTGGCCTCTCATATTGAGTCAATGTGCATGGAACATGTACCCATAAATGACATCGGGATCAGATGCCAGCCTGGAGCACGGATGTCCGACCGCTGCACATCCGGACAATCTTCACGCAGCCGTGATTGATGGTTACTTCTGGCGAGGCTGGTTTTTGGTTACGTTTGTCTGATGTACCTAGTCGCCGTGCTGGCCAAGAAAAATTTCGCAAATGAAATGAAAAAGTTCGTAGCTGGGCTGCGGCAATGCCGATTGTGTTGGCGGATTGCCGGCGCGATATTTCTGACAATTCTCGCCACCGAAGCGGCAATCCTGTTTTTTTCGGTTAACAGATTTGAGAACGACCGCCTGTATGAGGTGGAACGTGAGGGACTTGTCGTTGCCCGGGCAATCCTTCGCGAAGCTAAAATTCTAATTGATATGTCGACGGGGCTTGCCGTTATCGGGCCACGTTCACGAGAAGGTACCGTATTGTCGGGGTTAAGAGTGTTCACAGAAGAAGGCACACTTATTGGTCAGTTTGGCGACCTGCCTAATCTACAGGTGCCTGTTGACGGGCAAGTATCGACGACCCGGTATCAACGTTTTGATGACTGCAGTAAGGTCGATGTGTTGTGGCCGTCGCGGCGAACGCATACATCGTTTATCGTCACCGCCAGAATCGACACCAGTGAAATCCCGCCACAGGTAAATGCCTTTGTCTGGCGAATCGTCGGTCTGGTCTTGTTAATTTCAACAATTGTCACGCTGGTCGCCATGCTTGTACTTGAACGCCTGGTTCTTCGTCCGATCCGCGGTTTGCGTGATGGTCTATCCGCCATCGCGCAAAATCCAAAAGGCCCACCTGTTGGGGGACTATCAGATTACGGTACGGACGAACTTCGCGACGTCACCAAAAATTTTGATTTGCTGACGTCACGATTATACGAGTCGTTCGATCAGATTAGGCGCCAAAACAAAGAACTGGTGGAGAAGAAAATCACCGAGGAAGCCAGCCGGGCAAAAAGCGAGTTTATGGCGAACATGAGCCATGAGTTACGTACGCCATTGAACGCGATTCTTGGGTTTTCCGAGATGATCAGCAACCAGTACCTCGGCCCCATCGGTGTAGACAAATACGCGCAGTACGCCAAAGACATCGCCCTGAGCGGACGGCATCTGTTGAGTATGGTCGATCAAATCCTTGATATCGAAAGGATTGGTGCCGGAAGATATAAGCTTGATCGAGAACATATTGATATTTACGAGCTGTTCGACGACTGCCAAAAAAATATTCAAAAGCAGGCGGCGGACAAGGAAATATCCCTGTCGTTTGATGTTCAAGACGAGTTGCCTTTCTTCAACGCTGACAGGAGCGCAATTTTCCAGATTCTGAACAATCTGATCACAAATGCGGTTAAATTCACGCCCCCGGGTGGCGATGTGAATGTAAAGGTGGCTCGTTTACGTCAACAGTATGTCTTTGAAATCAGCGACACTGGGATCGGCATCTCGCACGAGGAGTTAGCGAGAATCAGAGAACCCTTCACCAGACATAACAATAATCCCCATAAGTCACAGGTTGGCATAGGTTTGGGGTTGGCAGTGACCAGTGCACTGGTTGAGCTTCACGAAGGCAATCTGGATTTTAGCTCAGATAGCGATAGAGGGACCACCGTTCTGGTGAAACTGCCTGATATCTCAGAATGAAGGGTTCTAATCAAATTTTGGAGGAATGACTTTGCCATTTTCAAACCGTGGAGATTGATAGGTTCCTTCTCCGGGAGGAGCTCCGCCGGTAACGGCAAGTATGCTGAGCGCCGCGAACATAAGGATGACACCTGCCACGACCGACCAAAAAATACTTGAACTTTTGATCTCCGGAATCTCGTCCCCGCGCGCCCTTGAACGGTGACGAATAATCCAGACCCAACCCAGGTAAATTGCCATCGGCAAAATTAGCGGCAGGATATAACTCATTACAATTCTTGCCATATCACATTTTACTCACTGTTCAGGACGTCATACAGATTGACCACCATACCCGCCGTAGCGCCCCAAATGAAATGCCCATTGTAAGGCATGGCATAAAATTCCCGGCGGGCCCCCTGAAAGTCACGGTGGTGACGTTCATGGTTGGCCGGGTCCATCAGAAACATCAGCGGCACCTCAAAAATTTCCGCAACTTCGCTGGGGTCCGGCACGACATCGAATGGCGGCGTTACCAGCCCAACCACCGGGACCACGGAAAACCCGGTTCTTGTCTTATAGGTATCCAGTCTGCCGATGACTTCAATGTGCTGACGGTCTAGACCGACTTCTTCTGCTGTTTCACGCAATGCAGCTTCTTCCGAACTGTTGTCAATTGCATCCACATGCCCACCAGGAAAACTGACTTGTCCGGGGTGGTGGGCCAGGTCTTCGGTGCGCCGGGTGAACAAAACCGTGATGGCGTCCGGGCGCAAGACCAGCGGCACCAGAACAGCGGCCGGTTTCAGGTCACCATCGGCCAGCATACCCGGGTTCAGATCATGATCACCACGAAATGCAATCTCATTCGGTGTCCGGCCGGAAATTCTGGCGATGATATCTGTCTTATTCATAAGGTTAGTTGCCGAAGTTTGAGGTGGGAGTAGGGGTCGGACCGATGGTAAAAAAATCACCTTTCGACCAGACACCATAGAACTCTTGGCCGTTGATGTCTTCACTCTTTCCGAGATCGACGAGTTCATAAAACACCGATCGGGAGAGTTTCGCCTCAAGACCACTGCCGAGCCCTACATAGGGACTGGGCTCAAAGGTTTCTTCGTCGATCTCAACGCGCAGGGGATGCTGGTTATTCAACTCGACGATATGATCGATATTGGTGCGAAAGCGAATTTCCTGCTCAGGTCCCTGGCCTTCGTGAAGGAGCTCAACGGCCAGAAAAGGCGCGTCTTCGACCTGAATTTTGCACATTTCAACGGGTGTAATCAGCCAATAGTCGCCATCGTCATCGCGCCTGAGCACCGTTGAGAACAGTTTGACCAGTTCGATGCGGTTGATCGGAGAGCCCCTGTAGTGCCAGTGCGCCCGCGAATCGATTCGCATATCAATGTCGCCGTAGATCATCTGACCCGGGCGCGCTATCAGCCCCGCCGGGGGTTTTCCGCCCTGTACGGCTTCTTTTGATAATTTACTAAGCTCTGGCTCGATTCTGGTCATAATGGTAACCATATAATCAACTCCCCGCCGGGATAAAGAGTGGAGGCCGGAAAATTGAGTGCAACGGGCAAGAAAAAAGGCGAAACCGAAACAATCGATCCCGATGAACTGATTGATCAGGTAGATCAGTTGGGCCGAGACATGGCTGGAGCACGTGACGAAATCGGCAGGTTTATTTTCGGACAACACGACGTTATCGAGGAATCTCTGATTACCCTGCTGGCCAGTGGCCATCTGTTGCTAATCGGGGTGCCGGGTCTCGGTAAGACCAAACTCGTAGAAACCATTGGACAGGTATTCGGCCTCGATACTCGACGCGTCCAGTTTACGCCGGATCTGATGCCCGCCGATATTTTGGGCTCGGAAGTCCTGGAAGAAACGGAAAAAGGTCGGCGCGCGTTCCGCTTTATCAAGGGGCCGGTGTTTTGTCAGCTGCTGATGGCAGATGAAATTAACCGGGCTAGTCCAAGAACCCAATCTGCACTTTTGCAGGCCATGCAGGAACATCGGGTTTCTGTTGCCGGTGAGTATCACGACCTGCCACAACCCTTTCACGTGCTGGCTACCCAAAATCCGCTGGAACAGGAGGGGACTTATCCACTACCCGAAGCCCAACTGGACCGCTTCCTCATGCAGGTTGATGTCACATATCCCGACCTTGAAGCAGAAAGGGAAATTCTCGTTAAAACCACAGGCGCCGGACAGGGTGCGCCTAAGCGGGTGATGAATGCCACCGCCCTAATGGAAGGCCAGCGGCTGATTCGGCATGTGCCGGTTGGCGAAAGTGTAGCCAATGCTATTCTGGAACTGGTTCGTGCGGGACGTCCCGAATCTTCCGACATAGATGATGTTACTCAATATGTTGCCTGGGGACCGGGGCCGCGCGCCAGTCAGGCCCTGATGTTGGCAGTGAGGGCGCGTGCCGTGATTGACGGAAGGCTGTCGCCCAGTGTGGATGATGTTCTGGCGCTCGCCCACCCGATCTTGCGCCACCGCATGGCATTGACGTTTGCCGCCAGGGCAGAAGGGGTTGGTCTCGGGTCGGTTATCGACAGATTGTGTGAGCGGATATCGTAAGCCGGGAATTTGGTTTGGTATAAAATGGCATCTCCAAAAGCTGAAAACTCAAATCGGTCAGATGTCCATCATCGGGCGGAAGCGCTGGCAGGAGGATTGCCTGCATTGCTGGTTGCAGCCGAGCGTGTCGCCTCGACCATATCTCAAGGCGTGCACGGTCGACGCCGGGTTGGACAAGGCGAAACGTTCTGGCAGTTTCGCCGTTATGAATTTGGAGATTCCATTCAGACGATTGACTGGCGTCTGTCTGCCCGCTCAGAACCTGTATATGTGCGGGAAATGGAATGGGAAGCGGCGCAGAGCATATGGCTGTGGCGCGATGGGTCCCCATCAATGGGGTTTCAGTCAAGCCGGGGTCTGAAATCCAAATCAGATCGTGCTGATCTTTTGATGCTGGCCCTGGCATCGCTGCTGGTACGTGGTGGAGAACGGGTCGCCCTGTTGGGAACAGGAACCTTCCCGACCAGCGGACGCAGCGTACTGCAGCGCATGTGCTCGATGATAGAAGCCGGGCAGGTACCCACATCAAGCTTGCCGGAAAGTGACGTGTTGCCACGTTACGCCCGTGTGGTTTGGTTCGGGGATTTCCTGTCACCGTTGGAAGACGTCAAAAAAGCCGTATCCGCTTATGCTAACCATGGGGTTCGCGGCCATCTGGTGCAGATTTTCGACCCTGCCGAATCGCTGCTGCCGTACGACGGTCGGGTTTTGTTTGGGGCTATGGAGGCGGACGATCGCGATGTTCTTGTCCGCCACACAGGATCGGTGCGCGATGATTACCGTGCGGCATTCATCGCCCATCAGGCCGGATTACGCGACATCTGCGCCTCCAGCGGCTGGAGTTTTATCGACCATCGCACCGACCACGCGCCCGAGCCGGTCCTACTATCTCTCTACCTGCACTTTTCCGAAACGGGAGTACGTTAGTCGTGTTGTCGTTAGGGCCTATTTCTTTCACCGCCCCCTTGGCCTTGGCAGGATTTTTAGCACTGGCGGCGATCTGGTGGTTCCTGCGGCTGAAACCACCGGCACCGGAACGGGTAGCCTTTCCGGCGGTTAGGATTCTGGCCGGTTTGCTACAACAACAGGAGAGCCCGGCATTAACGCCTTTATGGCTGTTGATCCTGCGGCTGCTTCTGGCGTCTCTGATCATACTCGCCGCATCGCATCCTTTGTGGGATGCCGGTAAGCCGCTGAACAATCAGGGTCCAGTTTACCTGATTGTCGATGACGACTGGGCCGCCGCTCGCAATTGGCCGGTCAGGCGGAAGATGATGTTAAACCTTGTCGATCAGGCTGAGCGTGAAGGTCGCTCAATGGTGGTCCTGAGCACGACCCCCAATAGTGCAAACACGGGTGACGAACCTATTCAGCTGGTTACCCCACCCGCCGCTCGCCGCCGTGTAGAAGTGCTTCAGCCCAAACCCTGGGACGCAAATCGAGCGGATGCGGTCAGCAGGCTGCTGGCAGCTCAGTTCATCGCCGACCAGCGGCCCGGTGATGTTGTCTGGTTCAGTAACGGGCTGGCGGATAGAAGCAGTGATTTTAAGGCCATAAGTGATGGGCTGCGACGCGTCGGTGCCTTGTCTGTTGTCGCCGAGCGGCCTGGTAAACTGCCGATTGTGCTGCGTGCCCCTGTATACGAAAACGGGCAGCTGGAAATCTCTTTGGAACGTGCAGCGCAGGGCGGTGGTCAGGGCTTAACCCTTCGCGCAATCGCTGATGATGGCCAAGTCCTGGTCCGCCATCCGGTCCTGTTCAAAGGCGGGGATCGACGTGCCGTGGCTCGCCTTAACTTACCGGGCGAGCTCTATAACCGCATTGCCAGAATTGAAATTGAAGATGCCGGGTCGGTCGGCAGTGTTGTGCTTGTCGATGAACGCTGGCGTCGTCGTCCGGTCGGGTTGCTGGCGGCATCGGGGGGGGAGAGCGCACAACCACTTTTGAACTCAGCTCATTATCTTGAACGAGCGCTGGAGCCGTTCACTGAAATTCGTAAAGGCAAAATCAGCGACCTGTTGAAACGGCCGCTGGCGGTGATGGTGCTCGCCGATACAGATACGATCAATGAAGATGATCGCGCAGAGATTTCCGGGTGGATGGAAAAGGGCGGAGTGGTCCTACGATTTGCCGACTCTGATATCTCCCAGACTTCGGCCACGGATGATTCCTTGTTGCCGGTCAGGCTTCGCAGTGGTGATCGGGTAATTGGCGGGGTAATGTCCTGGAGCAAACCGGCGAAACTTGCGGAGTTTTCAGACACCAGCCCCTTTCATGGTTTGGCGGTTACCGGTGATATTGAAGTGCGCAGGCAGGTGCTGGCCCGACCGTCTCCTGATCTTGCCGGAAAAACCTGGGCCCGCCTGAATGATGGCACGCCGTTGGTGACAGCGGAGCGACGCGGCGAAGGTTGGCTCATTCTGGTTCATACGACAGCCAGCCTGGACTGGTCGAACTTGCCGATTTCCGGCCTGTTCGTAAGTATGCTGCGGCGTATTGTTGATCTCAGTCAGGGGGTGTCGGCCGCTATGGAAGGCGCACCGCTGGTCCCTCTTAGTGTACTGGATGCCTTTGCCCGGGTGCAGAAGCCAGGCGCCATGGTAAAAGCCATTCCACCGCAGGATTTTGCCGATACTGAGGTGTCGCCGGCACACCCACCGGGCTTGTATGGTGCGGAGTCAGGCAGCGGCACGTCGCGTCAGGCTCTTAATCTCAGCACCCGAGTTGAGACGCCGGTGGCCCTGGGCGATCTTCCGCCCGGTATCGAACGGCGCTATTACGACGAAGGACAGGAACGGGATTTGCGACCATGGCTGCTGGCAGCGGCACTGCTTCTGTTTATTGTTGATACGGTGATCAGCTTGGCCTTGCGCGGCCTGTTACCGATCGGGCGAACGATCACAGGAACATTAGCAATCGGTTTGATTGGTCTGGGTGCAGGTAACCTTCGCGCCGATGAGATTACATTTGCCCGCGAAAATTCCCTAGATACCCGACTGGCCTACGTCCTTAGCGGCGACGAACAGTTTGATGAGATCACCCGCCTCGGGTTAGCCGGTCTGACGGAAATTTTGGCGCAACGCACGGCGGCTGAATTGGGGCCGCCGCAGGGCGTAAATCCCAACTTGGACGATCTGTCATTTTTCCCGCTGCTCTACTGGCGCATCGCGGATGATTTCACGGCGTCGGACGACCTGGGGGCCGAGCGCGTTCGTACATTCATGAGAAATGGTGGGACCATTCTGTTCGATACCCGTGCGCAAGCGGGCCATGCCATGAATGGAGCCGGGGCGCTCCGCGAGTTTGCTCGCGAGATCGGGTTGCATCAGCTGGTGCCGGTGCCGAACGGACATGTGCTGAGCCGTTCGTTTTATCTGCTGAAATCCTATCCCGGGCGCTGGAACGGTGGCACGTTATGGATTGAACGGGCAGGCGAACGGGTCAACGACGGGGTTTCACCGGTGATTGTCGGCTCCCATGACTGGGCTGGGGCCTGGGCGATGGATGAAGGTGGTCGGCCCTTGTTTCCGGTGGTTCCAGGAGGTGAGGGTCAGCGTGAATGGGCCTATCGCTTTGGTATCAATTTGGTCATGTATACGTTAACCGGAAACTACAAGGCGGATCAGGTCCATCTCCCGGCAATCATGAAAAGGTTGGGGCAATGAACGGTGACGCCCTGACGTTTGCTCCATTGATGGATGTTCGGCTGATCGGGGCTATGGGCTTGGTCGGATTAGTGTTTGTTGTGATCGGGTTACTGAGGTGGGGTAAGGGCAGTTGGGTGCGGTTGGTTATTCTTGGCATTCTTCTGACGGCATTGATGAACCCGCGATTTGTGCGTGAACAGCGTGATCCACGAAGTGATATCGCGGTTATCGTTGTCGACCGAACCTCAAGCCAGAATGTTGGCGAACGGAAAGTCCGAACCGAGACCGCGCTTCAGGCACTTCGCCAACAGTTTCAGGAGATGGCCGGTCTGGAGCTGCGCGAGATCGAGGTCTTTGATGGTGTTGGTGGAGTTGCACAAGGCGACAGATTTGACGATGGCAGCAACTTGATCGCCGCGCTTCGCCGCGCAATTGGCGAAATTCCGAAAGGCCGTTTTGCCGGGGCGATGATGATCACTGACGGGCAGGTTCATGATGTGCCGCGTGATGGGACAGCCGGAGAATTTGATGGTCCTGTTCATGTCCTGCTGAGTGGTAAGCCTGATGAGCGTGACCGCCGACTTGTCGTTGATAATGCACCGGGGTACGGCATTGTCGGGCAGGAATTAGCAATTACCTATCACGTCGAGGATAAAGGCCTTGATCAGGCGACGGCATCATTGGGAGACCTTGTGCGGGTAACGCTACGCGACGGAGATAAGGTGATTGCGGAGGCCCAGATTCCGGTTGGCAAGAAAGATACCCTGACCTTCACCCTGGAGCATGCGGGTCCGAGTATTCTTGAAATTGAAGTCGCCCCTGTTGATGGCGAACTTTCTGACATTAATAACCGCACGCTGGTTAGCATCAATGGTGTGCGTGATCGCCTTAAGGTCTTGCTGGTCTCTGGCTATCCCCATGCTGGAGAACGCACGTGGAGAAATCTGCTGAAGGCCGACCCGTCTGTTGATTTGGTTCATTTCACGATTTTGCGTCCGCTAGAGAAAGATGACTTTACGCCGTTGAATGAACTGGCCCTGATCACCTTCCCGGTGCGTGAGCTGTTCGAGGTCAAGCTTGATGAGTTTGATCTGGTGATTTTTGATCGATACATTCTGCGTGACATTCTGCCGCCGACATACCTTCAAAACCTTACCGATTATGTTAATGACGGCGGCGCAATGCTGTTGTCCGTTGGGCCGGAATTTGCCAGCACCCGCAGCCTTTCAGAAACGGCGCTCAGCAGAATTTTGCCCGCCCGACCGAGCGGAGGAGTTCTTGAACGGGCATTCCGGCCAGACATTTCGCCGATTGGCAAACGACACCCGGTGACAGCGGGCCTGTCGTCGCGGGCACCGATAAACCGCTCCGACCCGACCCGTCCGGGGTGGGGCCGCTGGTTTCGTCAGGTTGAAGCCGTCCAGCGCTCGGGAACAACAGTGATGACCGGATTGGACGGGCAACCGTTGCTGGTCCTTGATCGTATAGAGGATGGTCGGGTCGCCCTGATGCTGAGTGATCATATCTGGTTATGGGCGCGAGGTTATGATGGCGGCGGCCCACAGGCGGAACTGTTGCGCCGATTGGCCCATTGGTTGATGAAAGAGCCTGACCTGGAAGAAGAGAGCCTGCGCGCCAGCGTTAAAGGTGGCCAGCTTCATATTCAGCGAGGTAGCTTGTCGGAAGACGAGGTGATCATTGAAGTGACCTCGCCATCGGGCAAGGTTGAACGAATTCCGACTAAGCCTACGGACGACAATGCTGGAAACATCGTTAGGCCAGCAAACGAGATCGGGTTGTACAGAATCAGCGACGGAAACCGGAAAGTGCAGGCCGCATCGGGTGCCCTGAACCCACTGGAGTTTGCCGACTTGCGAACGACTGCGGATTATACGAAGCCCCTCACATCTGTGAGCGGCGGTGGCATGTTCTGGGCCCTGGACGGCGTGCCGGACCTTCGTCGGACCCGCCCGGACCGTGATGCCAGTGGCAAGGGCTGGGCTGGGTTTCTGGAAAATAACGCCTATGTCGTTACGGGTGTCAGACAGCTTCCGGCCTTGCCGGGACTGGCGCTAATGGGAGTGTTATTGGCGCTGCTGATGGGCGCCTGGTGGAGAGAAGGGCGCTAACGAAAGTGATTTAGTTTGCCTGCGCTTCTAAAAGTGCACAATCCCAATACGGTTCCGAACCGAACCGCTCGACAAGAAAATCAACAAAGACCCGGACCTTGGTCGACAGGTGGCGGTTATGGGGCCAGATGGCATAGACGGAGATGTCTGGTGTCTCATAATCTTCCAGCACGGCCTCCAGCGTTCCTTCGGCAATTGATTCGCCTGACATAAAGGTGGGACAGCGGTAAACACCCATACCAGCGCGGGTAAGTTCTAAAAGGGCATCCCCGTTATCACTCCGCATACGCCCTGTTATGGGAACCGTAATCCGCTCTTCTGCACCTTCAAACATCCACTCATCGGGACTTTGGCGATGGGCATAGATGAGGCAGTCATGATCCTTCAATTCCATCGGATGACTAGGTCTGCCGCACCGGTCCCAATATTCAGGGCTGGCGACAACAGCCAGACGACACGGTGATAGCTTGCGGGCAATCAAGGACGAATCACTAAGTTTGGAAATTCGAATGCCGACATCAAAACCGTCTTCAATCAAGTCGACCTGCCGGTCATTGAAAGCAATATCGAGGGAAAGTTCCGGATAACGGGTCATGAATTCCGGTAGGAATGGGGCAAGGTGATGGATGCCGAAAGTCATGGGAGCGTTGATGCGAAGCATGCCACGTGGTTCGTCTTGTAGGCGCATAACCGCCTGCTCGGCTTCTTCGGCCTCTTCAACGACCCGTCTGGATCGCTCAAAAAAGGCCTGTCCGCTCTCGGTCAGATGCAGGCGTCTGGTCGTCCGATTGAGCAGCCGCACACCCAGGCGGTCTTCGAGGCGCTGAACCTGTTTGCTGACGGCGGATTTAGATAGCCCGAGATCACGCGCCGCAGCGGTGAAGCTCTGGCGTTCCGCGACCTTGGCGAAGACCGCCATTCCGGTCAGTTTATCCATTGGCCCCTCATTTATTGTTGAAATTAAGAAACAATCTTATTCAATTTATCATAATTGTTTCTTTTAGACAATTGATTAGATTCTCCTAAGAACAAGATCAAACAGAATTTGCAGGAGAAATTTTATGACCCGTTTATTATCAATTGCATCCAGCCCCGCCGGAGAGCAGTCCAAGTCCAGCGCATTGGTAAAAAGATTCGTTGACGCATTGCAGGCTCATTCTCCGAATGTGGACATCGCCAGCCGGGACCTGGGCGCAGCTCCACCGCCACATATCGACGCAGAGATGATCGGGTCCTATTACACGCCCGAAGACCAGCGTTCGGAGGATCAGCTTGCGGCGATCAGGTTATCGGACGATTTGGTCGAGGAACTGATGGCGGCGGATGTGATTGTCATCGGTGCGCCAATGCACAATTTTGGTATTTCGTCCTCACTGAAAACATGGATCGACCATGTGGCCCGTGTCGGGCGTTCCTTTCGCTATACGGAAAATGGCCCGGAAGGTCTGATTAAAGGCAAGAAGGTTTATGTGATCACGGCGAATGGGGGCAATTATTCTGAAGGCCATCCGGCCCATTCGATGGACCATCAGACACCTTATCTGAAAACCGTGTTGGGGTTTCTGGGGCTGGATGATGTGACATTTATCCATGCTTTTGGTGTTTCCGGCGGAGAAGACGGACTTCGTGCAGCCGAGGCCGAGATCGACGGCGTAATCGCCAACGAATTCTCCGTCCAGGCCGCCTAGCATTGGGGAACTGATGATGGGTAAGCTTGTAGAAGGTGTGTGGCGAGATGAATGGTACGATACTCAGTCCACCGGCGGTAAATTTGTGCGCAAACAATCACAGTTCAGGAACTGGATCACCACCGACGGGGCGCCGGGGCCATCAGGAAAGGGTGGTTTTGCAGCTGAAACCGACCGGTACCATCTTTATATTTCCCATGCTTGTCCGTGGGCGCACCGGGCTCTGATCTTTCGCGCCCTGAAGGGCCTGGAGTCGATGATTGGAGTGACGGTCGTCGATCCCATGATGTTGCAAAACGGCTGGGAGCTGGGCAGTGGTTCTGGTCCGGTCAACGGCGCCCGTTATCTTCATCAGGTCTACACGGCGGCGGACCCCAGCTATTCAGGGCGAGTCACGGTGCCTGTGCTTTGGGACACCCAACAGGACACAATGGTCAGTAACGAATCTGCAGAAATCATCCGGATGTTTAATTCGGCTTTCAACGGCGTCGGTGCGACAGGACCTGATTATTATCCGGATCACCTGCGGGCCGAAATTGATGCCGTCAACGATCAGGTTTATACGCATATCAACAACGGCGTTTACAAAGCCGGTTTTGCAACGTCTCAGGGTGCTTACGAAGAGGCCTACAGAAACCTTTTCAGCGTGCTTGATGATCTCGAAGACCGGCTTTCCGGCAACCGTTATTTGTTGGGGGATATGTTGACAGAAGCAGATTGGCGACTGTTTACGACGTTGCTGCGCTTTGATCCGGTTTATGTCGGGCATTTCAAATGCAACCGCAACCGCATTGCCGATTTCGAGCATCTGTCGGGGTATCTTCGTGAGCTCTATCAGATAGAAGGTATCGCCGGGACGATCCATATGGATCATATCAAAACCCACTATTACGCCAGTCATACCAGTATCAACCCGACCGGCATCGTGCCTCTTGGGCCAGATACTGACCTGACGGTCCCGCATGGGCGAGATCAACTCTAGGGAAACAAGGTCATGATAACCGTCGCCCCACATGAGAACCTCGGATCCTTCGAAGTGACCTGCCAAAACTGCGGGCAAGAACTGCCCAGTAAGCGAAATTGCCCATGAAACTCGTCAAAATTTTCAAAAAAAACTTACATAAAACATTGAAAACAAACGATAATAAATTTGGCACATCTTCTGCATTGATATGAGCAGACTGATCTCCCGGTTGCCCGGAGGGACAGCAAAAAAAACGAAACGGGAATATTGAGGAATTTGAGATGTTAGCCTTGCAGATTTCAGCGACGGGCATGATGGCTCAGGAGCGCAGAACGGAAACAGTGGCCAACAATCTGGCCAACATGAATACCACCGGATATCAGCGTCGCCGTGTCGAGTTCAACGATTTGATCTACAAAAACCATCAACGCCCCGGGAACGTGTCATCGCGTCCCGGTGAAGAGGTGCCGGGCGGTGTGTATACCGGACTTGGCGTTAAGGCCGGCTCGATCTATCGGGTTTCCGAACAGGGACATTTAAAGGCGACGGAAAACCCATTTGATGTCGCCATTGAGGGTGCGGGGTATTTCCAGGTTCAGTTGCCTAACGGAGAAACCGCCTATACCCGCGCCGGAACCTTCCAGCTTAGCCCGGAAGGCACCATCGTTACTCACGATGGGTTTCCGCTGCAGCCCAACATTACGGTGCCGACGAACGCCCGGGATATCACCATTAATGCGTCCGGAACAGTTCTGGCAACCGTGCCTGGTCAGGATACCCCGGCGAATGTCGGCACGATCCAACTGGTGTTGTTTCCCAACCAAGGCGGGCTCAGTTCAGTCGGGGATAATCTTTACGTGCCGACCACGCAGTCTGGTGGTCCGGCGATTGCCGCGGCTGGTGAAGGTGGCGCTGGAACGATCCTTCAGGGATATGTCGAATCATCCAACGTTAACCCGATCCAGGAAATCACCAACTTGATCCGGGCACAGCGGGCCTACGATATGAACTCGAAAGTCATGCAGACGGCTGATCAGATGTCGGCCACCAGTAAATAGTCGGTAGGATTTATCCTGAACGTTAATCAGTTAAGATGGGTAAGCTTTTCCCCATAGTGAGATGATCTGCCAATGCCTAACGGTGATCCGACTTTGCATCTCGTGTGCGGTAAAATAGCGTCTGGCAAATCTACGCTGGCCAGCCAATTGGCAAAGCAGCCCGCGACCGTCCTGATTGCAGAGGACCATTGGCTTTCACGACTGTATCCGGATGAAATTTTTTCGGTGAAAGATTATGTCCGTTGCTCGCGCCGTCTGCGCGGCGTCATGGGAGAGCATGTTACGTCTCTTCTTGGTACGGGCCTTTCGGTCGTGCTGGATTTCCCCGCCAATACGGTGGACATCAGAGCGTGGATGCGCAGCATCAGTGAACATGCCGGAGCGGCAAATCATCTGCACTACCTTGATGTGAGCGATACGGTTTGTAAGGCGAGATTGCGCCAAAGAAATGAAGACGGCGGACACGATTTTGCGCCCAGTGAAGAGGACTATGATGTGGTCTCCAGCTTTTTTGTTCCGCCATCGGCAGATGAAGGATTTAACATCAGTGTCTATTCTGAAGGCGAAGGTGTCTCCATATCTACATAAATAGGTTGATGATCCGAGCCCACAGCGTTCAGGCCAACCTGCATGGATTTAAGTGTGGGTGCCAGATCGGTGCTGACAAAGGCGTAGTCGATCCGCATGGGCCCTCGCTCATGTGGGCAGGTAACGCCGTTTTCGGCATCTGAGTCGTTGCCACAGCCGATCCAGGCATCGATCAACCCGTTCAGTGGCGTGGCGCGCCCGTACCAGACATCCCAGCGTCCGGCCAAGAGTTCATACTCTTTAAAATCAGGAGTCAGGTTGAAGTCACCCATAAAGATTGCAGGGCGCGGCATCGCCGGTTCGCCCGCGCCGTCAACCTGCCAATGGGCCGGAGCTTTTTTGCCTGACCATGCTCCTCCCCGATCAGGTGCGTTTTGCAACACATCCAGCAAATAAGAAATTTGGCCTTCGCGTTCCTCAGCCGACGAATGACCGAGATGAACGGAATAGACACGAACAAGGCCAAGTTCACATTCAATAACACCTTCGACCATCGTGCGCTGCAGGGTCAGTTGTTCGACCAGTCCAAATCGCGGCAGAAGATGATTGCGGCTTGAAATGATCGGGGTTCGAGACAGCAGCATGTTGCCAAACTGTCGACGACGATTGACCAGCTTTCCCTGTTCATCGCGAAAACTGGCATCAAGGTCAAGGCCGGGGCCATAGCACCAATAGTGATCAGGAAACAGTGCCGCCAGTTCGGCAACCTGATCGGTCATGCCGGTTTCGGAGTTAAACCGTTCAACTTCCTGCAAGGCAATCACATCAGCATCACCAATTTCACCGGCGATACGGGCAAGGTCGACATTGCCGTCTTTACCTGTACCGTATTGAATGTTGTAACTAACCAGCCTCATTTGACTTCCTTTAACTGCCCAGCATCGACGCAGGATGTGATGTTTACAAACCTTGGCCCGCTGGTCACCAACTTTCTTATCAAAGTCATGACATATCGATGATTGATAATCCGTCTCCTCCCCAGAATTTGAATCTGATCCGGGTTGTCTTTGTGACCACTCTGGTTCAGGCATTGGCCAGTATGATTGTCATTCTTCCGGCTACCATAGCGCCGGAACTGGCCGCTACGCACGGGGTCGATACATCATTGATCGGACTACAGGTCAGTTTCGCCTATGTGGGTGCCATGGCGACATCGATATTGGGCGGCACGATTGTAAAGCGCTTTGGTCCGCTCCGTTGTTCCCAGATGGCGCTTGCCTTCGCTGCCACGGGATGTGTCCTGACGACTGTCCCGCTGTTAAGTGTCATTGCCGTTGGGGCGGTGTTTATCGGCCTTGGCTACGGTTTGACCAATCCGCCGGCCGCCCACATGCTGATGAAGGTGACCGCACCGGCTAACCGGAACCTGATTTTTTCCATCAAACAAACGGGCGTGCCTCTGGGGGGCATCGCCGCCGGATTGCTGGCCCCCGGTATTGCATTAGAGTTTGGTTGGCAGATGGCCTTGCTGGCGGGGGCAGGAGTGACAGCAATCGTAGCGATTGCCATACAATCTTTACGGTCTGTATGGGACGGGGACCGTGACCCGGACGTCGAGATCACCGCGTCCCCCTTGCGCGACGTGCGTATGATTTGGGCGCATCGGGGGCTGCGCCTGATATCAATGGGGTCGTTCGCATTTTCGGCGACACAAGTCAGTCTGACGACATTTGTTGTAACCATGCTGGTCACCGACATCGAATATACCCTGGTTGAGGCAGGCATTGTATTGGCCGTGCTCCAGGTATCCGGTGTTAGCGGGCGTATTTTGTGGGGATGGGTCGCCGACCATCTGAATGACGGCAACAAAGTTCTGATCCTGATCACACTGATTACGGCGACGGCCGCCGTATTGACAGGGTTTCTGGGACCCGAAACGTCCGACGTCTGGATCTATGTTGTGCTGGCTCTATTTGGATTTACGGCCGTTGGATGGAACGGGGTATATCTGGCGGAAATCGCCAGACTGGCACCGTCCAACCTGATCAGCAGCGCCACCGGAGCAGCGCTGTTTGTGACGTTCTTTGGTGTTGTCGTGGGGCCGGCGGCGTTTACCGGGATTTATTCAGGTGTCGGAAGTTACACGACGGCCTTCGCGCTGTTTGCGCTGGTATCGTTCGTTGGTCTTGTCTTTGTGGTGTTGGCGCGCCGAGAGCGTTAACTGGATTTCCGGGCCTTCAGGTTCTGTTCCCAGTGCTGACGGATCTTGCGCTGAAAAGCCAGGGCTTCGTGAGGAGTGATACGGCCATCGCGGTTTTCATCAATGGCCATAAACCGCGTACGCCCTTTGGTTTCGAACTCTTTCAGTGAAATTTCTCCATTTTCATCGGTATCCAGACGCTGGAGGCGGTTTTTCCAGGAGACATTCTTGGCGAGTTCGCGGCGTGACAGAATATGGTCACTATTGGTATCCATATTGAAAAAGCGAGTGTTTCGCGCTGCCTGTAATTCGACCAGTGAAACGGAGCCGTTGGTATCCCAATCAAGAACCTTGAACCAGTTGGCCTGCACCGGTTCGCCCGCCTGGGCTGTTCCTGCGGCGACGACCGAACAGGCCAGTGTATAGAGGTGTTTTTTCAGGTCCATCGACTTTCTCTCCACTGTTTACCGGTGCTGACCGGTCAGATCACACGAATCTCCACTCTATCAGGGCAATGATGAACGGGGTTTTAAGAAAGCTGGTTAACGGGCCTTAACCATATTTCACAATGGCCAGTCGAGGTCTTTGAACTCCTGAATTTCAATGTTGTACCCGTCCGGGCCTTTGAACAGGCACGAATAGACGTTGAAGCGTTCAGACAGGGTTGGCGGGCGTTCAAAAGTGATGCCCTTGGCCAACAGGTGCGCATAAAATCGGTCAACTTCCGGCGTAACGATGGTCAGCATGACGCCGACCGGATTTTTAGGACGCTCTGAAATTTCACAGACCCCGATGAAACTGGTTGGACCGGTCTGATAAATGTGGCAACAACCTTGATCAACCACCATTTCCAGTTCAAGAATATCGCGATAGAAAGCAGATGTCGTGCCAAGCTGTTCAGTATAGATGAACGTGACCTGGCCGGTTATTTCAGGACGCTTCATGTTTAATTTCCCTTCTCAGGTCAGGGTCGGGTAAACTTTCAATACGCGCAAGAACTATCGTGGGAACCCAGTCATGCCGTTTGTACATCGCAATGAAGAGGGAACGATCCTCGCCGTTTATGAGGAGCAATTGGAAGGAACGGAGGAGGTGGCCTCTAACGATCCTGCCTTAGTCGCCTTCATTCATAAGAATATCCCCCCGGCTGCGCTAGATGACGATTGGGTTAGCTCCGATTTGGCGCTGACACGCGTTATGGAGGATTTGATCGATATCCTCATAGAAAAAAAAGTCATCATGTTCACCGACTTCCCCGAAGGCGCTCAGGAAAAACTGCTGTCCAGGCGAGGCTTTCGTAAAGAGTTCAGCTATGTCGAAAACCTATTCGGCGATGACGAGGACGGATTCGATGACGGGGACGGGATGTTTTAGGCGCCCAACCCGTCGGCAACCTCCTCAATATTTGACGCAATGATTTCCCAATCCTGCTCGGCTTTCAGGTCTGTCGTCTGTTTAGGCCCGTATTCTGTCGGGCGATTGACGTAGGCCGTCTGCATGCCGAATTTTCGCCCACGAGACAGATCGTAATTATGAGCGGCACAAAGCATGAGGGATTGGGGTTCACCCCCCAACAGGTCAATTGCCCCCAGATAACATTCCTGGGCTGGTTTAAAGGCGCGGAAAACATCTGAGCAGAGGATTGCATCCCAAGGCAATCCGGCGTTTTTAGACATATTGACCAATAGCCCCAGGCTGCCGTTGGAAAACGTCGACACCACAAAGCGGTCTTTCAACCGTGTTATTCCTGGCACAGAATCTGGCCATGGACTGAGGCGGTGCCAGGCGCGATTCAGGTCATCACGGGCAGCTTCATCAAGGGAACTCAGGCCAAAATCAGGGATGATGTCCTCCAGGCGTTCGCGATGCAGGACGTCGTTGGTTGTCCAGGGACGGGTGCCATCGCGTACCTCCTTCATCTTCGGAGCATACCCGGCCCGCCAGGCATCGGCGAAGGCCTCGCCATCAAATTCAGTGATGCCGATGGAGCCCGCCGCAGTTACACTTTCCCTGGCAATAGATGTGCGCCAGTCGACAACTGTGCCGAAGGTATCGAAAATGACGGCTTTGATCGCATTGCTGTTTAACATTTAACTGTCTCTCTCAATATTCAAATCTGCCAGATCAGGTTGCACATTAAAATTACTTGATTTCTGAATTGACTCAATGATAGATGAGGACATCCGGTCTTGCCGACCGGTACTCAAGTCCACAGGCAGTGAGTCTAAACGGTGTGTGTCCTAGTTTGTTTCTGACAACGGAGGACATCATGAAATTCGGCTATTTCTGTAATCTAACCAATACAACCCACAAACCCTACACGCAGGTTCTCGATGAAACCCGTGATATCGCCACCTATTGCGATAACACCGGGTGGAATTCCATCTGGTTCACCGAACATCATCTGAACCACGAAGGCATGGATGCCTGCCCCAATCCCCTAATGATGAGCGCAGACATCGCGGCCCGAACAAAAGATATTCGCATCGGTCAAGCGGCCAACATCATTACTTTCTGGAACCCGCTTCGGGTCGCTGAAGATATTGCCATGTTGGATCACATGTCCGGCGGGCGGATTGAGGTTGGGCTTGGGCGCGGCGTTTATGGCCGTGAAGCCATTCATATGAACGTTGAGGCTGACCTCAAAGATCAGGGAAAAAACTTCCGCCTGTTCGATGAATCGCTGCAGATCATTAAAAAAGCATGGACCCAGGAATTATTCAGTCACAAGGGCGAATTTTATACTTATCCGGCCCCTCGGTTCACCTGGCAGCATGATATGAGCCCTGCGTCGCCAGAACTGGTTGATATGAAAACCAATGAACTCAAGCAGATTGGTTTGGTGCCTCGCCCGCTGCAGACCCCGCATCCGCCGCTTTGGCAGGTGGTTGATGGACATATGTCCATCGATTGGGCGGCGCGCAACGGGCTTAACACAATCATGTGGATTCCCACCGTCAAAGCCCTGAAGCAACGTTTTGAGGTTTATCAGAAGGCCAAATCGGAAGCTGAAAACCGCGACGTGCCTCTGGGTGAAGGTGTTTGCCTGGTGCGCGACATGTTTGTTGCCGACAGTATGGATGAAGCCGAAGACAAGGCCGCCGAAGGTATCCTGACCTATCTCCGTTGGATCGCCCATTGGCGCGGGTTGGGCAATCACATGGACCCTGGCGAGGAATTGCCGGAAACGCCGGGCAAGCTTGATCTGTTGACCTATGACTTCCTGCATCCGCGTAATTTACTGTTTGGGACACCTGACTATGTGGCCGGTAAAATCGAAGAGCTGCGCGACGAGTTGAACCTGCAGAACCTTCAGGTCTGGTCGAATTTCCCAGGTGTACCTCATGAGCATGTCATGAAAAGTGTGCGCATGTTCACCGAACAGGTCATGCCGCGGTTTGTTTCTGATGGCATGAAGTTGGCGGGATAGAGGTCATGTCAGGTTCAGTGGCCGGGGCATCGCGCCTTCGCGATCATGTTCATGGCGGAACCTGGTTTCGGTGTGACGGACAGGGCGACGCCGTGGTCTTGATCCACGGCGTTGGTCTCGATCATGACATGTGGGAGCATCAGGTTGCGGGGCTCAAGACCCAATTTCAGGTCATCACCTATGACATGCTTGGACATGGGCAAAGCGCCCATCCACCGGATGAGCGGTTTCTGGGAGATTTTGTTCGACAGCTGCATCAGCTTCTGATGAATCTTGAGCTTAAAAACGTCGCAATCGTCGGCTTTTCCATGGGCGGATTGGTGGCGCGGGAATTCGCCGCTCAATACCCGGAGATGACGACCAAACTGGTATTGATGAATACGGTGTTTCGACGTTCACCGGAACAGCAGGCAGCGGTGATGGCGCGTTATGAGGTCTCGAAGTCCGGCCTGCTTGAAGACGGTATTGATGCCGCCATCAGGCGCTGGTTCTCTGAGGACTTCGCGCGCGCCAACGCCGACGTGGTTGAGCAGGTGAGGTCCCGGTTACGGAAAAATGACCCCAAAGGTTACCTGAATGCCTACAGGGTGTTTGCAACGGCCGTTGATCCAGATGGGTCACTGCCCATTGCCTGCCCGACTCTGGCAATGACCGGCGAACTCGATAGCGGCTCAACCCCGGAAATGGCTTACGCTCTGGCGGACGCCATAAAACTGGGTAACGCCAAAATCCTGCCCGGTCTTCGTCATATGGCACCCGTCGAAGGTGCCGATCTGGTCAATCAGGTGCTGTCGGAATTTCTGGCAGCATCTCAAAATGATAAAAAGTGAGAGGCCGATATGGCTGAATTAAAACAGTTTCAAATGTATATCGACGGCGTGTGGACCGATGCGGAAAAAGGCGCCACCTTTGAGAGCCTGAACCCGGCGACGGCACAGCCCTGGGCTCTGATGCCGAAAGCGTCGGAAGCGGATGTGGATCGTGCGGTCAGGGCGGCGGATCGGGCTTTGAAAGTTGGCGAGTGGGCAGAGATGAGCGCAACAGCGCGGGGCAAGTTGCTGTATCGTCTGGCGGACCTGCTGGCAGAACATTCAGCCGATCTGGGAGCGGTGGAGACCATTGATTCGGGGAAACTGGCCAAGGAAACCCAAAGTCAGGCGCTCTACATCGCCGACTATTACCGCTATTACGCCGGGCTTGCCGACAAAATTGAAGGGGCGACACTGCCCATCGACAAACCGGGCATGCATGTCCACACCCGGCGTGAACCCATTGGCGTCGTTGCTGCGATCGTGCCCTGGAATGCTCAGATGTTTTTAACCGCAACCAAGCTGGGCCCGGCGTTGGCAGCGGGAAATACGGTGGTTCTGAAAGCATCCGAAGGCGGCCCCGCACCAATACTGGAATTCGCCCGGCTTGTTGAGAAAGCAGGGTTCCCGTCCGGCGTGATTAACGTCATTACGGGTTTTGGCGAACCGTGTGGTCGGGCCCTCACGTCGCATCCGGACGTCGCCCGTATCGCCTTTACCGGAGGGCCTGAGGCGGCCCGGCATGTGGTCAGGAATTCGGCAGAGAACTTCGCTCATGTAACGCTGGAGCTGGGGGGAAAATCACCAATCATGGTATTTGATGATGCTGATCTGGACAGTGCGG
>Ga0316204_10005274_pt1 | contig 21669 bp, 21 predicted proteins | sample 6monrhotite_MG_2_FD_205661 | JGI IMG/M metagenome (GOLD analysis project Ga0316204, IMG submission 205661) | Microbial mat bacterial communities from mineral coupon in-situ incubated in ocean water Damariscotta River, Maine, United States -... | ecosystem: Environmental > Aquatic > Marine >... | reverse complement strand
TATTAAAACCGGTATGGATGTGATTATCGATGTAAACGTTATTTTTGAAGGCGATGTGGTGCTCGGGGATAACGTTGAAATTGGCGCAAACTGCGTGATTACCGATACCACCATCGCAGATGGCTGCGTCATATTACCTAATAGTGTGATTGAAAATGCCGTATTGGGGCGTGAATGTACCATTGGTCCATTTGCTCGTATCCGCCCAGATACAAATCTTGCGGCGAACGTTAAGGTTGGTAATTTTGTTGAAGTGAAAAAGGCGCAGGTAGGCGAAGGATCGAAGATCAACCATCTAAGTTATGTCGGCGACAGCATTATTGGTAAAGATGTAAACATCGGTGCTGGTACCATCACCTGTAATTATGATGGGGTCAATAAACATCTGACAGAGATCGGTGATGGCGCGTTCATAGGGTCAGACAGCCAACTCGTCGCACCCGTTAAAATTGGTGCGGGTGCCACAATTGGTGCGGGTTCAACGATTACAAATGAAGCACCTGCCGATACATTAACGTTAACGCGCACCAAACAACGGTCAATTGAGTCATGGACGCGTCCGCAAAAGAAAAAGTGATTTGCAGCTGGAAGCGTTAGCGCTAAATAGGTAAAGAGGTGAGCTATGTGTGGAATCGTCGGAGCAATTGCAGAACGAGATGTTGTCCCTGTTTTATTGGAGGGACTGCGGCGTCTTGAATATCGTGGATACGATTCGGCTGGTATAGCGGTACTCGATGATGACGGCTGTATCGGCAGAGTGCGTGCGCCGGGAAAAATTAAAGATTTAGAAGCAGTGCTTGCCAATGACCCTCAAAAAGGTAGCGTTGGCATTGGCCATACGCGCTGGGCAACACATGGTAAGCCGACGACTGCTAATGCGCATCCACATGTCTGTCGTAAAAAAGTAGCAGTGGTTCATAACGGCATCATCGAAAACCATGAAGTGCTTCGACAGGAGCTCATTGAAGATGGTTATGAGTTTACCTCAGAAACCGACACCGAAGTGATTGTGCACCTGGTACACCGCTATATGGAACAGGGCAAAAGTATGCTTGATGCAGTGCGTGAGGCGACTACTAAATTAGACGGTGCCTACGCACTGGGTGTGATTAGCAATATGGATGATGGCCGTTTAATTACCGCAAGGCTCGGTAGCCCACTGGTCATTGGGGTTGGCATCGGTGAACACTTTATTGCCTCTGATGTAGCAGCGTTATTACCGGTTACCCAGAAATTCATTTTTTTAAAAGATGGCGATGTTGCGGATATTACCAAAGATAAAGTCACGATCTATGATGTGAATGGGGAGGTGATTGAGCGCCCTGTCACCATCAGCCAGCTAACCGCAGATTCGGTGGGCAAAGGCGAATACAATCACTACATGATGAAAGAGATTCATGAACAACCGAATGCGATTGCAGAAACACTGGAAGGTCGCATCAGTAAGAATCGTGTGTTGGAAGCTGCGTTTGGTGTTGGCGCCAGTGAGATTTTCGATGAGGTAAAGGGTGTTCACATTATCGCATGTGGTACGAGTTATCATGCTGGAATGATCGCGCGTTACTGGTTTGAATCATTGGCGGGTGTTCCGTGCAGTGTTGAGGTCGCGAGTGAATTCCGTTATCGCTATCCAGTCGTTCGTAATAACTCATTGATCATCAGCATCTCACAATCAGGTGAAACAGCCGATACATTAGCGGCCTTACAGGAAGCGAAAAAACGTGGCTATGGTCACTCGCTTGCGATCTGTAATGTGCCTGAAAGTTCGCTGGTTAGAGAGTCAGATCTATTTTTAATGACACGCGCGGGGCCAGAAATTGGTGTTGCATCAACCAAGGCATTTACCACTCAGCTGGTTGCATTAATGCTGCTTGTCATTGCACTTGGTCGGCGTCATGCAATGCCCGCACATGTCGAAGAGGCCTTGGTCAGTCATTTGATTTCACTGCCTGGCAAGGTTGAAGAGGTACTCGCTCTTGATGATAAAATCAAAGCGGTTGCCGAGCAGTTTGGCGATAAAAACCATGCCTTGTTTCTTGGGCGTGGCACACAGTACCCGGTTGCAATGGAAGGTGCGCTAAAACTTAAAGAGATTTCTTATATTCATGCAGAGGCCTACCCGGCTGGTGAACTGAAACATGGCCCATTGGCGCTGGTTGATGCGAACATGCCGGTGATTGCAGTCGCACCCAATAATGAATTATTAGAGAAGCTTAAATCTAATCTTCAGGAAGTGAGTGCGCGTGGTGGCCAGTTGCTGGTATTCGCTGATGAGTCCGTACATGTTGAGGCGGAAGAAGGAATAGAAGTTGTTTCAGTTGCGTCTGTTGATGATGCGATTGCACCGATTGTTTACTCGGTACCACTGCAACTCCTGTCGTATCATGTTGCGGTACTGAAAGGCACGGATATCGACCAGCCACGCAACCTTGCGAAATCAGTCACGGTTGAATAAGTTGGTGACGAAAAATTTTAGGAACAAAAGTGTGATGAAGAGAGTCCTGGCCTCGGCCTTGATGGTGTTAAGCAGTAGCGTGAGTGCAGGCGCACTGGATGATCTGATTGTGGTTCCTCCGCTAGATAACGCTGTAAGGGGCGATGGGCTGCATGGTGAGGTGCTGGCTGCAGTGGTGGTGTTGCCTAAATACTCGGGTTCACAAACATCATCAGCAACCGCATTGCCGCTGATCAATATCAGTTATAACGATACACTCTATTTTAATGTGCACCGCCTTGGCTATTGGCTACCGTGGAAATTTAAAAATGATACAGTGCGCTTTGGTTTGTTGGCAGAGCAGCAGCGTGGCTTTGTTGCAAATGATGGTGCGTTGTTGGCTGGCATGTCTGATAGAGAGCCTGCCACGGAGGCGGGTATCAATGTCGCGTGGGATAGCCCGATCGGCTATCTCGATTTTGCCTACCTTAATGATGTCTCAGATACTCATGATGGTTCAGCTGTTAAGGCGATGTTCTCTACCCCTTTAATTGAGCGTGGTAAGTTATTGATTAAAGCGAGTGGCGGTTATGAACGCATGAGTCGGAGCGCGGTTAATTACTACTATGGTGTAAAGCTAAATGAGGTGACTGCTACGCGTCCGCTTTATGCAGCAAGTGATAGCACGATTCACACCTTCTTTGCGTTGGATGCACGTTACCGTCTTAGTAAGCAGTGGTCGTTAAATGCCCATTTGAGTAACAACAAACTGGGTGAACAGATTGAAAACAGCCCGATTGTTGATAAAACAAATGTCACGGTTGCCTACATTGCCGCAGGCTGGCATTTTTAACTGTTGTTGGTTTATTTGCCTGATTGAGTGAACAACACCACCAGTCAAAAAGTGACACCGCCCTCCCCTGTCATCTTTGGTGAAGTGCTGTATGACCACTTTGCTGATGGCAGTGTGGTGTTGGGTGGCGCAGCCTTTAATCTCGCATGGCACCTGAAAGGCTTTGGACTTGAGCCGCTGTTGATTAGTGCCGTAGGCGATGATTTATTAGGCGAGAAAGTCAGGCATTCGATGCAGCAGTGGCAAATGAATTGCGATGGCATGCAAACCGTAACGGCAGCAACCGGCACCGTCAATGTCTCGATCATCAATGATGAACCCCATTTCGAGATCGTCGAAAATCAGGCTTATGATTTTATCGACGGCGTGCGGGCGCAGCAGGCGATTGCGTCTCTGCCCTGTTCTTCTTTGCTTTACCACGGCACATTGGGCATTCGCCACGCCGAGTCATATGCCGCGCTAAATAAATTGCGCAGCGATCTATCCCTGCCGTTCTATTTTGATATCAACCTCAGGCCGCCATGGTATTGCGAGGGTGTTATCGAAGAGGCCTTGCAGCAGGCTAGCTGGCTAAAGGTGAATGAGGGTGAGTTTCAGTATCTACAGCAGTTATTAAAACTGGACGATGACGACGAGCGGGCAGCAATCGCGCTGCAAGCGCGTTATGAACTGAAATCACTGTTAATCACGCGCGGCGCGGCTGGCGCGGCTGTTATATCTGGGATGATAGAGGGTGGTGTTATCAAGCAGCACTCAAGCCAGACATCAACCTTGGTTGATACCGTGGGTGCGGGCGATGCCTTTAGCGCGGTTGTGATCTATGGCCTAACCGTTGGCTGGCAATGGCCGCAGATCGTTAAACGTGCCGTCGCGTTTGCAAGCGCAATCTGTGGTGAACGTGGCGGCGTGTTTAAATCACAGCGAGATTATGACCACTTTATTCAACAATGGCGTGAATAGTACAGTCATTACATGACGTTAAATGTTGAGTGCTGATATAATCAAGCCACGCGCCCGTAGCTCAGCTGGATAGAGTACCGCCCTCCGAAGGCGGGGGTCACAGGTTCGAATCCTGTCGGGCGCGCCATCAATCAAAATCCCGCCTTTGCGGGGTTTTTTATTTATTGTGTTTGATTGGTGAGAAGCTTTGCCAGGTTCGACGACCGACCGAAGGGAGAGAGAGCGCCGGAGTTTACGACGGCGACCCGTAGGGCGAAGAGCGCAGCGATGAGTAATCCTGTCGGGCGCGCCACTTAAATCAAGCAGTTACCTAATCTTCAATAAGCTTACATACAATAGTGGTACGAATTCCGACTTGGGAAAATGACGCCTAAGTGGTACGAGGACTGGTTTAGCTTTGAATTGACCTTAAACGATTTCAATCTTCGGCCAAAAAATGTCGTTGAAATCAAACCGCATTTTGATTTCGGCACTGCTAACGGCGATCTGGTTTCATGGGATACTGATGGCAATGAGTCATAGCTAATGTGTATTAACTCAGATTAGAGTAACCCATGACTGTCCCATCACTGTCGTTGAAAAAGATCATCAATAGCAATATCTTCATTCAGATCCTCACCGCGTCCTCCCCCTCGAACGCCTCTATTTTCATTCTCTTGCCATCCTGAATTAGTTCTATTGTCATCGATGTGTTGCATCACATCGAAGTCTTCAACTATATATTGAATATAATCGTCATCGAAACCAACATAATATTCGTAAAGAATTTCGTTAACATGATTCCATACAGCATCACATGCCTCAGATTCATCATCATCGTCAAAAAAACCACCTAGGACATCATGCTCAATAACATCATGACCAATATTTTGAGACCAATATTCACTAGCCTTTTCTCTAACTTTACCAGAATATTTTCCTATTAGTGGCTCCCCCAATATCGATAGAAGAGCACCTAATGCAACAAAATCTTCGTGAACTAAATCGGGAAAACTAAGGTGGTTATTTATAAGTAAATCGTAATAAACCCCGCTACTTGCTAGCAAGCCATTTTTCACGCACCAGAAATTAATTTTCGTAATCTCACATACTTCAACGGAATCTAAAACATGAATTTCTTGGCGGTAGATAAAATGAGAAACAACTCGCTTTAAATCATCGCTCACGCCATCAATCGACGATATAAGACTAGACAGGTGAATTTTATAACCCGCACCCTTCATCTGAACTTTTTCATCAAGGTGAGCATTCGCCAATCTCGAAATAACTTCAAGAAAAATATTGTTTGAAATACACCCACTTTCCAATAAGCTTTTTAGATTATCTAAAGATTCAATAGTCGTTAAGGAGTTAAAAATATGGAAAATTCTATCAAGGTCACAAGAGAACCGTTGCAACACATAATCCCCTACTGCCGGGTTAAAAAGATCGTATTTAACTTGGTCACTTAATCCGAGTATCTTTCTATTAAGTACTGCGCCCACAGATAACTTGATGGTTGAATAGAAATCAGATTCCTCTGCTGGAGATAAATTAAAAAAATCTCCCTTGCATAAATCAACATAAGACTGCTTTAAATCAACTTCTGCTATAGCCACTCCATTAAATACAACAAGACATAAAATTAGTCTTGATTTTTCATCTAACTGATTGTCATATACGTGCCCCCAAGTATCAGCAGGGTTATCTAACGTGTTGACGACATACTCCCAATAATTACTCACGCTGATCCCTGACATTTTGTGCGCGTCGGTAACAAATGAAATCAATCTAGGATTATAGTTATCGTGCTTAACAATGCTTTTATATCTTTTATCGGTATAAAGCTCGTCGATAAATTCATTTCCCATATGCCCAAACCATATGTGGTTATACAATATCTTCGCCTTTTCAAGGTTTGAGATTGATTGTATTTTTATTTCATACTCATTTTTATCAATATTTTCTATTCTATATAAATCACTAAGCCTTTTTCCTTGATTTAGAATTGTACTTCTAGATGTAAGAATAAAGCGCTTATCTTTATCTTTACTAATTCGCTTCATAAAGTTTAAAACATGAGAATCCTCATGCCTTTTCAAGGCCTGTAAGTAGTTTCTGCCCAAAAAGTCATCGAAATAAAATATTTGTTTTTTATCTCGCTTAAACATCTCCTCTGCTTCTGAAATTGAACTTTCTATATAACAAAGCTCATATCCATCAGCCAAGTAATTCAGACATAATTGGTCAGCCAGCGTACTTTTACCAATACCAGGTTCGCCTGTTATTATTGCAGAGTGAAGTTTCTCCAATTTTTTAAGTGCCCTTTCATGATTCTTAGTGCACACATACTTCGATGAAGAGCTATTTATCTCTTCAACTTTAAATAAACTCCGACCAACCACCGCATTATTTAGCAGTAGCCTAATCACATTAGTGCTGGTGATCCATAATTTGTAGTGCTTCTCTTCAACATCTTTATATATACCTAGCAGATCTGAAACGTCCTCCCTGCCATAAATATCTGATTCAGATAATACGAAAGGGGAAAGAAGGTCACGAATATCCGTTTTATTTTTTCTAGATAATTCCACAGAAGTAACGAGTATGTATCTTCTAGGATGAAGAGCTTTAATTTTTTTATATTCTTTTAGCTTAAGATGCCTCATCAATGACGACAGCCCTGATCTTTCCCAATGCTTGCACTGTATAATTACCTCAGATGATTCATCTGTAAAAAAACGACCATCCACACCACCATCTTTTCCTGGCTTGAAGCGCTCAATTCTGATCCGTTCAACCTTCGAAAGAAGGTCGATAGATACAGCTTCAAATTCTTTATCATTAATCTTTATAAAATCATATTCATTCATATCAAAATATCTTAAAAAGTAGGCTGACCGTTACTATCAACTTGAACTAAGAAACAATATTAACAAGACCGCCATAATAAAAACTGCCGGCATTAACTGCTTAACCGGACGCCCATAATTAATAAGGGTTGGGTTATGTTTATGTAATCATCAAGTTACACGCTGATAGCATATTGAGGATATAGCAGCCATCAATACTACCACCTTTGGGTCCCGGTAATATTTCTCACTACCCTAGCCCCATATCCATATCTGATCAATATTAGAATATCCTAAAGTAGTCAGAATTAAACCCTAATCCGTTGCCTTTTCCTGTGCCAGCCCAGAAGGTGCCGTTATGTGCTTAAGGGTACTTAATGACACATTTCACACATCAGCAGATTCAGTTACTTGCACAGATCATTATTGATGAGGTTGGCGACGACCTCTCTCTGGATGAATTGAAAGAACAGATTAATCTGTTACTAGAGAATACTGCTGGATTGGAAGGTGTGTCTGAGCAATCACTAAGCCTGATCGTTAACCAAATCAGGAGCGAATATCATGGCAACAGCAGTAAAGAAAACAACGAACACCACACCGACCAAATCAATCAAACCAACCTCACCGGATAATGTGAAAAAAGCAGTGGCGATGGGTAAGGAGATGTCGAAAGACAAAGACAACAGCAAAGCCGATGTGGCGCGTAGTATGTATGAAACACTTCACGAAGAATCAAAAGAGGTGATCATTAAAGCGTTTATCGATGGCGCTAGTTTAACGCTCAAAGGTGCAGGGTATCCGGCAATTGGCTTTCAATATCGACGCCTAAAACCTATGACCAAAAGCGTAAAGGGAGGGAGTATGAGATCAATGAGTATGTTAATGCTTGCCATGATGTTATTAGTTTCACCGCTGTTGGCGGCCCCTGCTCCCTGGTATAAATGGCAGAGCAAGATTGATGGTAAGGTATTTTGTGCACAGACATCACCGGGTGATGGTTGGCGGCGCTTAAGTGGTTCGTATAAAGATTTACGTTGTCAAAAGCCTGTTCGTGAAAAGCCTGAAAAATCGGTCCGGCGTTTTAGTTCTAAATAAGTGGGTGGTTGGCAATCAATTTACAATGCGCCACTCTCCTGCAGCAAGATAAAAATTTCATCTGCTAACAATTGATACCCTGCCTGGTTGGGGTGAATGGTGTCTGACTTATATTGTGAATTGCGCAGTAAGGCTGGAATGGTCTCATTATCTAATGGCAGTTTGTTCTGCTCCGCCAATGTGTGGTAAAAATCGGGTGCAGTTGGATAAAGGCCAAATTCAGGCACCGCTATTAATACCAGCTCACTACCTTGCTGTTGTACGATATCAATGATCTGCTGAATATTGTTTTGAGTTTGAGCAAGGTTTTTACGCCGTAAAATATCATTGCCACCTATACAGAGAATCACCAATGCGGGCTTGTGTTGATGCAATAGTTGCTTAATTCGTAGTAGTGTTTTATCCGAGGTCTCGCCAGGAATACCTGCATTGATCACTGTTCGATTGCTGAGCGTTTGTAGTATTGATGGGTAACTTTTCTCGGGCGTACTGCCGGTACCGAAGGTGAGACTATCGCCGAGTGCGAGGATGACCTCATCGTCGCTGAGTCTTTCTAATTGTGGCGAGTCACTGCAAGCGCTAATCAATAACAGCACGACGAGCAGTAATGGGGTAAGTAGTCTGATCATGATGAGATTTTAGAGTGAATTGAGTGATATTACTGATTTTCAGCTAAATCCATTATTAGCCGATCTGGGCGCTATTTTGTTAAATAGCATTTAAGATTTAGCAAATGTGGCCGAAATCTAAAATAACAATATGTAGTTTCCTAATGTCAATTAATAAACTATATGTAGTGTTTATGGGGTTATTGCTTCAGCCAGTGAGGTATGAGAAATGGCAAATCGTGATTTGAATCTAATGGTCGGTGTGGGGCTTCAATTAGAGAAAAATGACAGCGGCGCTCGTTATTTTGTTGAATTATTGGGATACCGAGTCGGTGAAGGGGTGATTATCTCAGCCCCTTTGGAGCATGATGATCGATTGTCGCTGGTGCCGGGCGATGAGGTGACGGTGCGTTACCTTGGCGGCGTAAGCCAATATGCCTTTAAGACAGCTGTGTCGTTCATCTCAACGGATCCTTATCTGCATGTTCACCTTGAATACCCTGGAGGGATTGAAGCTACGATGATGCGTCGTGCAGTGCGAATGCCAGTGAAAGAGTCTGTGATTCGGTTGGCGATGGATGATGATGGGCATAAGCTGCCGGTGGAGATGAAGAACATCAGTTTTGGTGGCGCAAGCCTTGTCGCGCCAGTGAAGCTGGGTGGGCTGGGTGAACGCTTTAGTATAGATATGCCGACCTTGTCGCCAGACAACAAAAAGGCTGTCACCCTGCCCTGTGTGGTCAGGCATATCTCAACTCAACGTGCTGGTGAATCCTCCGTCTTCCATCACGGTGTAGAATTTATCGATGTCGATAGCCTTGCACGAGACTTTATCGGGCGCTATATCGAGCACCGCTCAGCCGGGTAGTTCAGGTAGCGCTTGAGTGAATCATTGCATGAGCTGATTCACATAAGGGTTACCTGATAGCTGTTAAGGCATTGGCACATGGCCTGTCGACGGAAAGTGCTTTCTGTTGATGGTGTTGATACTTCAGATAACGCCGTGCAGCAAACTTCATAATAATCTGGTTGCCTGGTTAATTTCCCCTCCGGGTAATTGATTGGCAATTTTCAGTTCCATTTCATCTTACTCATCTATTGTGGCCGCAGGATAAGAAAACGTTTCTGTGGGAGTCGCAATCATGCAGCCGAAAAAAACAATGGTGTGGGACCTGCCAATAAGACTATTTCATTGGATGATGGTGCTGGCCTTTACCCTTGCGTGGGCGACACATGACGATAGTCGTCATCTCGATATCCATACCATTTCCGGTTATACTTTTTTTGGCCTGATACTGTTTCGTTTGATATGGGGTGTGGTGGGTAGTCACTACGCGCGCTTCAGTGAGTTTAGTTATGCGCCTTCAGAGGTGCTGTTATATCTACGCTCGCTATTGGGTAGTGGTGTTAAGCATTACATTGGGCATAACCCTGCTGGTGCATGGGCGATCTTTATTTTGTTGACGCTCGGTTTGCTGCTGGCAATCACAGGTGTGATTGTACTTGGTGGAGAAGAGCAGCAGGGGTTGTTGGCAGGCTATATCAGTTTTGATCAGAGTGCGCCATTTAGTATGCTTCATGAAGCGCTTGCATGGGGTATGGTGGTGTTAATTGTCGTACATGTTAGTGGTGTGGTGATTGAAAGTTTATTGCACCGTGAAAATCTTATCGGTGCGATGTTTCGTGGCACCAAATGGATTGCTGGTCAGTCTGCACAAGTGCCAGCTCATCGTTTGATTGCCAGTGTGATGATGGTTTCAATCATTGCCTGGGGTACGATGTCACTTAATGGCTATGTAAATTCAACCGATGAAAAACCCTATCAACCATTCAAAGGGCCATCATTAGCGATGAATGAATTGTGGAATGAAGAGTGTGGTGCCTGCCACCTCGCGTTTCATCCCAGTCTGTTGCCTGCTCGTTCATGGCAGCAGTTATTCAAGCAGCAGGAAAATCACTTTCAGGAAGATCTGATGTTAGATGAAGAGACATTGGCGGAACTGATGGCGTATGCAAGCGATAACGCAGCAGAGCATAAGCAGACAGAGGCTGCATGGAAAATTAATCGTTCGATTAAAAAAGAACAAAGACCGCTGCGTGTGACATCGGTCGAATACTGGAAAGAGAAACATAGCAACGTTGCTGAAGTAGTCTGGAAGCAAGAGACAGTTAAGAGTAAGACTAATTGTGGTGCCTGCCATTTTGATGCCGAGCAAGGCACCTTTCAAGATTCCGCAATGAAAATCCCTGAGTAGTAAACAGTATTAATTATTAATGGAGATTGAGATGAATAATAAAGTTTTAATGATGATGGCAGTGGCGGGCGTGTTGATGATCAATGTTGAGGCCTATGCCGGTGAAGTTGAACTGCTGCAATCTGAGTATCAAAACCAGGGTGCTGGACCATTCAGTGCGGTGGCGGGTGAAAAAATGTGGGGGCAACAATACATCGATAAAAAAAGTGGCAAGCAGCGTAGTTGTCAAACCTGTCATGGAGAGGATTTAACCATGAGTGGTAAGCACGCACGTACAGGCAAGGTGATCGACCCGTTAGCTCGCTCTGTGAATAGTGAAAGATTAACGAAAGTAAAATTTATGAAGAAGTGGCTGAAGCGCAATTGTAAATGGACCATTGGCCGCGAATGCAGTGCGCAGGAGAAAGGTGATTTCCTGGTGTATTTAAAAGGGCTTTAGTCCCGTTAACGAACGTGCTACAGCCCATTGGAGAAATATGATGAAAACTAAATTATTGAATTTGATTGTAATGACGGGTCTATTATTAACAGGTAGTGCTGTCGTCAATGCAGCACCGGGTGTTGCGCCTGTAAATAATGAACTTTATGCGGAGGAGTGTGGCAGTTGTCACTTTGCCTATCCACCTGGGTTATTACCAGAGCGCTCATGGAAAAAGGTGATGGCAGGACTGGAAGATCACTTTGGAGAGAATGCTGAACTGGATGAAGCAGATCGAGCAACGCTTGAGGCTTACCTAACCACGAATGCCGGTGATCATTCGCATTACAAGCGATCAAAGAAATTGATGCGTTCGATAAAGGGTGGTGCAATACCGTTACGGATATCGAAGATTCCATATTTTGTAAAAGAGCATCGTGAAGTGCCAAAGGGAGCGTTCAAGCATGACAAGGTTCGTAGCATCAGTAATTGTGATGCATGCCATACCACCGCAGCAAAAGGCCGGTTTGGTGAGCGTGGTATTAACATCCCTGGTTACGGGAAATGGGATGACTAAATAAAATTCGGTGGGACGAACATTTTGGTTCGTCCCGCTAAATTTTATATGATGATGTTTTGAGATAAGGCGCATCTAGTTAATTAAAAAACATGTCATTGCGAACGAAGTGCGGTAATCTCGGGACTATAAGAATTATTAAATTAAGAGATTGCTTCGTCGCTCTGCTTCTCGCAATGACATTTGTCAGAGGTTCTTTAGTCAATAAATGAACAGCAGTAGTCCGTCAGGCTAAGTGCCTTGATCTTGAACGATGCGCTGGCTGCAACCTCAAAAGATTCACCGGCAGAAAAACGGTGCCATTCATCTTGATCGGGCAGTAGTACTTCTACCTCGCCCTGTTGTATCTCCATCAACTCTTTTTTATCGGTATTAAATTCATAGTCACCCGGCTGCATGATGCCTAGTGTTTTGACTTCGCCTGTGGCAAAGTGGATGGTGCGACTGGTGACACCACCATCAAAGTAGACGTTGGCTTTTTTATCGATGGTTACATTTTCAAAGCTACTCATTTTTCTCTCTCGTTGTTATCGTTTTATATTGTCTGACAGTTCTCGCGTAATATCGCGGCAAGTTTCTGAGTCGCGGGCCCTGCCCTTTCCGATTGGCCGAAGACCATAAACAGATGTACTTTTCTGCGTTGCCCCTCGCGTAACGGCAGTGGCAATAGTTCGTCCGATTCGATAAACCGTTTTGCATGGTGGTAAGGAATCCAGCCAAAACCCAATCCGCCGACCAGGGCATCGGTTGCTTTATCGATACTGGTCACGGTCCAGCGGTGTGATGACCCTAGCCAGCCGACATCACGTTTTAATTGTACACCGGAGTCGCGTATCACGACCTGAATTTCACGCCGCAGATCCTCATTCGTCAGTTCGCGATTGAGTTGGTGCAGCGGATGATCACGATGGGCGACGGCGATGAATTCAACTTCAATTAGTTGGTCACCCAAAAAGCCCTGTGGCACATTGCCGCATATCACCAGATCGGCATTGCCTTCGAGCAATGCGTCATCGGCACCGGAGAGTACGACCTCGTTTAATTGTACGCGGGTGCCACGACTCAGCGGAATAAACGCTTTGAGCGCGGCCATCAGGCAGCCACTGGGGAAGGCGGCATCGACCACCACTCGGATTTCAGGCTCCCAGCCCTGGTCGAGATTGTGGGCGACTGCCTCCAGCTCGGCGGCATCATTGACCAGCTGGCGCGAGCGGCGCAGCAGCACATCACCCGCAGGGGTTAAAACAGCCTTGCGCCCTTCGATGCGTAATAGTGGCATACCGAGCTGTTGCTGCATCTTGGTAACGGTGTAACTAAGCGATGATTGGCTGCGGTGCAGCTTTTCAGCGGCCTGCGCGTATCCGCCGTGATCGATCACGGCCTGTAGTGTGCGCCATTGCTCAAGGGTGACTCGTGGTTGCTTCATGACTCTATTATCAAATAATTCGATAGCTATTAGCAAACATTTGCGCTTTTTAATCGAATAATTATGACGATAATAGTCCATATCGAACAACCAAGCAGGTTTGTTCAACAACAACGACAACAGAGAGGAGTAATATCATGGAAAAATCAGCAACATTAATCGGGCGTATTCTACTGGGCCACATCTTTCTACTGGCGGGAATCAATAAAATCGGCGGCTACGCGGCAACTGCAGGCTGGATGGAGGCAATGGGTGTACCGGGTGGATTACTACCGTTGGTGATCGCGCTTGAGATTGGCGGTGGCCTGGCGTTGATTCTGGGATTTAAGGCGCGCCTGGCCGCGTTGGGGCTGGCTGGCTTTAGTATCGCCTCGGCGGTAATCTTTCATGCGAATCTCAGTGACCAGGTTCAATCGATTATGTTTATGAAAAACTTCGCAATAGCAGGTGGTCTGATCTATGTAGCCGCACTGGGCGCAGGGGCATGGAGTATCGATAGTCGGATTGAAAATTCAAGTCGCACATCATCATCAGCGAGAGCAAGCGCGGTATAGTTGGCGTTCTAAAGTAAGGGGCAGGTCATGGGTTTATTGGTAAAAGGTCAGTGGCATGATGAGTGGTATGACACTTTCAGGAGTGGCGGCGAATTTATCCGCAACGATACGCAGTTTCGTAACTGGATAACGGTTGACGGCAGCCCGGGCCCGAGTGGCAAAGGTGGCTTTATTGCGGAGCCGGGGCGGTTTCATCTCTATGTTTCACTGGCCTGCCCATGGGCGCACCGCACATTGATCTTTCGTAAGCTGAAACAGCTGGAGGAAGTGATCAGTGTGGCGGTGGTTGATCCCCATATGATGCAGCATGGCTGGGTCTTTAGCGGGGACTTCGATAGCACGCTGGATGAGGTGAATGGTCACGACAACTTGCATCAACTCTACACGCAAGCGGATAGTGACTATAGCGGTCGAGTGACGGTGCCGGTGTTATGGGACAAGCAGCAGCAGACGATTGTGAGTAACGAGTCATCAGAGATTATTAGAATGTTTAATAGTGCGTTCAATGCTTATACCGGCGTTAAGGATGACTACTACCCTAGGGCGTTACGTGAAGAGATCGATACGATTAATGCCTTTGTGTATGACAATATCAACAACGGTGTTTATCGCTGTGGCTTCGCGACAGCACAGGCGGCGTATGAGTTGGCCTTTGATCGACTGTTTGACGCGTTAGATGAGGTAGAGCAGAGGCTTGAGCGGCAGCGTTATCTGGTTGGATCTCAAATTACTGAGGCCGACTGGCGACTGTTTACGACACTATTACGTTTCGATGCTGTTTATGTGGGGCACTTTAAATGTAATCGTCAGCGCATAGCGGATTACCCAAACATGAGTCATTATCTGCGTGAGCTGTATCAACAGCCAGGTATTGCAGAGACCGTCAATATGACGCACATTAAGCAGCACTACTATTATAGTCACGATACGATTAACCCAACACGTATTGTGCCTAAGGGGCCGCTGCAGGATTTTAGTGCGGCGCATAACCGCAACCGTTTTGAATAACAGAAAAGGAACAGCGTATGAGTATGTATGAAAAAGGGATGCCTTATATGGTCAAGGTTAAAAAGGGAGAGAGCGCATTTATCTGTCAGTGCGGTCATAGCAAAACCCCGCCTTATTGTGATGGTTCACATGGTGCTCATCCAACAGGCGAACCGTTGCATTACAAGGCCGAGAAAGATGAAACGATACGTGTTTGTGGTTGCGGAAAGACAGGCAATGTACCGATGTGTGATGGTAGCCATAACCGCAAGTGATGAATATTTGAGGAGGACAAAATGATTAAGCGGCACCGGGCGCAAGAGATGCAGGAAGGCGAGGGTGTAAACGTGAAACGTCTGATGCCGATAGCAGGCTTTCGTAATTATGACCCTTTTGTGTTGTGGGATGATTTTACGATAACGCCGGGCAACGGTTTCCCGGATCATCCGCATCGCGGTTTTGAGGCGATAACCTATCTCTACAACGGCTCGATTAAACACACCGATAACCTGGGTAACAGCTCAACCGTGACGTCGGGTGGTGCGCAACGTTTCACGGCGGGCAGAGGGATTGTGCATTCTGAAATGCCTAATGAAAGCGCGCCAACCAGAGGTATTCAATTCTGGATTAATTTGCCCGGCCGTCTTAAACAAGTAGACCCTGAGTATCAGCAGGTCGATGACGGTGAGTTTCCGCTAGATGAAGCCAATAGTGTGCGTATCAAAGTGTTAGTGGGTGAGGGTTCGCCATTGTTGATTAAGACTGCGATACGTTATCTGGATATCGAGTTGAGTGATGGTGGTTCGCATACAGAACAGATAGCAGAAGGCATGCGTGGTTTTATCTATGTGGCCGATGGTGACGTGTTGATTAACCAGCAACCGCATCGCAGTGGTGAGAGTGCCTTTTTTGAAAACGAAGACGAGGTGGTGATTGGACACGCAGGTAGCAGCGATGAAAAATCTCGCGTGATGATCGCTTATGGAAGGCCGCATGGCGAGCCGATTATTCAATACGGCCCGTATGTTGATTAGAAAGCCCCTGACTAATTGTCATTACGAGGAGTGAAGCGACGAAGTAATCTCTTAACTCGATGATTCGTTTAGAGACGAGATTGCCGCGCTTTGCTCGCAATGACAGGTCTGATAATTAATCAGAGGCTCATTAGGCAGCATCTTTGGTTTAGAAAGCAGCATCAAACCCAATCAACAAGTAATCTTCTTTTGAAAGATGGCCAGTGTAATAAGTGCCTGTTTGTTGCACTTTGTCGAGAAGGTCAACGTTGTATTCCATCACCCCTTTCACATTGAGCATAAAATAATGCGATGCTGTGAAGGTGAGGGTCTTCATATCGATGCCTTCGTAGATGGTATCGCTGTTTTCAAGGTCCTTTGCATCGGCATAATTGACAAGCGCTGAGTAGGTCCAGGTTGGGCTATGGATATAATCAACGCCGACGAAAGCGCCGAACCATTTATAGTCCTGTCCAACATTGATGAACTCATCCCACTCACTCCATAACGCTTGTGAGAACCAGTAGGTTTGCGAGCCGATCATGCCGCTTAAATCAAAGCCGTAGACGTTCTTGTCGGTATCACGACTGCCGTTATCCGCACCGGCAATACCTGTTGAGTTTTTCTGAAAGCCACTATAAGCAAACAGCCCGCCGCTGACCGGGCCGATTTCGGTACCGAGTCGACCAAAGACCGCTTTGCTATTGTCGTTATCAAAGAGGTGATCTGGGCGTTTATAGCCTGGACTGTTGATTGTTAAATTAGAGCTGATGCCATTGCCATTAGATGAACCAATGGCAATATCTGCAAAGCCAAGGTCGTAGTCAAATGCTACTCCTCGATCATAGGTAATGCCGGCCATGCGATAGACCATAAAGTCCTGAAAGGTCAGGCGCGTTTCACGTGGGTACATCAAATCAGATACCTGAAACTGGCCAATCATCATGCCTGCACCGCTGCCAAAGAGGTCGTCATGCGAGAACCAGGCATCTTCAATAATGGTTTCACCATTGCCACCTTTTTCAGCAAAGATGCCATAGAAGTAATAGGTGATGTGTTCGGAGAGCGGCGCGCTTGAGAGTAGTTTAATCAGATAAGGTGACTGCACATCGGCATCGGCCTGTGTAATCTCACCCGTTGTGACATCGATAACCTCTGCCTTACGTGCTTGCCCATATGCCTGTGCGCGGATCGCAACAGGCACATGATCTGGCAGTGCGAGGCGATCATCACCACCGGAGACAGTATTGTCTCGCCAGTTTGGCATGCGGTAGTTGGAGTCTATAAAGCTTTGACCAAATTCATTCAGCCGTGGAAATGCGGCATGGCACATGTTGCAACCGACGTTATATTTTCGACTGAATTCGGGAATGGCTTCGGAGGTGGTCGGGAATGACCCGAATAAAAGAGTCCCCAGTAAGAGCTGAAGAAAAACAAAACGTATGGAAAAGCCCTTAATCGGCATCGTAACCACCTCCATGTAACTGTTTATGTTGTATAAAGGAAAGGCTACGCCTCAAATACTACAAATACAAGCGGTTATAAAAACCTACTGTAAAAGAAGATAGAGCGGGCTTTTAGTTTTATAGCCATTTCATATTCGGGTATCGGCCATGTGATTTATTTATTTTGTAGAATTTATCCTACAGATATTTATTTTTTATTCACCATAGTGAATGCGTGTGTTCAAGTGTAAAGGGATGTGGTGCTGTTGGTTGGATAAGAGTCAGTGCTGTTACCCGGTTTGTATATATGTAGGGTGTGCAAACGGCTTATTGTTTGCGCACCGGGCGTTGCGGAGCAACACGAATTGTTTGGTGGGAAATACATTTAGAGATAAAGGGGAGCATCCCATTTTTCTTTGGGGTGTGTAGAGATGGTTGGTATTGATAAATATATAATGTGCAGATTTCGGTATTACCGTGTTATACGGAATCCATATAATCCACTGTTAGCCATAAACGAAGGAATATGAATGGATAGTGCAATACTGACGGTATTTTTCTCCGTACTCGCTGGTGTAGTCAGTTCATATTTTACTTATTTTTTACCGTAAAAAGTAAGTGCATTGAAGCAATGGCTGCATATAAGGAGGGAGCATATGAGCGTCTATTGCTTAAAGCTCAAGGATTTTTTGGGGAGTCCGGGTCGCAAGAGGCCCAAAAAGAATTTCTAGATGAAATGTATAAGTCTTGGATTTACTGCTCAGGTGAAGTCGTGGTGGCAGCTAATGATCTGGTTATGCTTATGACTAAGCCAGGGGAAGAGAGAGCTAAAGATAGATATGGCCATGAAACGTTTGGAAACTTCGTGTTGGCCATAAGAAAAGACTTACTTGGAAAAACATCGTTAGATCATAGTAAGTTCAAATTATTTAAAGTCCGGGGTGAATTCAACAATAAAGGGGGCGGATGTACATGAGAATATTTTTTATGCGCTACTGCCTTCTTTCTACAAAAGTGAATAACAACCAAACACCGTAAGCTAAATCAAAACCACTAATTAAATGTAGCCCGGGCTGAGCTTCCAGCGAAATCCGGGAGGCCAGTGCCACAACTCCCCGGGTTTCGCTGGAAGCTCAGCCCGGGCTACTCACTGCTTATAATTGTTGGCTCTATACGGCTGGAAGATGGGTTAAGTGTTTAAGGTAGGATGGGCACATGTGCCCACCAGTAATATGTTACATCACCAATGGTACGCACATGTGCAGTACCCTACAAAAACGATGTTATAACCAGCGGTCTATTCCACAACACTATTGACGTGGCGCGGATTAGCGAAGCGTAATCCGCAGCATGAAATTAAGAAGTTCAAAGATTAACTTCACGCGGACCTAATTACCATCGGTTATAGAGTAATATTTTTATTCTTTCAGCATCGAGCCTGATGAGGGCAAGACTATTTATTTATGGACAGTGCTATCTGAAATTAAAAAATGAAAGTTTACATGCGGCAGATTACGCTTCGCTAATCTTCCCTACAATTGAAAATGCTTGAATGAGAAATCCGATATCTTGGAGCACAATACTTATTTGAAAATGAGCTGTAGGGCTACAGGTCATTAACCTTCCTGATATTTAAGGGGGGCTAAATATCAAAATTATGTTTGATGGATTCAGATATCGTGGCTACATCTTGAGGGCCATACAATATATGTACCTGTTCACCAGCACCATTGAAATAAAGGGCCATTCCCGCCTTGATAGGCGTGTGTTGGTTGAAACGAATACCATTTGGGCTGCGTATATTGATTTTTACGAATTCAACCGTCTCTAAATATTCATTCAGCAGTTGTTTAAAGTTGTCTTTTAAGTCCTCACTTGAGCTGTCATTATTATTATAAATAATCGCGATCACTGGTTTGCCTTGACCAATTAAACTGACCTTAGTGCTAAGCCCAGGTGGCAACATTGTCCATGCTATAACAATCAAACTAACGCCAGCCAGCAGATAAGCTATTAATGATAGGCGGGCGATGCCCCGTTGCCTGTTAAGTGACAACAGAAATTTATTACTGACTGGATTAATCATTTAGTCGATCTCCTGTACTTAACGCTAAATAACAAAAGCAAAATGGGATGGAAATTCGTCCATCGCCTAGGAGGGGCTCTGTCATATAAAGTTCAGAGTATAGCCTATTTATACATCAGGGAGGGGTGTGTCAGCAGTATTATGATACTCCGACTTAACGGCACTATTTTGTTGAAAAATACTGCTGGTCTAGAAGGTTTTCTGGTGGTGCTGCAGTAATGCCTTGGGGAAATTAAGAAATTAAGAAGAAACCTATCGATAGAAATAAAACATAGGGGGATGTTTTGTGATGGGTCTACTAAGGTGGATGACAAGCTAAGCTAGCACTCGATATCTAATTCATCTGGATGTTACAAAGGTGATATGAGATATTTAAGGCGAATTATGCCGCGCTATTCCGAACTACAAAATATAACCCGCGGTCTATTCCACAACACTGTTGACGTAGTTCCACAGGTCGAGCCCTTCTATGCCAAGTAGAATTGCTAAGGCGGCACAGCCTGGTACTGTGAGTGCCAGTTTAATATCGAATCCCGGTTTACTGAGCATCAACTTCCCACCCATTATGACGCCGACAATGCAGACAATCATGCCGAACTCGGTCATCAATAATAATGTGAGTAGTGGCATGGCGGTTTCACCATTTTCTGAGATGGCGACTTTTAATACTATCTGAATAAAGATACCGATAAAAAGGGCGATGATGGGGAAGGCTGCTTTGTTCATGTTGTCTGTTCCGTGATGGTTTGCTTAAGTGTATGTATTTAATTTTATCAGGACAAGCTAAGGCTGCTTATTGAACCTTTGACCACTGTTTCTTTAGGCGCTTGGCCGATACCGGGATTTTTGTTTTGAGTTCCTGGGTGAATAGTGAGACACGTAGTTCCTCGATCATCCAGCGGAAGGTGGTGAGTTCAGCATCTTTGATACCTTGCTGTTGCTGTTTTTCAAACCGTGCAAGGTAATCATCCCATAGTGGTTTGATCTCTTGAATCAGGGCGCGATCGCGGCCGGCATTGCTACTCAGTTTTTCAAGTCGAAGGTTAATCGATTTAAAGTAGCGTGGGTATTCGCGTAGCCATTCGAGTGGTGTCTGGTTAATGAAGCCAGAATAGATCAGGTGGCCCAGTTGCGCCTTAATGTCACCGGCTGCGTGCAGCAGTGCGGGTGACAGTGAACCCTTTAATTTTTTGTTGAGTTGGTGATGCTGTTTTAATGTTTCTAGCACAAGCCCACAAATCTCTTCGCTGATTAATAGCATCTTCTTTTTACCAGCATCGATGCATTGCTCAAAGGCCTCTTCTGTACGGGGTAATTCGTCGCTGAAAAATGCCTGGTCAATAATGGTGTCGATCAGGTCTTGCTGTAGTTCATCGCATCGGCCTACGGGTGCATAGTAGAGAGTGATCTCTTTTTGATGCGGTAGTTGGCGTGAGAGATATTTGAGTTTGTCGGGTAACGCAAAACCAACCATGCGCCTTAAGGCGACACGTGTCTCATGTTCAGCCTGTTGTAGATTATCACGCAGCTCGATTGCGACACTCTCTTTTTTATCAACGAGTGCTGGGTAGCCACGCATCGTGATGCCGTTACGCTTAAACTCAACATCAGTGGATAGATCATCAAAATTCCATGATGTAATCCCCTGCTGTTCGCCATCCCATGACGGTATTTCAGCAAAGCTCTGTTGCGCTTCTCCTTTTAGCTGCTGCTGCAGTAGACGGAGGTCACGCCCCATTGAGACTGTTTTTTCATTGTCATCTACGACGTTAAAATTAAATAGCATGTGCGGTGGTAGCTTATTTAGCTGCCAATCTTCCAGGGTCACTTTAACGCCGGTCATGCGTAGCAATTGATGTTGGAGTGCGGGCAGCAGTGCTTCATCGCTGGCGGAAAGGACTTTGAGGCATGCGTCGGCGTAGTTTGGCATCGGTACAAAATTACGCTGCAAGTTCTTGGGTAGCGATTTTAGTAGCTGGCGAATCTTCTCATGTAGCAGGCCGGGTACTAGCCATTCAAATCGTGCTGCGCTTAACAGGTTGAGTGCCGGTAGCGGTACGGTGACGGTGACGCCATCCTGTGGATGTGTCGGATCAAAATGATAGCTTAACTTAAGCGCCATGC
>Ga0316204_10005273_pt1 | contig 21674 bp, 23 predicted proteins | sample 6monrhotite_MG_2_FD_205661 | JGI IMG/M metagenome (GOLD analysis project Ga0316204, IMG submission 205661) | Microbial mat bacterial communities from mineral coupon in-situ incubated in ocean water Damariscotta River, Maine, United States -... | ecosystem: Environmental > Aquatic > Marine >... | reverse complement strand
TGACTAGTCCTGAATAAGCGATACAGATTTTAGGATAAAATATTAGATAGCATCGGGTTTTGTCTCGGTGCTATTTTTGTTTCTATAGCTTCTGATCTTGATCTTTTTTTGCTTGTGCATAAGAGCTGGGGTGTTCATCCAGCAGCTCCAATGAGGTCTATCATTGTTGTAAATATAAATACTCTGTTGTATTAGTTTGTCCATTAGATCTAAATCTGCTGTGGTAATGCCTAGAATGAACTCATGTTTTAGAATACCATTGACCCTCTCTGCTATGGCATTCTGGTAAGGGTCGTAGCTTTCTGTCATACTACACTTAACCTTAGCATCATCGAGTTCTTGCTGATAAGCATCACAACAGTATTGTAAGCCTCTGTCAGAATGGTGGATCAATTTTCTTTGAGGGTATCTACGATTAGCAATTGCTATTTTAAAGGCAGATATCGCTCCCGAAGCATCCAGGCTTTTCGACACATTGTACCCCATGACTTGTTTTGAGTAAGCATCTGTCACTAATGATAAATACATTGGGTTCTTCCGTGTGCCGATGTAGGTGATATCTGATACCCACACCTGTTCAGGTCTCTGCACGGTAAGGCCATCAATAAGGTTTTTGTGCTTCCTGAACCTATGATGAGAGTCTGTTGTGATATGATATTGCCTCTTAGGGACTATCTGTAGGTGATTGGCTCTCATGATAGCAAACAGCCTATCTCGTCCAACCCCCAACCCTTTGAGTGGTTCATTAAGTAAATGATATAGCTTACGGGTGCCTATACGCGGCATTTTTAAACGTATTTCTTGAACCATAGCGATTACTCTTCTGGCCACCTGTTGTCTTTCTTTTCTCCTTTTGATGGAACGGTAATAGACTTGTCTATTAATCCCCAACAGTTCACAGGTTTGAGTCAACCCTTCTTTTTGTTCAATCTTGAATCGATCAACTGTTGAGGTAAGGACTTTTTTCTGATAGGTATTTTAAGCTCGTCTTCGGCAATATCTATCATCATGTCAAACAGGATAACTTTCTTATCCGAAACTTCTAGCTTCTTCTCTAAGGATGCCTTTTGCTGTTCGAGCAAACGAACCTTCGCCTCTAGCTCTAATAGTTTTTGTTCAGGAGATTTTTCCAATTTTAAATGAGATTTATTGTCCCAATCTAAATTACCATACTTTCTCAACCAAGTACGAACCGTGCCATCTCCTTGGATACCATATTTGCGTTGAGCTGCTTTTATTCCTAGTTGACCAGATTCAACTTCGCCTACTAGCTGCAATTTAAAAGAGTAGCTGTAGTCGCGTTGAGTTCGCTTAACATACTCACTACCATTATCTTCTTTCATAACATTACTTTTTGTGTAACGCTATTACAGGACGAGACATTTGGAGAAAATAAAAAAAGGTGTTCAAACTGAACACCTTTTTTTATTGATTTCACATTTTCTTTATAAAGGTAAATCTTCATCGTCTTTGCCAAAATCACCGCGAACAGCTTCACTGACATTGATGATGTGGTCTCCGATTTTCTCAGCAGAGAAGAACAGATCTTTGTAGATAATACCACTCTTGACATTGTACTCCTGCTTTTCAGTACTCTTCAAGTGTCGTTTTCTCAGTTTGGCTTTTAGCGAATTAATTGAACTTTCGGCTTCAATCGCAGCTGTGATGTCTACCTTACCATAGTCTGTACTAAGGTTGGAAATCATAACCTCAAAAGCCTTATCTACTTCCGCAAAAATCAGGTCTATGTTCTGATTTTGCTTGTCAGAAAACACCAGGTTTTGCTTGTTGCCGCGCTCTATGTCTTTAGACATTCTGAGTATGATATCGGCCACCCTTTCCAGGTCATGAGCTATGCTGAGCATAGACCTTACTTTCACAGAGGCATCTGCTGAAAGGGGAGATTCTGAAACCTTAACAAGATAACTTGCAATGTTCTCCTCAATGCCATCTGTGAGGTCTTCCAACTCCTGGATTTTCTCTTTAAGCTTGGTCCTTTTAGATTCCTTTTCCTCATACAGCAGCGACTTGAGTCGATTAAACATCGACTTGGTAATCTCTGCAAATTTGATACTCTCTTTTTGTGCACTCAGTAGCGAAACTTCAGAAGTAAGTGGAGCATCGTAGCTTATATGTGTCAGCCTGAATTGTTCGTCTTCATCACCTTTCGATTTAACCAGGCGTGTGGCCCATCTCACCAGGTTCGGAACAAACCAGATCAATATCAATACGTTCATCATATTGAAAGTGGTGTGGAAGAGTGCCAGCGTGAACTTATCAGGGTCGCCAGAGGCCGGAGCAGGCCAGATCATATGGAGTAAATCAAGCACATAGGGCAATAGAATTACCATCCATGTCACCCCTATGATGTTGAACATTGAGTGGATCTTAGCTGATCTCTTCGCATGCACATTCCCAACCAAAGCTGCCAATTCCGCTGTGATGGTCGTTCCAATGTTTTCACCCAAGACCATGGCCGTTCCAATTTCAATAGGTAGACCTTGTGTTACCAGTACAATGGTAAGCGACATGGCCGCACTGGAAGACTGAACCACAATGGTCAGCAGTGTTCCTACACCTACAAACATCAGACGCGTCAGGATGCCAGGGTTATTAAAATCTGTAAGGAAAGAAAGAATCTCAGGGTTGTTTCGAATATCTGGTACTGCTCCTTTCAGGGCATCAAGGCCCATGAAAAGCAATGCAAAACCGATCATGAATTCTGCCCAGTTTTTAAGATTCGCTTTTTTAGAAAACATCATTGGCATTGCAAAAGCAAGTATTGGAAGCGCAAATGCTGATACTTTTACTTTGAAGCCAATAAGTGATACCAGCCAGCCTGTTATCGTAGTACCAATGTTGGCTCCCATCATCACTCCTGCCGATTCTACAAGCGAGATCAGTCCAGCGTTGACAAAACTTACAGTCATTACAGTGGTCGCAGAAGATGACTGAACGATTGCCGTAATCAAAAATCCGGTGAGTACACCGGTATAACGATTGGAAGTCATAGTGCCCAAAATTCTGCGGAGATTGTCTCCGGCAGCTTTCTGGATACCTTCACTCATGACTTTCATGCCATAGATGAAAAAGCCTAAAGCTCCTAGCAGCTCAAGAACATTTAAAATGCCGTAGTCCATGATAATAGTTTAACTGAGATAACAGTTTTAAGAGTTGATTTTCGCAGGTAAAAATAGAGATAGTTTTTGTAAGCGGTGTGTTAAATAATCTTTACCCAGTTTTTACGATTTGTCAAGTAGGCTTAACAATAGATTTACAATGAGGAAAAATTGGGGACTCTATTAATAGGTAGATTTGCGGCTTAGTTAAGATCCCCAGACCATTAGTCAGATCAATTACATGGATGGATTAACCACAGAGAACAAACCCCAATACTCTGTGTTCGCAAAGGTAGCCGTTATCGTACTGGCTATGTTGCTGTTCTTCTTTGCATTAGACATGGTGGTCAGTGCACTGTCTCAAACTGTAGGTTATATCAACGATAATCTACTTTCTACTGCCCTCAATCCTTTTATCGGGCTGTTTATTGGCTTGCTGGTTACGGCCCTCATCCAAAGCAGTTCTACAACCAGCACTATGATTGTGGCCATGGTGGCAACGGGTGCTTTGTCAATAGAAGAAGCCGTGCCCGTGATCATGGGTGCCAATTGCGGTACTACACTTACCAGTACATTGGTAGCATTAGGGTTCATTTCTAAAAAGAGAGCTTTCAGAAAAGCCCTGGAGGTCGGTATCATTCATGACTTCTATAACATCATTTTGGTACTCGTACTTTTTCCCTTAGAGTATTATTACAAGTTTCTCTCAGGCCTGGCCACTTATTTGAGCCAATTTCTATTTGGAGATCAACTTGAAAACATCATAGCTCCTGGCAAGTCGGTAATAGGGACTGGGCTTACAGATAAGATATTCCTCTGGGTAGGCAATGGTCCTTTGGTACTGGTATTATCATTTGTCCTGCTATTTATCTCCATCAAATTTCTGGCCGCCACCATACACAGAACCGTGATTGGGGAGTCTAAAGCCAAGCTGAGAAAATTTGTATTTGACAAACCCGTCAAATCCTTCAGTTGGGGCCTGCTGGTTACCGCTGCAGTGCAGTCAAGTTCAGTGACCACTTCCATTTTGGTGCCGCTTGCGGCTACGGATAAAATCAGGCTTAAAAATGCATTTAATTTCATTATTGGAGCCAATCTCGGCACCACCATTACGGCTATTATTGCAGCAGGGTTTAGCTCCCAGGCAGCAGCAACCATAGCCATAGCGCATCTGCTTTTCAATATAGCAGGTGCTGTAATTTTTATGGCACTACCAGGCTTGAGAAGACTACTGGTAGATTTTGTGAAGAAATTCAGTTATGCCGTAACCCGCTCCAGGCTCATTGGTCTGGCCTATATCGTCATCATCTTTTTTCTACTTCCCTTTCTATTGATCTCATTCAATAACAAGAAAAGTGAAGTGGATTTTGAGGCGGATAATCAGCGGGTTGAGGACGTGATAGACCGATAAAAAAATTTGAAAACCCATGTAAAGCAAGCTTTACGCTTGATAATATCCCAAAGAATACCAACCCAATGAGACTAAAAAATCACCCCGTTATGAGTAACATAAGAAAGGTGTTACTATTCTTTCTTTTCATCGCTGTCCTTGATTTATCCGGATATGGCCAAGATACTAGTGATAATAAATTTGGTAAAGGATTGCAGATTGTTGCCAAAGACTCTTCCTTTTCTATGAAGTTTAGCATGCGTTTCCAATCCCTTTATCAGGGGCAACTCGACCTTGACAGCGATGAATGGGGCGATCGTTTTTTGATCAGAAGATCCAGGTTGAAGTTTGATGGTTTTGTCTATCACCCTGATTTTACCTATAAAGTTGAGCTAGGAATTTCTAACCGTGATACAGGAGGTGGCGATATTGATGAAGCGGGTAATACTGCAAGGATAATTCTGGATGCAGTAGCTAAATGGAAATTTAGCAAAGGTTGGAGCCTATGGTTTGGACAAACCAAACTGCCTGGTAACAGAGAGCGGGTGATATCTTCTCAAAAGCTCCAATTTGTAGACCGGAGCTTGTTGAATTCAAGGTTTAATATTGATCGTGACATTGGAATACAACTCCGCCATAATGGTAAACTTGGAAATCAGGGAGTTTTCAAGCAGATGTTCTCTATTGCTATGGGAGAAGGCCGTGACATCACCTCTGAAAACACGGGTGGCTATGACTATACATTTCGGGTTGAGTACCTGCCATTTGGTGAGTTTACCAGCAAGGGTGACTATTTTGGATCGGACCTGAAAAGAGAGCCAGATCCAAAATTGGCCATTGGTCTAACTCTTGACCATAATGTAGATGCGGCCAGACAACGCGGCCAACTAGGAGCTTTTGTACAAGACTCTGACGGCAATCAGTTTGCAACTGACCTTACTACTGTTTTTGTTGATGCCATGTACAAGCATAAAGGGTTTTCATTTATGGGCGAATTTGCTGACAAAAGTGCTTCGGAAAATGTCTTCGCAACCCTGGATAATGGGTCTACCATCAAATATGTAACCGGAGATGCTTTAAGTCTCCAGGCCGGTCATATGATGGGTAAAAATTCAGAACTGGCCTTCCGCTATACCGCAGTTACACCTGATGACCTTGTGTTTTCTGGTCTGAGAGAAGAAACCCAATACACCCTCGGTTTTTCAAAATATGTTGTAGGCCATAGTCTTAAAGTTCAGACAGACCTCACCTATTCAGACAGGACAGGCAGAAGCAATTTGCTTATGTACAGATTGCAAGTGGAAGTGGCCTTTTAATAATAAATGATTACCTGAACTGGATTTTCCTGAAAACCACGAGTATATGAAGAATAAACTGCTGGAAGTAGCCGCTGTCTTTTTCAAAATGGGATGTATTGCCTTTGGTGGTCCTGCTGCCCATATCGCCATGATGGAAGAGGAAATAGTCAACAAGCGCAAGTGGATTGACCGCCAGCATTTTCTCGATCTCATTGGTGCAACAAACCTGATTCCAGGTCCAAATTCTACTGAAATGACCATGCACTGTGGTCATGAGAGGGCAGGAGTACCAGGTTTGTTTGTGGCCGGTTTTTGCTTCGTGTTTCCGGCAGTGGTAATTACCGGAATTTTTGCCTGGCTATATACTACATATGGTCAGCTGCCAGAAGTCGAATCCTTTATTTATGGTATCAAACCCGCAGTACTGGCGATCATCGCGGGTGCTATTCTGAAGCTTGGTAAAAAGGCACTTAAAGGAATTGAATTGGGTGTTTTAGGAGGATTGGCTTTGGTCGCTGCTTTGGCCGGTATTAATGAGATAGTTGCCTTATTGGGGACAGGGATTCTGGGGACAATCTATTTTACATCTAAAAACAGGATCTCTGGGAATAATACAGCAGGTCTAAGTCTGTTCATCATACCCGCCACTCAAGGAGCCTTATTGAAAATCACATCAATCAAAGTTTTTTGGACCTTTCTGAAGGTTGGTGCTGTATTATATGGAAGCGGTTATGTGCTGTTTGCTTATTTAGATGCTGAATTAGTAAGTCAGGGTTGGTTGACTCGCCAACAGCTTATTGATGCCGTAGCTGTAGGGCAGTTCACGCCCGGTCCGGTTTTATCTACTGCTACCTTTATTGGTTATCAACTCAATGGCTTTTATGGTGCCTTGGCCGCCACTGCGGGTATCTTTCTTCCTTCCTTTCTTTTTGTATGGATACTGAATCCATTGGTGCCGAAAATGAGGAAGTCAAAAATTTTGAGCGCCTTTTTGGACTCAGTGAATGTGGCAGCTGTTGCGGTGATGTTGGCTGTTCTGTTTGAAATGAGTAAAGACACACTGATCAATTGGGAAACAATTGTCATTGCAGTGCTTAGTGTGTTTTTCACTTTTGGACCAAAAAAACTGAGTTCACTCTGGATTGTTGTAGGCGGGGCCAGCCTTGGGGCTATTTTGACGCTTATACCCTAGATGTTGCTCACTTCTTCTTAAATTGCTGCACAAATTGCCGCGTTTTTGAAACTATTCGACTTCGACAAACTGATCAATACCCTAACAGGGTATATTGAGACCAAACTAGAGCTGTTGAAGATGGACATCCAGGAAGGATTGTCTGTTGCCATCACCAAGCTGGTACTCTATTCACTCATCGCTATTTTGGGTCTTTTTGTGCTACTATTCTTGTTCTTAGGATTGTCACAATGGCTCAATCAATTGCTGGAAAGTGTTTTTTGGGGTTATTTTTTAGTAGCAGCTTTTTTTGGCCTTGGCCTTTTTCTAGTTTTAATCAGAAAGGAACAGATACTGTCGAGTATCAGTGAGAAAATGAAATCTGAAGCGCAAGAGGAAAAAACAGAGGATGATGCCTAAGAGAGAAGAGCTGGAAAAGAATAACGAGGATTATAAAAATGCCCTCGAACGACAGTTAGACAACTTCAAAGGAGATGTGAACAAGATTGGCAAATCTGCCTTATGGATAGGTGGTGGTTTGTTCGCTACTTATTTTCTGGTAGATGCTTTGACTGCTAAGCGCAAAAAGAAAAAGGCCAAATTAAAGAAGGAAGTTGTGGTAGTAGAGGAAGCAGCGAAAGCTCCTGCAAAGGAGAACCTGCTGGTATCTACGGTCAAGGAGCAAGCCATCATTTTCGCTTTGGGCTTTGCTGCCCAGCAACTGGCGAAATTTTTAAGTGAATTGGATTCGAAAGAGGAAGATGGAGAAAAAGATTCTTGATCAGCTTAGTGGCAAAGCCGCTGCAGGACAGAAGTCTGTTGCCGTACTCATAGACCCCGATGATGTAGACGAGACCGGGTTGGTACAGGTGTTGAATGCCGGCATCGAAAGCAAAGTCGACTACTTTTTTGTAGGAGGGAGCTTGATTACCACCGGAGAGGTGGCAGGCGTGGTAGAGTTTATCAAAAGCTATACCGACATACCTTGTGTGCTTTTTCCCGGCAATGCCATTCAGATTAACCCATCTGCAGACGCTATCCTTTTCCTTTCTCTGATTTCTGGTCGCAACCCTGAGCTTTTGATTGGTCAACATGTGGTAGCAGCCCCAGTACTCAAAAGAAGTGGTCTGGAAGTGATTCCTACAGGTTACATGCTCATCCACTCGGGCAGGCCTACCAGTGTAAGCTATATGAGCAATACCCAGCCTATACCCAATGACAAACCAAGCCTGGCGGTGAGTACGGCCATCGCTGGTGAAATGCTGGGCCTCAAATGCATGTACTTAGATGCTGGTAGTGGCGCACAACAACCTGTGCCTGCACGCATGATCAAACAAGTAAAGAAAAACATTCAGGGTCCGCTCATTATTGGCGGAGGGCTCGATTCGGCCTACAAAGTAAAAACAGCACTGGATGCCGGGGCCGACCTGGTGGTCATTGGCAATGGGCTACAAAAAAACCCCGGCTGGTTGGCCGAGGTTTCCGAATTAGTTCAGTTTTATAACGAAGCCTTAAACGTTAATTAGGCTTTCTCTTCTTCTCATTTTACCGGCAGGAATGCCAAACATCATCTTGAACCTACGGCAGAAGTAAGCGGTATCTTTATACCCCACCTCACGACCAATGTCGCGGATGCTCTTCTTGGTAGTTCTTAGCAAGTCAACGGCAGCTTCCATGCGCTGGTACTCAATGTAATCCTGAGGGTTGATGCCCGTCAGCATTTTAAAGTACTGGCCTACATAATCTTCAGACACATTGGCAACGCTGGCCAGCACCTTGTTAGAAAGGTCACCACCCAGGTTTTTCTTAATGTAAGTGAAGATATCGATGAGGCGAGGATCCTTGAAGTAAGTACTGTTGGTCACCAGTTGCTCTACAAACAGACGGTTATCCAAAATGTAACGAATTGCCTCTACCACCAGGTATTCAGTGTTCACCTTGATGATCCTGTTCTTACCAGGCTTGGTAGAACTGGTCTCTTCAATGATGGTTCTGATCAGATCGGCAATGGTCTCACAGTTTCTAATGGCAAAAGGTGTAATATTCAAAGAAGAAAAGAAGTTGACCGAGTCAAATACCTTTGCTTCAAACATTACCTGGCTGAATCCGTCAATGTCATAATCATTGATTTCGGCATCAGTTGCATTTTGCAAATATTTCTTTTTGTTCGACAAAAACTCGTCATTGGACACTACCGGGGCGGTAAGGGAACCGTAAGATATTGAGACAGATTTGCCTCCTGGTACGAAGAGCATATCGCCTTCCGACACTTTTTCTTTGTCCTCACCAAAGTAAATATCCCCGTTATTGACGATTACGATGGTATTTTCTACATCATAATAATTGTCGATAGTAACAGGACGAGCCACCTTCATGTTACGGCTTTTGATAAACCTCACACCGAGCGACTCGATAATCTTGTTGTAATCTTCCATAAGATTGAAATCTTTAATTCAAAAAAGTATAACACACATAACTGTACAAAAGTAATATTCCCTATTACCTTTTCAAAAAAAAATGGCCATTGGTAATAATTATTATTCCAATGGCCATTTTGATAGTATAATTCGGCTACTTAAGTAGTTCTCTGGATATTACAATTTTTTGAATCTCTGAAGTTCCTTCGTAAATCTGGGTGATCTTGGCATCTCGCATCAGACGCTCTACATGGTATTCTTTTACGTAGCCATAGCCACCGTGCACCTGAATGGCTTCTACGGTTACGTCCATGGCTACTTTAGAGGCATACAACTTGGCCATTGCACTCTGCTTACCAAAATCCTTTTTCAGGTCCTTGGTGTGGGCTGCTTGCAGACACAGTAAACGGGCTGCATCAATTTCTGTGGCCATATCGGCCAGTTTAAACTGGATGGCCTGGTGCTGTGAAATAGGCTTACCAAAAGCCTTACGTTCTTTGGAGTAAGCCAGGGCCAGCTCATAAGCACCAGAAGCAATACCCAGTGCCTGAGAGGCAATGCCTATGCGGCCACCATTCAGGGTAGACATAGCGAATTTGAAGCCGAAGCCATCTTCACCAATTCTGTTTTCCTTTGGTACTTTCACATCCTGAAACATGAGTGAGTGAGTGTCAGAACCCCTGATGCCTAGTTTGTCTTCTTTTTTACCCACTACAAAGCCTTCCATGTCTTTCTCAACAATCAGGCAGTTGATGCCCCTGTGGCCTTTTTCACGGTCGGTTTGTGCTATTACCAGATAAACCGAGGCGCTGTTACCATTGGTGATCCAATTTTTGGTGCCATTAAGCAGGTAGTGATCACCTTTGTCTTCGGCAGTAGTCTGTTGCGAAGTAGCATCAGAACCAGCTTCGGGCTCTGACAGACAGAAAGCACCGATTTTCTGACCTGTAGCCAAAGGCACCAGGTACTTCTGCTTTTGCTCTTCCGATCCAAATTTTTCTATACCCCAGCAAACCAGGCTGTTGTTAACTGACATGCATACACTGGCCGAAGCGTCAATCTTGGAAATCTCTTCCATGGCCAGTACATAAGAGATGGTGTCCATGCCACCGCCCCCATACTTAGGGTCTACCATCATACCCATAAAACCCAGCTCACCCATTTTGCGGACTTGCTCGGCTGGAAATTGTTGTTTGTCATCTCGCTCTATGACCCCGGGAAGCAGTTCGGTTTGAGCAAATTCTCTTGCTGCCTCTTGCACCGCCAGGTGCTCTTCAGTTAACTCAAAATTCATGTCTTATATAATAACGAACGTTTGTTAGGCAAATGTAATAAAATCAGGCTATTAAGCCATGACAATGTGCTTGTTATGCATTCATACTTTCTGATAGAAGTCTTTGTTCAAAAAAAAATCCGGATGGTGGTCCGGATTTTAAATCTTAGTGCAAGCGCCATCAGTCGGCTCCAAGGAAAAGCGAGACGTAATAGAGAAGCATGGCCAATGAGCCCAATGCAGCAACCAGGTAAGTTCTGGAAGCGGCCTTCAAAGCGTCATCGGCAATGGCATGCTCTTGCGAGGTTACAATGTTTCTTTCGTCTATCCAGGCCAGTGCTCTGCGTGTTGCATCATACTCTACAGGTAGCGTAATGAATGCGAACAGGGTGAAAATGGTATAACAACCAATGAGTACAGGCAGTGCAGCTTCGAATGGAAACATGCCCAGAGCAAAAGAACCAATGAGCATGGCCATGAATATAAAATTGATAATTCTGCCGCTGGCTGCCTGTATAGGTACCAGACTCGATCTCATTTCCAAAGGCCTGTATGCAGTGGCGTGCTGAACGGCATGACCGCATTCGTGTGCCGCTACTGCCGTGGCCATCACTGAACGACTGCCATATACATCCGGGCTTAGGTTTACCGTCTTGTCTGCCGGGTTGTAGTGGTCAGTCAATCTTCCTTGTACCGATACTACTTTTACATCGTGCAGGCCATGGTCTCGCAGCATGAGTTCTGCTACTTCGCGGCCTGAAAGCCCCATTTGGAGCCCTACTTGTGAATATTTTTTGAATTTTCGTTTCAAGCTCGATTGTACCACCAGGCTCACAATGAAAATCGCTATGATTATTATAAATCCCACTTTTTCAATTCTTTATTCTCTCTATCAAATTACTCGTTGAAAACCCATCTACTAAATCGATAGTCTTCACTTCACCACCGTTTTCAATCACAGTGTCAGCACCTACTATGTCTGTTACAGCATAGTCACTCCCTTTTACCAGGATGTCCGGTAATAAATACGCGATCAGGTCCTTGGGTGTTTCTTCACCAAAAAGGGTAACGCCATCTACAAACTCATAGGCTGCCAGCATTCTCGAACGGGCATATTCTTTATTGATTGGTCGGTTTTGGCCTTTCAGCTGACGAACTGAGTCATCAGAGTTCAGCCCTATCACCAACTTGTCGCCCATGGCCCTGGCTTTTTCCAGGTAATCGATATGCCCCAGGTGTACAATGTCGAAGCAGCCGTTGGAAAAGACTACTTTGTGTCCTTCCGACTGCCATTCTTGAATCTGAGCACGAAGTGCGTGCTGGCTCAAAATTTTTTCACTGCTGTGAGGCAAGGCGTTTTTTTCTTTTTCTAAAGTTCAGGATCATCAGACTTATGAAGCCTATCATTACAACGGCTACCACCTGCGATCCATGTGAGACTACTGCAAAAATAAATCCATCCTCGTAGGTTATGCCATAAAGTAAGAGTATTTCAGCCACAAACACCTGATATGCCCCAATTCCGTTGTTTACAGGGGCTACCATGCCCAAGCTGCCCATAACTAACACTGCCAATCCGGCTGTGGGTGACAATTCGGCAGTGGCTTCAAAGCTGAAAGAAATCACATAAAGCATAAGAAAATACAAGAGCCAGATGCCGATTGTTGAAGCCCAGAAGGCCAATGGTTTGTCTACTTTGCCAATGGCTCTGATGCCTGCAAAAACATTGTTGATGAAGCTACCGACTTTGTAAAAGAAGGAAGCCTGGTTATTAGATGTTTTAGCCTTTCTGATAAGCCAGATAATGAGGGCCAGGCCAAGCACTCCTGCTGCAAGCAAAAGGGGCCAATATTGTGTAAGAAAGGGGGCTTTGTCGTTGGCGAAAGTGACGAAATAGCCTGAAAGCAACTCGAAATCGAGGGTGAGGAGCAAGGCGGTCATCACGCCCAGCATGAGCAGGTCCAGCAGGCGGTCGGTGACTACTGTGCCCAACGAGTAAGAGACGGGTATGTCATACTCTTCTTTGAGTACAGTGCAGCGAACTACCTCTCCAAGTCTGGGAAAGGCCATGTTGCCGAGGTAGCCTGTCATTACTGCCAGGTATACGGTAGAGGTTTTAGTAGTGTAATTGCCCGCGGCAAGGAGCAGCTTCCAGCGATAGGCCCTTAGTGCATGACTTACAACCGAAAGTGCAACACTAAACAGTACCCAACCATATTTGATTTCGTACAGCGCATTGCCAAGTTTACCCCAGTCTACTTTGTCTTTAATGGCAAAGATGACCAGGGCGGTCAACGCCAGTGAGATAATCAGCTTCAGTATGTCTTTTATGCCAACTTTCAAATATCAGGCTAAGATACTCTGTTCTGATCGTCAGGGAAAATGATTGTGGGGGCATGTCCTTTGGCTTCCTCAAAATCCATAATGCCATAAGAGACAATAATGATGATGTCGCCCACCTGAACTTTGCGGGCAGCAGGCCCATTCAGGCACACCGTGCCTGTACCTCGCTCACCTTTGATCACGTAGGTCTCAAATCGTTCACCATTGTTCACATTTACAACCTGTACCTTCTCATTCTCAATGATGTTGGCGGCCTCCATTACATCTTCATCCAGGGTGATGCTGCCTACATAGTGCAGCTCTGCCTGCGTGACTTTAATACGGTGAATCTTGGATTTAAATACTTCTATTTGCATTGCCTTCTCCTCAAAAAACGCCCGCAAACCTACGAAATTAAAAGTAAGTTATCTATCAACCTCACCGGGCCAATTTCTGCCGCTATGCACAGGGCTGTGGACGCCTTTTCATTAACAGTTTCGAGTGGTGCGAAATCATGGGTATTGATGATTTCAAAATACTCAAGGCTGAAACGGTCTGAGGCCTTGAATAGTTCAAAAACATGTGTCTGAACCGCTGCTATAACAGCCCCTTCCAATAGCATTGTACGGGCCTCGGTAAGAGCCCGGTAAATGAGGCTGGCATGGGCTCGTTCTTCGGTAGTCAAACGTTCGTTTCTGGAAGACATGGCCAGGCCGTTGGCTTCACGTGCTATAGGGGCCATGTGCAACTGAATGGGAAAGGAGAGTTGTTCTACCAGGGCCTTGATTACAAAAAACTGCTGCAGGTCTTTCTGACCAAAGTAAGCCTGGTCGGGTTGTATCAGGTTGAATAGTTTGGACACTACCAGGCCTACTCCCGCAAAATGGCCTTGTCGGAAGCGACCTTCCAATTCTGTTTCCAGGCTACCGAATGATATGCTGAGGTTTACCTTGGCCGGGTACATTTCCTTCACCGATGGCATAAATACCGCATCGCAACCGGCAGAAGCCAGCATCTCCAGGTCCTTTTCAGGATTTCTCGGGTATTTGTCCAGGTCTTCAGAATTATTGAACTGGGTGGGGTTAACAAAGATGGAAGCCACAGCCAGATCACCTTGGGCTTTAGAAAGCCTGATGAGCGACAAATGACCGTCATGTAATGCGCCCATTGTTGGGATGAGTCCAATTTTTGAGCCACTACAACGTTCCTTTTGGAGGAACTGTCTGATTTCGGTTTGGGTGTGAAAGGTTTGCATTTTGAAGTGCTTGGGCGTTAAATCCTGTTAAATCAGTCGTTTTTGCCGGGAAATTGAGGTTTTCTTACGGAAATCGATTACTTTTGTGCTCGTTTTTCAAACAAACGTCTCATTAAAATTTCCTTTAAATATGTCAAAATTTCGAATTCTTTACGTAGCGAGTGAGATCAATCCCTTCCTGCAAACTTCTGAGGTAGCTGATTTTGTTAGAAAGTTGCCCCAAGCCATGCAAGAGAGAGGTATGGAGATCAGGATTCTGGTTCCCAGATTTGGTCTGATCAACGAGAGGAAGAACAGGCTTCATGAGGTGGTGCGTTTATCTGGCATCAACATAGCCGTGGGCGAAGAGGAGAAGCCCCTGGTGATTAAGGTAGCCTCTATTCCGAATGCAAAGCTACAGGTTTACTTCATTGACAATGAGGACTATTTCCACCGTAAGTCGGTCTTCTTCGATAAAGAAGATAACTTTTATGAAGACAATGACGAGAGAGCCATTTTCTTCTGCAAAGGTGTGTTGGAAACTGTGAAAAAACTGGGATGGGCACCCGACATCGTTCACTGTAACGATTGGGTAACAAGCTTGATCCCTATGTACTTGAAAACTACTTATAAAAACGATCCTATCTTCCAGAATACGAAGTCGGTATTTACCATTTACAACAATGTGTTCTCGCACCAGTTTGATGCTGGCCTGCTTGACAAAGTGAAAATGATGGACATTGACGACAGTATGCTGGAGAACCTGAAGTCTGCAGATTTTGCGGGTTTCATCAAGACCGGAGCAGAATATGCTGATGCAGTAATCAGAGCCGAGGAAGAGGTGAACGATAGCCTGAACAACTTGTTCAGCGAAATCGGGAAGGATAAGAAAGTAGATACGATAGAAAAAGACGAAAACTTCTTAGACTCTTATTACAATCTATATAATGAACTTGTTGGGTAAGAAGAAAAGCTTAGGGGCCTTGGTATTAGGCCTCTTACTTTTTAATTCTTGTGAGAATAACGGGCCCTTTGGGCTAAGTAGCGATGATGTGGCCCCCGTTGAATTTTTTACCGCTGATATTCCTGTGACATCCACTGTCGTTTGGTTAGACTCTATTCAGTCTTCCAATCAGGGGGTATATTTGATAGGAGATGTAACCAGTACCACCTTCGGGCGGATGCAGGCAAAAACCTTTACAAGGTTGAACCTGAACCCTATACAGGCAGGTCTGTTGCCATCAGAATCTGAATATGATTCTATCAGGCTCAATCTGCAATTCATTTACTCTTTCGATACCAGCAGCACTTCGCGTGATTGGGGTTACGATGCTCATACTGTGAGAGGTATTGTGGATACTTTACACATTACCAGTGATTTCTCCCTGGATGAGAATGACTTTCGAGTGCAATCTGAGTTGACGATCAGTGACTTTGACTCCGTCTACACAGCAGAATTTGATGATGCGTGGGGGCGAGAGGTTCACCAGTTATTGAAAGATGAATCAATGGATGTAGAAACTCAGGATGATTTTGTGAATTTCTTCAGAGGACTGTCGATTGTGCCAAAAGCGGGTTTTGGAGATAATATTTATGGTTTGACTATTGGAGAGAACACGAACCTTACCATTTATTATCGTGATCCGGGTAATACTGGTGATATTGATTTGCAGCAGGAATGGGTTTTTGGCCTAACTAACGTAATTGGTTATTACAACTTATCGATTGATAGAACGGGTACTCCTACAGAGTTTCTGCAAGAGACTAATGTTGAATATACACCTACTAATGGTAAGCGTTACGTTCAATCTGGAGCTGGAATTGTTACTAAACTGGATTTGTCTGGTTTTCGTGACCTCATCCAGGAGCAACCTAGAATTATCAACCTGGCCGAGATTACTATCGGACCAATTGATGAATTGGATGAGTCGTCTCCTCCGCCAACTCAGCTATTTCTGGCCTTTACCGATGAAAGGAATACGGTAATAGACGATTTTGCAAATGATCCTCCACTTCCTTTCAGAACCATACAGTCTGACGGTAATAGCCCTATAGGAAACAGAAATCCGCTTGCTCTTACTTATGATTCGGAAACCCGCACCTATAAAGGTTCCATGACTAGTTATTTCCAAACGTACTTTTCAGGAATTTTTCAGAGGGACGAAGTATTCATATATCCTAGTAATATGAATACTAGTGTAAACGGTATTTCGTTTGATGCCGAGAGCATCAACTTGAAGATTATCTATTCAGAGCTTCAGTAGATTTTCAATTAGTTCTATCTTTAAGACAGTCCGTTAGGGGTATTTTCTGTAAGAGGGTATTCTTTAAGATTATTATTTATAAGTTCATTTAAGCAGTGATATGTGCGGAATAGTTGGATACATAGGTAAAAGGGAAGCATACCCCATTATAGTTAAGGGTTTACAGCGTCTGGAATACAGAGGTTACGACAGCGCAGGAGTAGCACTTCTTAATGGGGATCTCAATATCTATAAGAAGAAAGGTAAGGTGGCAGATATGCACAACTTTGCCAAAGACCAAAATATTAGCAGCCAGGTTGGTATAGGGCATACAAGGTGGGCTACCCACGGTGAGCCAAATGATGTTAATGCTCACCCGCATACGTCACAGTCGGGTAAACTGGCTATGATCCATAATGGTATCATTGAAAATTATGCTGCGCTCAAGACTGATCTGCTCAAAAAAGGTTATGAGTTTAAAAGCGATACTGACTCTGAGGTCTTTATCAATTTCATAGAAGATATTTACATCAACACCAAAGTTGGTCTGCCCGAAGCAGTGAGGTTGGCCCTTACTCAGGTAGTTGGTGCATATGCCATTGCAATCATATCCATTGATGACCCTACCCTGATGATTGCCGCCAGAAAAGGCAGCCCGTTAGTAGTGGGTATTGGTAAAGACGACTTTTTCCTGGCTTCAGATGCTACGCCTATCATTGAATATACCAATGAGGTAGTATACCTGGACGACCAGGAGATAGCGATTATCAAGGACAATACGCTCACCATCAAAAATATTGAGGATGTAGAGCAAAAGCCATATGTGCAAACATTGGACCTTGAGCTTGAAGCCATTGAGAAGGGTGGGTATGATCATTTCATGCTCAAAGAAATTTTTGAGCAGCCCAAGTCAATTGGTGATTGTCTGAGAGGACGCCTTAAAGCCAATGAAGGTAAATTGATGCTGGGAGGCATTCATGATTATACAAACAAGGTCATGAACGCTGATCGTATTTTGATCATTGCCTGTGGTACATCATGGCATGCAGGCCTGGTGGCTGAGTATATTTTTGAAGAGTTCTGCCGCATCCCGGTAGAAGTAGAGTATGCATCAGAGTTCAGGTATCGAAACCCGGTAGTAAGCGAAAAAGATGTGGTGATTGCCATATCCCAGTCTGGCGAAACTGCCGATACGCTTGCGGCCATTGACTTGGCTAAGTCCAGGGGTGCTACCATTCTGGGAGTGTGCAATGTTGTGGGTTCGTCTATTGCCAGAGCCACGCATGCGGGCTCTTATACCCACGCTGGCCCTGAAATTGGGGTAGCCAGTACCAAGGCCTTCACCGCTCAAATTTCGGTGTTGACCATGATGGCCCTGATGATTGCCCAGAAAAAGGGTACAATTGCAGAAAGAGATTATCATAAGTTATTGGTTGAGCTTGAGTCTATTCCTGAAAAGGTGGCCAGAGCATTGGACCTGAACGCTCAGGTAGAATACATTGCTGACATTTATCAGAATGCTTCTAACTTCCTTTACCTGGGAAGGGGCTACAATTTCCCTGTGGCGCTTGAAGGGGCCCTGAAGCTGAAAGAGATCTCATACATTCATGCAGAGGGATACCCGGCTGCTGAAATGAAGCATGGTCCCATCGCTTTGATTGATGAAAACATGCCGGTGGTGTTCATCGCTACCCGAGACAGTTCTTATGAGAAGATTGTGTCCAATATTCAGGAAGTGAAGGCCCGTAAGGGTCAGGTAATTGCCATTGTGAGCGAAGGGGATACCGAAATTCCTAAAATGGCCGATCACGTGATTGAGGTGCCACATACGCATGAGGCGCTTATGCCACTTATCGCAGTAATACCGCAGCAATTGTTGTCTTATCACATTGCCGTGATGCGGGGTTGTAACGTGGATCAGCCGCGAAACCTGGCCAAATCGGTGACTGTAGAATAATGAAATTGAAAGAGGCTTAGGCCTCTTTTTTTATGAGCTATCCCTTCAGGTAATCTTGCTTCAGCAGCGGGCAGATTTTGTAACGCTCTTCTTTGGTGTCTTCATAAAGTGCTTCCAGGGTCTCGTAGACGTGTTCCAGGCCAATCAATTGGCACCACTCAAAGGGCCCATGAGGATAGTTGGTGCCCAGTTTCATGCCCTGGTCTATGGCTGCTTTGGTGGCCGTACCCTCCTGAAGGGTATAGTAGGCCTCATTGATGATCATGAAAATTATGCGAGGCGTTACCATGCCTACCCGGTCAGCCACGATCTCCAAATCTGTCGCCAGAGCTTCAGCGATTTCTCTCAGCTTCGGCTCATCATCGTCATTTAAAAGCGAGGCTTCCAGGATGTCGCGTTCCAGGAAGGTAGGCAAGCCGTTGAAGCCAAATAAGGTGCATTCCATTTCTTCCTGATAATAAGCCAGTTCACCCAGCGATATTTTGGGCGCATTGACAAACACGGAGAGGTTTTCCCAGGCAGTGTAAAGCTCCATTTGTTCAGGCTGGTCGCCTATGGTAAAATCGAATACCAGGTCGAAACCAGAAAGGTCTGTACCGTGACTCAGGCCTTGAGCATATTCATAATTATGCTCTGCAGTGAATTTGGTCTGAAAGGCCATGTGTTGTTCCGGGCTACCTACTACCAGTATATTCATGCGTTTTGCTTTTTTAGAAGTTTTGATTCGGTCTTGTTTGAAGAATCACATCACATGACTTCAGTTCTTTCCGTAAATCTGTAATTTGGCTCAAAATTATTCATTAAAACAAAATAAGACCTATGTCTAAACAGATCATTTTCACACCGGAGGCTCCTGCCCCCATTGGCCCCTACAGTCAGGCAGTAAAAGCAGGCAATACTCTTTATGTTTCAGGTCAGATTCCTATGGATGCTGAAAGCGGAGAAATGATCAACGCCAACATCACTGAGGAGACGCATCAGGTGATGAAAAACCTGGATGCTATATTGTCTGCTGCGGGTATGGATTTTAGCCAGGTAGTAAAGTGCTCTATCTTCATTAAAGACATGGGCCAGTTTACCACCATCAATGAGGCCTATGGCATGTATTTTAAGCAAGATCCACCGGCCAGAGAGACAGTGGAAGTCGCTCGCTTGCCAAAGGATGTAAATGTAGAGATTTCCTGCATAGCAGTAGAATTCAATTGATTCGGTTAATGGCCGTTGATTTTCTATTTTTGCGGCTCTATAATAGAAAGTCATGAGCGTAAGAGTAAGGTTTGCACCAAGCCCCACAGGTGGGCTACACATTGGGGGCGTAAGAACAGCCCTGTACAATTACCTGTTTGCCAGGAAAAACGGAGGTACTTTCATTCTGAGAATTGAAGATACCGACCAAAAGCGTTTTGTAGAGGGTGCAGAACAGTACATCGTAGATTCTTTGAAATGGTTTGGTCTGGAGCCAGACGAGAGCCCCGCTGCCGGTGGCGACTTTGCCCCATACAGACAATCAGAGAGGAAGGCTAATTACAAGCAGTATGCAGATCAGCTCTTAGAGCAGGGCAATGCCTATTACGCCTTCGATACGGAAGAAGAAATAGAGGCCATGAAGGCCCGGCTGAGTGAGGCACGTGTAGTAAACCCCAGTTACAACAACATTACACGCATGCAGATGAAGAACTCTCTTACGCTGTCGGCAGAGGAAGTTCAAACACGTATTGCTTCTGGTGAGCCATATACCATTCGTTTTAAGATGCCCAAGAACGAGGATGTACGCTTCAAAGATGAGGTGCGTGATTGGGTGGTGTTTAATACCAATACCCTGGATGACAAGGTGCTGATGAAGTCGGATGGAATGCCTACCTATCACCTGGCCAATGTTGTGGATGACCACTTGATGAAGATTACGCATGTGATCAGGGGAGAAGAATGGCTGCCTTCAGTACCATTGCACGTATTGCTTTATGGAGCCCTGGGTTTTGAAGCGCCACGCTTTGCTCATTTGCCTTTGCTTCTGAAGCCCGATGGCAAGGGGAAGCTCAGTAAACGGGCGGCCGATAAATTGGGTATACCCATTTTCCCACTCAACTGGCACGACCCAAAGACAGGCAAAACGGAAGGTGGATATAAAGAGATGGGTTTTATCCCCGAGGCTTTTTTGAACTTCCTGGTACTATTGGGATGGAACCCAGGCACTGAGCAGGAGCTGATGACATTGGAAGAAATGGTTGAGGCCTTTTCATTGGAAAGGATCAACAAGGCCGGGGCACGTTTCGACATTGAGAAAGCCAAATGGTTCAATCAGCAATACCTCAAGGATCAGGATGAGACAGTTTTGGCCAAAGATCTGATGGATGCAGTTTCTGCTGAACTGACGGAAGAAAAGGCAGTAGCCATTGTCAATGCGCTGAAAGAGCGAGTGACTTTTGCTTCAGAAATGGCTGATGCGGGGAGCTTCTTTTTTGAGCGCCCTACAGAGTACGATGAGAAGACAGTAAGGAAAAAGTGGAACGAGCAGTCGGCCAATGCGGTTTCTGCTTATGCCGATGAATTGGAGAAGCTGAATGCCATTGAAGCGGATCAGGCCAAAGCCTTATTGGTTGAATTGGTGGAAAAGCTTGAAATGGGGCTTGGCAGGGTAATGCCTGCACTCAGGCTTTCCCTGACAGGACAAGCGGGTGGCCCTGATCTTATGGATATCATTCGTATTTTAGGTCCTGCTGAGGCAGCCGAAAGAATTCGCATTGCGTTAAATACACTAGAGCATTAACCGACCAGCATTATGGCAAAGAAGAAAGACAAGAATCCTTCAGAAGACAAACCCAAGGTGAACAAGGAGCTGGAAGGTTTCGATATCAACATCGATTCATTCGGTGAGATTCAAAGCTCATTACCTATTGATAAGATCAATGAGTTTTTGAATAAGAATGTAGACGATAAGAAGCTTCGAGACCGCGATGACCTGGACGAGCTAAAAGAAGGAGATTCGGAAGAGGAGAAATAGGTCAGTCGCCCTGGTTCATTTCTAATACTACCTTCCAAAGTGTGCCTAACAACATGGCTGCGAAGCCTACGACAAAGGCCAGGTTCTTTTCTCCATTAGTCAGCATGTCCATCATGTTGAGCACAATGGTGGCCAATACCATCAAGAGGCCAGTGACAGCCACAAAAGAGGCGAGTTTTATGATCAACGAGTTTTTAATAGGGCAGTGTTTTAACCAGCCCAAAGGAAAAAGAAAAAGGCAAAGCTTAC
>Ga0316204_10005271_pt1 | contig 21679 bp, 25 predicted proteins | sample 6monrhotite_MG_2_FD_205661 | JGI IMG/M metagenome (GOLD analysis project Ga0316204, IMG submission 205661) | Microbial mat bacterial communities from mineral coupon in-situ incubated in ocean water Damariscotta River, Maine, United States -... | ecosystem: Environmental > Aquatic > Marine >... | reverse complement strand
ACCGGATGAAGCCGTTTATGCGATATCGCTGGATCACAGCTTTGCCTGGGCCATGATGACGAATGAAGGCAAGGTTTGCTCGTCCGGTCATGCCGATGTCACGTTTTCCGGTGACAAACCGTTCTCACACCAGATCGGCATCCTGCTCTCGGAGCTGTACGATATGCGGAAGCTGGTGAATGAGATTGGCGGGATTGTGCTTAGGCTGCCGAAAATCCAGAGTGCCGGTCCGGATATCGTCATGCAAAAAGTGATGGCTATCGGTTTGATCAAAGCGTTTTGTCTGAAGCATGAAATCGCTTTGGCCTGTATGCAGCCCTCCGAGATTTCCGAAAGCGCTGTGAGCGAAGCCCTCAAAATCATGAAGAGCAGTTGCGGCTTGTCCTCTCTGGCCGATGGTAAGCATGAAGCCGAGATATCTGCGCTTGAGGCGTTGTTGAGCACTTCTGAAAAAATGGATGATGATGCGGGCACGGATGACGGTGACGAAGAGGATCTAAACGTCACCATCAACATCCTGATGGCAGGTGCGGCATGAGCAGTGCGGTTGTAGAAAAATCTCAAGTTCTGGCCCTCGATTTGGGCCAGAACACCGGATGGGCGTTGCAGCGCCGGGATGGCCAGATATATTCCGGCACGGATGTGTTCAAACCGGACAGGTTTTCCGGCGGCGGCATGGCTCTGCTGCGTTTCCGGCAATGGCTGGAGACGTTGCATGAGACTTCCGGTCATTTCGATATGATTGTTTTTGAGGAAGTCCGCAGGCATTTAGGCACCACAGCTGCCCATGTCTATGGCGGCTTTCTGGGACAGATGTCTGCCTGGGCGGAGTTTAAGGAGATCCCGTATCAGGGCGTGCCGGTCGGCACAATCAAAAAACATATCACCGGAAAAGGCAATTGCGGCAAACAGGAAGTCATCGAGGCCATCATGCATCGAGGCCATACGCCTATGGATGATAACGAGGCGGATGCGCTGGCTTTGTTGTATTGGGCGCTGGAAGACGGCCCGGCCAAGGGAGGTGCGCTATGAGCAGCTATCGCAGTCCCTTAACCAAGTTCTCCGGTGATACGCCCCGCAATGAGGAGGAGATGGAGCTGATGCGCAGAGCCGCATGGCGCAAGCAGGGCGTGCTGCATGTCACACTGTGTGATAGCCGCCTCACCTGGCCGGAAAAGGAATTCCTTAAGCAGATTGCTGAAAAGCTTTACGGTGAAAGAAAGGAGAGCTGATGATTGAGATCGGCCCTCCACCCGAGCCGCACTGGACAGACAAGATGGTTGAAGCCTATCTGATGGAAGCAGCGGATGTGATGAAGACGCTACCGTCCGTAAAGGTGCAAGGCTATTTCTCCGTCTGGCCCACAGTTCTTCATGACTTCTGGGATGCCTATGGCTGGAACGAAACAGCGCAACAGAAACGCTGGCGGCCTACGCCCAAACAGATCGACCAGATGGAATATGTTTGTCAATGGTTGCGCTGGCCCAGTGTGCTGGAGAGCAAGATCATTTGGGACAGATCCTGTGAGATTCCGTGGAAGGTGATCGAACACAAACGTCAGGCCTCACGCTCGACTCTCTGGCGGCATTACGGATCAGGGATTAACAAAATCGTGGCCAAGCTCAATGCACATGATCCGGAAGGCGTGGTCATCCAATCTTACTCACCATATTAACCGTTTGTTTTTTTTGACTTAATGTGTTGCAACATTGTTTCAACAAAACAGATGAAACAAAAACAGCAAAAATAGGGCATTATTTTTCTATTCTGGGAAAAATACGCGCACATTCGGCAATTACGCCGTGTATTCAACTTGACTTCAGAAAAATCAACGGGTCCTGTCAGGCGATCTGCAACAAGGGCGAGTGACTTGACGGGGCTTATTAGTGTTAGAGGGTGCATCTTCCTTGACAACCTTCCTTGACAAAACCGAATTAACACATTGATAGAATTTTGTTTTTCGTTTCAGAACGTAAAAAGCAAAATCAATCTTCCTTGACAAAATCATGACAGAACTGATGACACAAACCGCTTACGCAAAGCACAAGGGCGTAAGCCGCCAGTACATCAATGAGCTGGTGCGCGATGGCGTGCTGCGATTAAAGCGCGGCAAAATTGACCGTGATGAAGCGGACATGACGCTGGAGGCCCGCCGTGAACCGCTCCGGCCATTGCGCAGGAAGTCAGTGGAGCCAAAAGAACAGATAGCCAAAGAAGCCCAGAAGAGCAAAAAGCCACCACAGTCTGCAGAAATGCCAATGCAGCCTAAGACTATTCCGAGAGCCGAACTGCCAACGCTTTTGCTTAAAACAAAAATCAAAAGCGAAACGGAAAAAGTTAAATTGCTGGAGATTAAAAATAAAGTTGAATCCGGTAAATATATCGACCGCGATGAAGCTGAGGCTATGATTTTTAAGCGTTTGCGCCCAGTGAGAGATAATCTTTTGTCCATTCCGGATCGTCTGTCTGCCGACCTGACAGCTTCGCAGGATCGCCATAACACTCATAAAATTCTTTACGATGAGATCGTTCGCATTTTGGACGATGCTACAAAACCCTTTTTGAAAAAGAGACGCTAGTGTGGATTGTCATACCCCAACAGTGTTGTCCCTCTGTACTGGAGCGGGCGGACTTGATCTCGGCCTTAAACTCGCAATGCCTGGAGCAAGAGCCGTTTGTTATGTCGAGGGGGAAACCTATGCAGCCGCGCAGCTTGCAGCGCGCATGGCGGATAAAACGCTGGATGCGGCTCCTGTCTGGTCTGACGTTAGAACCTTCGACCCAGAGCCTTGGCGTGGATGCGTGGATATCATCACTGCAGGCTATCCGTGCCAGCCATTCTCAATCGCCGGATCAAAGCTTGGAGAAAAAGACCCAAGACACCTCTGGCCCTTCATACGAGAAATTGTGCGTGTCATCGAACCTAAAGTCTGTTTCTTTGAAAACGTCTCCCACCATTTACGCCTGGGATTTGAACAAGTCCATGATGACTTACGAGAAATGGGTTTTGGCGTTGAGGCGGGTTTGTTTACAGCGGAAGAAGTCGGTGCGCCGCATAAGCGCGAACGGCTTTTCATTCTGGCCCACCGTGAGAGTATCATCAGCACACGACCCCTCTCAAAACGAGATAAATCAAGGCAATCCAAAAAACCGCCTCGAAACAACAGCAATAATGTGGCCCACGCCCAGAGCACAGGAGCCTGGCTCGACCAGCTCGACACATGGCAGGGGATTAGCGGAAACAGCGAAAAGCTGGTTGACCCCACGGGCCATAGAAAGCGGAGAAAATCAGAAAACCTTTCTGAAAAGAATGAACGACCGCACGAACAATGCCCACAGCTCACTGGCAGCTCAAGCCAAAGCATGGCCTACACCAGTAGCGAGAGACTGGAAGGACACACCGGGAATGAACCAGCGCCCGACCGGTCAAATATCGCTGGCGAATATGGCCTTCCAATCTGGCCGCCGGGACCAGAAGAGCGTGAGCAATGGGGAGTCGTCCCAGATGCGTTTAAACCCGCTGTTCACCGAATGGCTGATGGGATGGCCTATAGGGTGGACAGACTTCGAGCCTGTGGAAACGGCGTGGTGCCATTGGTGGCAGCATATGCATTCTGGATTCTTAAGGGCGGTATTTCTGTATGAGGATATTTTTCAAAAACAAAGCCTGGTTTAAAATATGGACTATCTAAAAATTGAATACCGCTCCATCGAAGAGCTGATCCCTTACGCCAATAATGCGCGCACGCATTCGGATGAGCAAATTGCACAAATCGCTGCCAGCATCGCTGAGTTTGGTTTTGTTAACCCGGTGCTGGTTGACGAAAATAATGTTCTGATTGCTGGACATGGTCGTTTGTTGGCTGCTCGCAAGCTCGGTATGGCAGAGGTGCCGTCAATTCTGCTGGCTCATTTGAACGAGGTTCAGCGAAAAGCACTGGTTATTGCTGATAATCGTATTGCTCTCAATGCGGGCTGGGACGAAGAGTTGCTTAAAGTGGAACTGGAAGTGCTGCAGCTTGAAGACTTTGATCTGGATTTATTGGCGTTTGACTCAGCTGAAATTGATAATCTTTTGTTTACAGAGGATGATGAAGATTCTGAGGAAGAAATAATTCCAGATCTTCCTGATGAGCCAATCACCAAGTCCGGTGATCTCTGGATCCTTGATGATCATCGCGTGTTGTGCGGTGATGCTACGGTTGTAACGGATGTCGAAAAATTGATGGGTGGTCAGTTGGCCGATATGGTTTTTACTGATCCGCCGTATAATGTTGATTACGGGAACACGCCCAAAGACAAAATGCGTGCAAAAAACGGTAGCAAAAAAGCCGGGCGCAAAATCATGAATGATAATCTTGGCGAAGCTTTCGAGGCATTCCTGCACGATGCTCTCACCAATATGCTGATGGTGACCAAGGGCAGTTTTTATATTTGCATGTCATGTGCGGAATTACCGACGCTGCAAAAAGCATTCATTGCAGCTGGAGGGAAATGGTCGACCTTCATCATCTGGGCCAAAAATACCTTCACCTTGGGCCGGTCAGACTACCAACGGCAATATGAGCCAATCCTATATGGTTGGAAGGATGGCACTGATCGTTATTGGTGCGGTGCGCGTGACCAAGGAGATGTCTGGTTTGTGAATAAGCCCATTAAAAATGATTTACATCCTACGATGAAGCCTGTCGAACTGGTGGAAAGAGCCGTAAAAAACTCCAGCAAGACAAAAGATATTGTTCTGGATCCCTTCGGTGGCTCCGGCTCCACACTTATTGCCTGCGAAAAGCTTGGTAGGCAGTGCCGGACTAGCGAGCTGGATCCTAAATATGTGGATGTGATTGTTAAACGCTGGGAAGAAATGACCAAGAAGAAAGCCCACCATGCAGAGACAGGTGAAGAATTTGGAAAATAGCTACATTCTTTTTTTGAGCTTATCGTGATATTTACGAATAACTCTCCATGGCACAACTTCAAGGCTGGAAAAGGCTTCCGGATGTTTAGATGTCCAGTCTTTGATTGGCGAACATATAACTCCATCATTATTGATACCTAAAACCATTGAATAGAATTTGCGTTCTTCTTTTATATACAGGCGGATGACGGCTGGAATTTCATCGCGTTTTATATTTTCGCGCTCCAGCGTTTCGTTTTCCAAGCGGCTATAGATGTGATAGAGAACTAGCTCCTTACTCATCGGCAGCCTCTATTTTTTCAAGCTTGTACATGGTTTGACCGTTGCGTGCGCATTTAACAATCTGTTTGTCATCTGCCTTTTCTTTGAGTTTTTTACGCATATTAGAGAGAAAACCTCGCACCGAATGGGGCTGCCATCCGGTCATCGCAGTTAGTTCGTCAATGGTAACGCCTTCATCACGACCCAAGGCAGCCATGACTTGCAGTGTTTTGTTCACACGTTTGGAAGGAGCGTCTTTAGGTTTTCCCTTTTGTTCTGGAATTATTTTGGATTGTGTTTCATCCACTCTTTCTTTGGTAAGCCAATCCGAGAGCATGGTTCTAGCCTCCTCTGTGATGGCTTCGGAGCTGTGGACACTTTTGCCACGTCGAACTTTGCCGGATGTATGAACAAACCAACGTGTGTCCGGATCTTCGGCTTTAAAGAGAATGCGCCATTGTTTGTTATTGCTGGGAGCTTCGGTGAATCCCAAGTTGATAAGCATTTCGATTGTTTGCGTTTCGTAATTCATGATTTTGGTTCCTTTCAAATCAATTGTTTATGTGTCTATGAATGCGCGCTTCGGACCATTAATCCAGGTATTTCAACGATCATAAGATTGCTTTTTTCCAAGGGTTTCCGCGGATTTTAAAATGAATGAAAGACATAACATCACAAAGCGTAGACAGAGCGTTTTCACGCAGTCTCCGGCCCGATCCTATACTTACAGTTTCAGAGTGGGCGGATACGCACAGACGGCTGTCCGGAAAGGCTGCTTCGGAGCCTGGGCCATGGCGCACAGCCAGAACACCGTATTTGCAGGAGATTATGGATTGTCTGTCTCCAGGTTCCCCTATCAAGCGCGTCGTCTTCATGAAGGGTGCCCAAGTTGGCGGTACGGAGTGCGGGAATAACTGGGTTGGTTTTGTTATTCACCATTCCCCCGGACCGATGTTGGCCGTTCTGCCCACGGTGGAGATGGCCAAACGGAATTCAAAACAACGTATTGAGCCGCTTATTGAAGAAAGTGAGGTTTTGCGCTCGCGTGTTCGCCCAGCCCGGTCACGTGATAGCGGCAATACAATATTGCAAAAGGAATTTCAAGGCGGTGTTCTTGTCTTAACTGGCGCCAACAGTGCGGCAGGATTACGATCCATGCCGGTGCGTTTCTTATTTTTGGACGAAGTAGATGCCTATCCCGGTGATGTGAGCGGCGAAGGTGATCCGGTTTCTCTGGCTGAGGCCCGAACACGGACATTTGCCCGGCGTAAGATTTTGATTGTCAGCACACCGACTATTCGCGGCATATCACGGATCGAACGTGAATATGATCTAAGTGACCAACGCAAATATATGGTGCCGTGTCCGGAATGCGGTACGCATCAGTGGTTAAAGTTTGAGCAACTTAAATGGCCGAAGGGTAAACCTGAAGAAGCTGAATATGAGTGCGAACATTGTGAACATAAAATTGATGAGCGTCATAAAACATGGATGCTTCAGAACGGTTACTGGGAAGCTCAGGCCAAAAGCGATGGAAAAACAGCAGGATTTCATCTGTCTTCGCTCTATTCGCCTTATGGCTGGCGCTCCTGGCCGCAAATTGCCCGTTCGTGGGTTGATGCGCAAGGCTCGGACGCGGCGATTAAATCCTTTAAAAATACAGAATTGGGCGAGACATACGTGGAAGTTGGCGAAGCACCAGACTGGCAAAGACTTTACGAACGCCGTGAAGATTACAAAATCGGCCTTATACCTAAAGCTGGGCTGTTTATCACGGCCGGTGTTGATATTCAAAAAGACCGGATCGAGGTTTCAATCTGGGCATGGGGCCGCGGCAAGGAAAGCTGGCTGATTGATCATCGTATTCTGGAAGGCGACACAGGCCGGGAGGCCGTTTGGACGAAACTGACAGAGTTGCTTGGCGAGACCTGGCCGCATGAAAATGGTTTTGATTTGTCTTTGCGCCGAATGGCCGTCGATGGTGGTTATGCCACACAGGAAGTTTATGCCTGGGCACGAAAACAAATGCAGTCCTTGGTTATGGTTGTCAAAGGCGTGCATCGCGGTGCGGCGCTCGTCGGTTTGCCAAGTGCTGTAGAAGTTAAAGCGGATGGCAGAAAACTTAAGCGCGGCCTTCGTATTCGTCCGGTGGTTGGCGGTATTGCCAAGCTTGAACTATTCAACAATCTGCGGAAAGTGCCGCCTACAAAAGAGAGTGGCGATCCGTATCCGGCCGGATATGTGCATCTGCCAAAAGTTGATGAAGAATATTTAAAGCAGCTCTGTTCAGAGCAGCTTGTTACCTCCAAAAACCGCCGTGGCTATGCGGTGCGCGAGTGGCAAAAAACCAGAGAGCGGAACGAGGCTCTGGATTGTTACGTTTATGCGCGCGCAGCTGCTGCTGTGGAGGGTCTGGACCGTTTTTCTGAACGCCATTGGCGCGAAATGGAGCGGTCTTTGGGCCTTGATGAATCTATAAGCCCAAAACCTACCGAAGATAATGAGCCACAAAACCAGGCTCGAAAGCTGAAAGGCCGCAGAGTGCGTAGCAAAGGTGTCAAACTATGAGTGAAACGCTGGAAGAAAAACTGACCCGTGTTCAAACAGCTATCGCTGCTGTCGAAAGCGGTGCCCAGAGTGTTTCTTATGAAGGGCGTTCGGTGACCAAGGCTGATTTAAAAACGCTTTATGAACGAGAGACATATCTGGAAAAGCGTATTGAACGAGCTTCACGCGGCGGTATCCGTATACGCGGAGGTGTTCCATTATGAGCCGTAGAAAACGCATTTCTTTACCCGATCCGACACCGCTGGACCGTTTTATCGGTTGGATTTCACCGGAGGCTGGCGTACGCCGCCTGAAAGCTAAAACTGTCATGGCTTTGTATGGCGGATATACAGGTGCGCGTAAGGATCGTCGTCAAACCAAAGCATGGCAAACGGTGGACGGTAGCGCAGACCAGGTTACTTTGCCGGATCTTCCAGAATTGCGGGAGCGGTCCCGTGATTTAATCCGCAATGCGCCGCTGGCAACCGGTGCGATCAACACCGTTGTCACCAATGTTGTTGGCACGGGATTAAAATTGCAGTCCCGGATCGACCGGGATGTTTTAAAGGGTATTTTAGGCAATACCGAGGAAGAGTTTGAAGCCTTTGAGCGTGCCGCCGAGCGAGAATTCCGGTATTGGGCCGGATCTAAAAATTGTGATGCTACAAGGGGACAAGACTTTGCCGGATTGCAGGATCTGGCTTTTCGCTCTGTCTTGGAGGCCGGTGATGTTTTTGTCCTGCGTAAGTTTGTCCAGCGTCCGGGGCTGCGCTACGGCACATGCCTGCAGCTGGTCGAGGCTGATCGTGTGATCAATCCGAATTGGCAGCGCGATACACCGTCATTGGCAGGCGGCGTTGAAAAAGATGCATTTGGGTCTCCGCTGGCGTATCACGTTTTGCAAGCTCACCCCGGTGAGGCCACCAACCCAAAGTCTCGTGTATGGGTGCGGCTGCGTGCTTACGACAAAGATGGAAATTGGCTGGTCAATCATCTTGCCCGTCCTATTCGTGTGGGCATGACGCGCCCTGCGCCTTATCTGGCTCCGGTTATTGAAAGCTTAAAACAGCTGGATAAATACACGGAAGCCGAGCTAATGGCTGCGGTTATTTCTTCTATGTTTAGTGTGTTCATTAAGTCTGAAGATCCGGATGGGTTAGCACCGATGGATGACGGTTCCGGCACGTCTGGTCGTGATGATAAGGATTTCCAGCTGGCGCCGGGAGCCATTCTTGATCTTTTGCCTTACGAAAGTGTCGAGATTGCTGATCCCAAGCGTCCTAATGCGGCTTTTGATCAATTTGTGCTTGCGGTTTTGCGTCAGGTTGGCGTGGCACTGGAAATTCCATTCGAACTTTTGGTCAAGCATTTTACCGCCAGCTATTCTGCCGCGCAGGCGGCGCTTCTTGAAGCATGGAAATTTTTCCGCGCCCGGCGGGAGTGGTTGGCGTGGATGTTTTGTCAGCCCATTTACGAAGCGGTCATTACAGAAGCAGTTGCCAGAGGACATTTAAATGCTCCCGGCTTTTTCTCTGATCCTATGATCCGCGCGGCTTATCTGGGCAGTGAGTGGATTGGTCCGCCCAGAGGGCAAATCGATCAGCTCAAGGAAGGCAAAGCTGCCCGCGAGCGTGTTGATATGGGTATCTCAACGCTGGCTGAAGAAACGGCAGCGCTTACTGGCGGAGATTGGGAACGCAAACACGGCCAACGCGCCAAAGAAAAACGACTACGTCTTGAAGCGGGGCTGGATGAGCCTTTTCAGGAATCGTCTCCTGAGGAAGGGGAAGACGATCCGGACGAAGAAGCCACCAACCAAGATTAAAAAACATCAACATTATGAAGGAGAAAAACTATGACTGAGCGCATTGTCAGCGCGATCAGCGGTGACCAGCATGTGCCTGTGCAAGCCCCGCAATGGGATTATGCTAACGGCCAGAAAGTCAGCTTCACCGCTGCTGCCGCTGCTTCAACGGCGATTAATACTCCGCTTGTGCGGCTGATTGCCACCCAGGACTGTTTTTATACCGTTGGCGATAACCCGACAGCGGAGAACGCAGCAGGAAGCGCACCTCTTTCACAAATGCAGAATTGGGCCGAAACCATCACAGCGGGGCAGAAAATCTCTGTGATCTCAAACGGGGTGGATGGCGATTTGTTTATCATTCCGGCCAAAACAGAAGGCGGTGCGTGATGTGGGATATTCCAAACACAACCGGTTTGACTGTTCAGCCCGATATTTTGCCGACCGAGCCTCCCACAGCGTTTCAAAAAGAAATGCCCTTGCTGGCTGCAGAGACATTCTCCCGGCAAGGCAATGTGGCTGTCATTGATATTAACGGCGTTATTACCCCGTACCAGAATATTCTTTCAATGTTGTTTGGCGGTACGGACATCGCTTCGCTGGAAATACAGTTTGAGGATGCCATTACGGATCCGGATATCGATGGGATCATTTTACGCATCGATAGCCCGGGCGGTCTGATTACGGGTGTTGAAGAGCTGGCTACTACGATTGCCAGCGCACGCGGTATTAAACCGATTATTGCGTACGGTTACGGCAATGCCGCTTCGGCGGCGTATTGGATTGCTTCGGCTGCAGATAAAATTATGACCGGGCCAACGACAATGCTGGGATCTATCGGTGTCGCCATGGCTGTGCCCAAAACCCGCGAAACAGCCTGGGTCGAATTTGTTTCTTCCAACGCTCCTAAAAAACGGCTGGATCCGCAAACACCGGAGGGGCAAAGCAGCATTCAGGCGCGACTTGACGCTATGGAAGACGAGTTTGTCGGGGCCGTAGCGCGGTTCCGCGATGTTTCAACAGACGAAGTTTTATCGGAATTCGGGCAAGGCGATGTTTTGCCTGCCCGTGAGGCTGTGCGTGCAGGCATGGCCGACCTTGTGGGAGGGATGAAAGACGCTCTCTCGCTTATCACCACCCTGCAAACCCAAACCAAAGGAGTCGTCATGACAAAAAAAACCGAAACGCCGGAAACTCAACAGGAACCCGGTTCAACCGGTGATGTGGTCACAAAAAGCACAATTACAGCTGACTATATCGCCAAAAACTTTCCTCAAATTGCTTCTGCTCTCATTGCGCAAGGCCGCGAAGAGGCAGTTGGCGAACAATCCAACACGCTGACCAAAGAAAGCTTTAGCGAAGGCTATAAAGCCGGAGCCGAAGCCGAAAGAGATCGTATTCTCGGACTGGAAGAAGTTTCTATGCCGGGACATGAGGGTCTGGTCGAAGAAGCCAAGAAAGACGGCAAAACAAAAGCGTCTGATTTGGCTATGAAGATCGTCGCCGCTGAAAAACAGCGCGGCGGTGAGGCTCTCAAAACCATCGTGACAGAAGCACAGGCGGAACCCATCGTTATGCCCAGTGTACCTGAAACGCCTCAAGTCGATGCCAATGCGCCGATTGAGGAACGAGCTGAAGCTGAGTGGAAAGCCTCTGCCGATATCCGGACGGAGTTTGATGACAAAGATACTTACATCGCTTTCCGCAAGGCTGAAGAATCTGGCCGCGTTAAACGCTACGCCCCCAGAGCGAAGTAACCAACCATCCCTAAAATAAAAGGAGAAAACTATGACTACACTGGCAAGTGATGTCCAGCGTCCCTTCGCGCTGGGCACAATCAATGAGGTTCCGGTTATTGCCGGAGACATCATTTATGAAGGAGCGGCTGTCGGCGATAACGGTAGCGGCTATGCAAGACCTCTGCAGGCCGGAGATTATTTCTACGGTTTTGCAGAACAGAATGTCGATAATTCGGATGGCGCTGCGGGCGACCAGAATGTTCGTGTGCGTACACAAGGCGCAGTCGAAGTTCCGATTGCTGGTCTTGCCATTACGGATGTCGGCGCTGCTGTTTATGCTTCTGACGATGACGCTTTCACGCTTACAGCGACAGCCAATACCTATATTGGCCGCATCGCCCGGTTTGTGAAATCTGGCGTGGCACTGGTCGCTTTCGACACCCTGATTACGACAGCAACGTAATCATTTCTCACTAAACTCTCTAAACAGAAAAGGAAACTAACATGTCCGCAAAAGGATTATCTTCGCGCGCCATTATTGGGCGCTTTTATCAAAGGCTGGAGCAAAATCCCGGCCTTGAATGGGTGAACGCCCTGTCTAACTATTTCACTTCCGATCAGGAATCCGAGACCTATAAATGGCTTGGCCAGGTTCCGGCTATGCGGGAGTGGGTCGGCGGTCGCAATGCCAAAGGGTTTTTAGAAAATGGCATTACGATTGAAAACAAACACTTTGAAGCAACGCTTGAAGTGCTTGTGCGTGAAATGCGCCGGGACAAAACCGGACAGGTTCTGGTTCGTATCGATGAACTTGCTGACCGCACCAATGCGCACTGGGCAAAGCTGCTTTCAGAGTTGATTGTGAACGCAGAGTCCACTGTCTGCTACGATGGGCAATATTTCTTTGATACTGATCACACTGAAATTGATTCAGGTGTCCAAAGCAATAAGCTGTCAATTGACATCAGCGCATTGCCAACAGAAGTGCATGGAAGCCCTACTTTGCCTTCGGTTGAGGAGTTGCAGCTTGCAATTCTTAACTGTATCCAGGCGATCTATGCGTTCAAGGATAACCAGGGCGAGCCGATGAACGAAAATGCACGGCAATTTCTGGTTATGGTCCCGACGTCAATGTGGCATGCAGCCAAGGCGGCAACAGCGGCTCCGGTCATCACCAGTGGCCAGACCAATATTGTTCAGGTTCTTGATGAGGTTAGTGTTTCTGTCACACAGAACCCGCGCCTTACCTGGACAGACAAGCTTGCTGTTTTCAGAACAGATGGGTCGGTCAAATCGTTCATCCGTCAAGAGGAAGAGCCTGTAACCTTAAAAGCCATTGCTGAAGGGTCCGAATTGGAGTTTGACGAGGACAAGCACCATTACGGTGTCGATAGCTGGCGCAATGTCGGTTACGGCTTCTGGCAACATGCCTGCCTCGCGCAGCTGACATAAGGGGGGCATCATGACGACAACCTATAAAATCACCGGGGTCAAAGCCCGCTTTGCCCCCGGTTTTATTTTAGCCCTCTCTGACGAGCAGGCTAAAACCCGTGAGCCTTCTTTGAAAAAAACCAAACGCAAAAAACAATATGAAGTTTTGCAAACGGTTGAATTCAAACAAGGCGAAGAAATCGGCATTGTGAAAGGCGATATCCCTAAATCATGGTGGGACAAGCTTGAGCAAACCAGTGCTAAAGACCGCCCGGAAACCGGAGATTTTCGGATGCTTCATATGGGATTTGGCAAGTGGAATGTTCTCGATGCCGATGATAATCCCATCAACACCGAACCTTTGACCAAAGATGAAGCCAAAGCCCTCCTTGATGCTCAAGACGGCGAAGAGGACAAAAATGGCGACAGTGAAGGTCAAGGTGATGGCGATCAAGATCCACAAGGTGGAGATAATGAATGAGCCTGATCGGTCAAACTGCCGTTGATGCGGTCTTTGGTGAATTTGGTGTCGATGCCACCTATTTGCCGCAGAGCGGAGACCCCATCCTGGTCCGTGTTCTTCCCAGACGAGGAGATACTCTCCTCGATCTTGGGGAGACACAGATCGCTCTGGACAGCTTGTATTTTGAAGTACGGGTTACAGAGCTTCTTTCTCCTCAAGAAGACGATTTAATTCAAGTTGGTGAGCAAACTTATTTAATTCAGGCAGAACCACGCATTGAAGACGTGGATTCCCTTATCTGGGTTTTGGATACAAGAGAAACATGAGACTAGACGCAAAAACCATTGGAGATTTACGCAAAAATCTTCGCAAAGAACGTGAAGTTATTAAACGTATCTCAGTGCAATCTACTAAGGAAGCGACAAACGGCCTTAAAAAAGAGTTGCGCACAGATGTGGTTGGTGCCGGTTTTGGGACCAGATTATCAAATACCTGGAGATCAAAGTTGTACGATGACAGCAAAGGCCCAGAAGTTGATGTTAAGGGGTTCATCTACTCGCGCGCGCCAGAAATTATTGAGTCCTTCGATCAGGGAGTGGTGGTTCGGCCTAAAAATGGGGGGCGTTATCTAGCTATTCCAACCAAAAATATACCCAGGCATATTTCCCGTGGTAAAGGCAAAAAAAGAGCGAATATAACGCCCAAACTATACAGAGAAAGAAAAGGCGAATTGAGCCTTATTAAATCAAAGAAGGGGCATCTTTTCTTAATAGCTCAAAGGCAGGCCACTTATTCCAAGAAAACAGGTGAATTTAGAGGATTGCGCAAACCCTCTAAACGATCTCTCGAAACAGGCAATAATTTAGTTAGCACTGTCATGTTCATCCTTATTCCCCAAGCAAAAATGCCAAAGAAACTGGACGTTGATAAAATTGCCGACCTCTGGAGTGCAAAACATATCGATTTAATGATCAAGAAATATAAATGACCAGCAAAACTGAAACAATCCTGCAAGCGTTGGGCGCCCTGCTTGATAATGGGACTACGGCCAAGTTTGAACGCAATGCCTCTGTGCCGGAAAAAATTTCTTCCAATGGCATGATTGTTTTAAGGGATGGTGTTCCCGGGACACCGGAAGAGGCATTAGGAGGTTTTAATACTGCCTATTACGAGCACCAAGTTGATATCGAAATTTATGTTTCTGAGGGGGCACAAAGTTCACGCGACCAACTCTTTGATGATTTGGTAACACAAATCGGCGTTGCTCTTGAAACCAACCCGGATCTGGGCGGACTTGTTTTCGGCATGACCTATGCCCGGCCAGATGTAGCGATTGAAATCATTCCCGGTTCTCACGCCATAAAATCCGGAACAATTTCTCTCATACTTGAATACGAAACGCCAACGCCGCTTTCGTAAGTTTTTATCAGTATTTTATTTGAAAAACCCCGCCACTACCGGCGGGTTTTTTCATTTCAACCCTAAGCCAACTATTAACAAAGGAGAATAACTATGGCGCGTGCGTACGGCTCGAATGCCACGCTGTTGCTCAAACGTGAAACCACGTATGGAGAACAGGCGGCAGGCAATTATTACCAAATGCCCTTTAACAGCTCTGATTTGAGTAGTGAGCAAGGTTTAATTGAGGATGCTGTCCTCGGTTATGGCCGCGACCCGCTGCAACCGCTTCGGGATGTGATCAATGATGAGGGCGATCTTTCTATTCCCGTTGATCCTCGCTATCTGGGATTCTGGCTGACTGGTCTGCTCGGTGATCCTGTTAGTGGCGATGTTGCCGCAACCGGATATATTGACTTTACCGCCCAGCCGGATCCGAACGATACGATCACGATCAACGGCGTGGATTTTACCTTTGTTTCCACCGCTCCGGCTGGCGATGAAATTCAGATCGGCGGCACCGTCATTCAAACCGTGGACAATGCTGTCACCCAACTCAATAATTCCAGCGACAATGATGTCGACGATGCAACCTACAGCCGTCCGACCGGAACCCAGCGTTTATTGGCTACGCATGATACAGCTGGCGCAGCCGGTAATACGTTTACATTGGCTGAAAACTCTCCGGCTACCACGCGTAGTGCCTCTACGCTGCAAGGCGGTGGCACGGAGCATGAGTTTGTCTCCGGCAAAGATACGCTGCCCAGCTATTCAATAGAAGTCGGCATGCCGAAAGTTCCTGCCTATTTTATGCATACGGGTGTGGTGATTAATTCGCTGGCTCTAGACTTTCAGCGCTCTGGTGCGGCGGCGGCAACGATCAGTGCCATTGCACAGGCTGAAAATCGTTTCGTGGCTACCCAAGGCGGCACACCTCAAGTCCTAACCTTTTCGCGGATTAGCCAGTTTCAGGGTAGCATTAAAAGCGGCGGCGTGAATATCGGCAATCTGACAGCCGGATCTGTCACATATTCCAACAACATGGAAAAGATCGAAACTATTCGTGATGACGGGCTGATCGATGGCGCAGATCCAACCATTGCGGCTCTTACAGGCACGATTGAGGTGCGGTTTGCTGATATGAACTTGGTTAATACGGCTTTTAATGGACTTCCTGTAGATTTGGAGTTTTCCTATACGCTCAATGCCGGATTGATCGTAAAGCTGCTGGCGCATGAAGTGTATTTGCCCAAACCAAAACTATCCATTGACGGTCCCGGAGGTGTGCAGGCCAGCTTTGATTTTCAGGGTGCTTTTAATAGCGCTGAAGGCAAAATGCTGACCGTCCAGCTCATCAATGATCTGGATGGGAGTGATTATCTATGATCACGTTGAAGCAACCTTCTGAACCTTACACAATCGGGATCGTTGAAGGGTTTACGGTCACTGTCAGGCCGCTGACCACGTTGGGATATTCCTTGGCCACCATGGTCGCGCAGAAAAAACTGACTGACTTAGATAAAGGTTTGCGTGATGTTGAGGAAGCCGGGTTTATAACGGAGGTGCCGATTGATCTTAAGGATCCGCAAGAACGTAACGCTCTGTTTCTGGATTTTCTGATCAAAGAACTAGCTGTTACGCATATTGTTGGCTGGGATGGTGTGTTGGATGAAGAAAAAAATCAACCGGCTGGCCCAACGCCGGACAATATTCGCAAAGTGATGGATGTATCAGAATTTGCTGAAAACTTTTTTCAAAGTTTCACGCGCTATGTGTTTTTGTTGAGTGAGGCCAAAGAGCGGATCCGCAAACTGACTGAATGGCACTTCAAGAAAAGCGGTGGGCCGTCTTATTGCCAAACCTGCAAAGAACAGGAATTGCCGTGCGCCTTTGAAAATATTTGCCCTTATCAAAAATACGCGCCGCGTCTTGTCCAGGAGCAGCAAGCCTGGGAGATCCTTGAAAGTTGTACGTCTCAACTCCGGCTTTCGCCATCGGGCAGAGTAGTCGGCATTGATATGAGCACGGCGCTGGATATTGCTAAAGCCAGAAGGTTTGATCTTGAAATCGTTGCTGAGCTTTTGAAAGAAGGAGAAGCTGGGATCCTTAATTCACTGACTGAATTAGAAGCTGAAGAGAATACTCACTCATGACCGAGCGTAAATCTAACTATGTTATTGGCCTTAAGGTCGATGGCACTGTCAGGGTTAAGCGTGAGTTTGAAAAGGTTGGTGACAAGGGCCAAGAAACATTTAGTAAAATCAGTAAATCTGCGAAGAAAGGCAATGCTGCTCTTCGCGGCGTGGCTCGTAATATCACGTCTACTCTGGTTCCCGCTTTTGCAGCAGCGGCTTCAGCCGCTTCGATCTTTCGCAATATCCAGATTTTTGAAAAGCTGGATATCCGGCTGCGCTCCCTAACCAACAGCGCCGAAGATTACGCCAACACGCAGGAATTTTTAAAAGCTAAAGCCGATGAGTTGAATGTTGGCGTTGAGACTTTGACGAATGGTTATGCGCGGCTTCTGGTGTTGCAAAATAGCGGCGTACTCAATCGCGAGCAGGTCAACCAGCTCTCCGAAGGATTGGTTAATGCTGCTGCTACACTCGGCGCTAGCGGCGCTGATATTGATCGCGTTTTATTTGGTCTTTCACAAGGGTTAAGCTCTGGGACGCTGAGGGCTGAGGAATTAAACCAGGTGGTTGAACCGTTGCCGGGTCTTTTGCAGGAGCTGGACAAAGCTGCCGGATTAACGGCGGGCGGATTTCGGCGCATGGTTAATGCTGGGGAGGTCACCAGTGAGTTTTTAGCGACAACACTGATCAAGGCTTTGGAGTCCTATGACGGTGCTGCGAAAAAGCTAGACGGTACAATCAGCGGCTCTCTGACCAAATTAGATAATGCCTGGGTGGATCTGGCCCGCACAATTGGTGAAACAGGTGTTATTGAAGCTCTGGCCGAGATTACGGAAGCTTTTGCTGCGAGTATCGGGGTAGCCAGAAAAGCTGTTACAGGGCAAATAGCTTTTGCAGAGGCAACAGGCATTGTTGAAAAAACTGCCTTTATAGCTGCACGCGGTGTTAAAGCAGCATTTCTAGTTGTTCAAACTGTTGTTTTAAATTTTGCTCAAGGAATTTTAGGTGCGTTAAACGCTATTCAGGATAGCGTCTTATTCATAGTTAATAGAATAACAGATAGTGAGTACAGAGGTGTCGAGGCTCTAAGAAATCTACAAAATGCGATGATTGCTACAATGCGGGATAATGCTCGCCAGCTGGCATCTACGTTTAGTATAGGCCCATCCGAAGAATCAATTAGAGCGCTACGCGAACAAGAGGAACGGGTGAAAAAGCTCCAGCGTGAAGCTGAAATTGCCCGCTCCAAAGCCGAACAGGAACGCGGCAAACAGGAACGCATCGCTAAGGCTGGCCCGAGCAAAGCCGATAAAGCGCTAATCAAACAGCTGGAAAATGAGCGTAAGAAAATTGAGCAGGTTACTAAGGCTCTTAAATTTAAAAATGAACAGCTTCTGCGTGATGAAAAAACGCAAGAATTATATAACCAGCTTCAAGCTGCAGGTGTGCAGCTTAAAAGCCTTGAAGGTCAAGAAATTCAGCGACTGGTAGGAGAATACTTCCGCCTGAAGGAAGCTAAAGAACAGGAAGAAGAGGTTGAAAAACGTAAACAGAAGCTGATCGAAGAGATCAAAAAAATTACCGAAGACAATATTTCCGCACAGGATAAATATAATGAGCGGATGGAGGAGTTGAATGAACTTCTCAAGGAAGGTGCGATCAGTCTTGAGGAATTCGAGGCGGCAGGCAAGCAAGCCTATGACCAGTTGGTGGAAGCCAGCGATAAATGGTTCGATGGCGCCAAACGCGCGCTTGATAAATATGCTGAAGAAGCCACCGATATGGCGGCGAATGTTGAGCGTGTTGTCACCAATGCCATGCAGGGTTTGGAAGACGCTCTCGTCAAAGCCACGACAACCGGAAAATTTGAGTTCAAAGAGTTGGTTGACAGCATTCTGGAAGATGTGGCCAGGCTTCTTGTTCGTACACAGATTACAGGACCGCTGGCGCAAGGCCTAAGCGGTTTGATCGGTAATATTTTCGGAGGGCAAAACAGCGGCAGCGGCGGCGGTTTCTTCGGTTTGTTCGAGAAAGGCGCGGCATTTTCCCGCGGGCAGAAAGTCACGGCATATGCCAGAGGCGGTGTTGTTGGCAAACCTACGATTTTTCCGATGGCAAACGGTATGGGGTTGATGGGAGAAGCCGGTCCGGAAGCTGTCTTGCCTCTCACACGTACCCGTTCAGGACGGTTGGGTGTTGAATCTGTTGGCGGTGCCGGGAATTTCTTCACGGTCAATGTTGATGCCAGAGGCTCCACGGATCCGGCCGGTACGTCTGTTTCTGTAAAGAGAGCGGTTGATGAAGCCCTGAACGCCCGTATTCCCGGCATTGTTCAGACAAGTGCCCAACTGGCGCACCGTAAAACCGTAGATAACTGGCAGCGACGGGGCAGTCGCTTCGAATAAGGATTTTCTTTATGGCAGAGATTGAACTCAGCTGGCCGCTGGATTTGCGGCCCGGTGAACAGAGCTTTTATATCCGCACGCTCTCGACCCGCTTTGAAAATCCGCTGACGGGGCAAGTTCAGGTTTTGGAGCGGGATGCGGCGCGCTGGGTAACCAAATTATCTCTTGTCCGTAGTGAACTGGATTCACGGCGGCTGGATGCCTTGCTGGCGGCTTTGCGCGGTGCGGTTGGGCATGTGTTTGTGCCGGATTTCAGGCGGCTTTCTGCCAAAGGGTCTTTGGCCGGTTTTCCGCAGCTTGTTAGCGGTGCGGGCACCAGTTTAACTATCGATGGATTTACGCCGGATGCCATTGGCGTTTTGAAGGCTGGAGATTTGGTCCAGCCTTCGCTGGGGCGAAGCCATATTGTGCTGCAGGATATTGATGCGGATGCTCTTGGCGAAGCCATTGTCCCTATTGCTCCGCGATTACGTGAGGCTGTCACACCGGGTGCCCTGATCACGGATAATTGCCGGGTGCGGATGCGTCTGGCCGATGATGACGGCGCCGAAAACGCAACGGACAATCGCCGTCTGACCAGTTTTGATTTGGAGTTCATTGAGGTGTTGCCGCAATGACCGGGTTGAGTTGGCCAGCGGGTATATATCCGCGCAGTCAGACATTTTATCTCAAATCCCGCTCAACACGCTTTATTTCAAATTTTACGGGCCAGTTTCATGTGCTGGAACGTGAGGGTGTGCGCTGGGTTTCTGAGCTGACTTTTGACCTAGATAACGAGCGTGCCAGAACACTGGATGCGCTGGTGGCAGCCTTGCGTGGCTCTGTCGGTGAAGTTTATGTGCCGGATTTCAGGCGGATTAACCCCCGCCCGGTTACAGACAGCATGGACGCTTATGCCGATGAGATCGGCCTGACATTTTTTGACGACCATTATGATTTTGATGACCAGACCAATGAAGAAGGGTTTTTAACAACAGAAGAAAGCCCGCCTCTCGGCGCTGAGGACAATGCGCTGTTCGGCAGTGCCTTTGACGCGGTTTTAATTTTTGAAGATGAGGTCACGCTTCTGACAGAAGCTGGTCTGACACTGCTGGCCGATAATGTCGGCATTCCGTTTGAAACGGATAAAGGATTTATTTTGACGTTGGAGCATGGCGATGCTTTGGAGATTTACGCTCAAGAAGGTTTCACTCTGCAAACGCAGAATGATGAAGATTTGCCTCTGCAGGTTGGAGGTGGATTTTACGAAGGCGATGGCCAGCCGACATTGGTTAATGGCGCAGACCGTTTGTTATCGATCAGAGGCCTCGCGCCCTGGAGCACCGTCATTAATGCCGGAGAAAGCATTAGCCCGATTGGGGGACAGGCATATCTGATCCTTGAAGATGTTGTGACCGATATTAACGGTTTTGCCATCGTACCGATTGCCCCGTATCTGCGGGGCGCTGTTAACCAACAACCACTTATTCTCGGCGGTATCAGGGTTTTGATGCGGCTGACGGAGGAGGATGCCGGTGACAACCGGACTGTTCCGCCAAACCGATCTTCTTACACCTTAACATTTGAACAAATCCTGACATAAAAAATGACCGAAAAACGCCTGGACGACACTCTGTCTGCCGAGACGGAGAAGCAGGTCGTGCGTCCTATTCTCATGGCCTCATTCGATTTTGAGGAGGCGATTGACCGGGCGTGGAGCGGTGTCGGAGAGCTTCAATGGGGCGGCTTTACCTGGTATGGCGCCGGGACGCTGGGCAAGGTTTCAACGGTTGAGGAAACGACCGAGCTGCGTGCTACGGGAGCGAGTTTTCAATTAAGCGGCATTCCCGCCGACCTGATCAGCAAGGTCAGCTCGTTTCCTGTCCAGGGGCATAAAGCAAAGCTGTATCTGGGCTTCATGGACGCGGATTTCAAGACGCTGATCATGGATCCGGTGCTGATTTTTGACGGTCGCATGGACACGGCGGAGATTTCCGATGGCGGTGATACGGCCACGGTGAAGCTAACAGCCGAAAGCCGTTTGCGTGATCTGGAGCGCACTCGCACCCGCCGCTACACCGACGCAGATCAACAATCACGCTTTCCCGGCGATAAGGGATTGGAATATGTGCCCTCGATGCAGGACAAGCAAATCGTCTGGGGCCGCGCACCGGAGTAATTATCATGAAGAAATTAAAACGCTTTCCTGACTGGCCGGAACGTTTGGCCAGAAAGATCAGTGACTCCCGAGAATTGCCTTTTGTCTGGGGTGAGAACGATTGCTGCCTGTTTGCGATGGACTGCGTCCGCGATATTACAGGCGTTGATCTGGCCAAGCCTTACCGGGGCTACAAGACACAGGTTCAGGCTCTGCGCCTTTTGAATAAGAGCGGCGGTGTTGCGGGCATAGCCGAGGCCGTGGCCAAAAAATACAAGATTGAAGAGATCCCGGCTTTAAGCGCGCAAAGAGGTGATGTGTGTCTGTTCGATATTGGCCGGGGCGACACGCTAGGGGTTGCAGCCGGGGAATATATTTTTGCACCGGGCTTTGACGGTTTAATAGGTTTTCCGATTTTGCAAGGGGTGCGTGCCTGGAGGATCG
>Ga0316204_10005269_pt1 | contig 21686 bp, 24 predicted proteins | sample 6monrhotite_MG_2_FD_205661 | JGI IMG/M metagenome (GOLD analysis project Ga0316204, IMG submission 205661) | Microbial mat bacterial communities from mineral coupon in-situ incubated in ocean water Damariscotta River, Maine, United States -... | ecosystem: Environmental > Aquatic > Marine >... | reverse complement strand
GTCAGTTTGCGCGTTTCCCGTCCATATCCATCGCGAGCCAGTAAACGATGGCGAAAAGCGCCCTTCCCAGACTCGCCCTTCTGCCAGAATGGCGGAATATCCGTTGCATACAGATCATGCGCATGCCAAACGGATCGCCTGACCGCCTGTCCCAACTGATGATGCTCAGCGCGATTGCCCAGTTTCTCCCATATGCCGGGATCCTCTTTTGAAAATTCGGTCAGCAGACAATGCAAATCCCATAGATTCCGCAATCCTCCCGCCAAATCACCATCCGCCATCAAGTGCGCTGCGCAATGACAGAGCATATCCTCAGGAGACATGATGTAGAGGCCGTTTTCCAACATGATAGCATCATCCAACATCCCTTGTGCATCCGGTGTTGGATTTGCAGTCAGCGGCAATGTCGTGTGATGCACATCGATCATACTATCCCGCTCACGGTGAATAAGCGGGGGCAACTCATGCATATGCTCACGATAATATTGATCGTCATAGGGGTCGGGTTTCACCCATTCCCATCCAGCCTCGAGAAGCATATCTTCAACTGGTTTCAGATCGTTTCGCGCGACCATGATATCAAGATCACCGATATTGCGCCCCATTCCGGCTGTTAAGCCAGCGGCGACGTAGGCTGTGCCTTTCATCAATAGGACTTTGCCATCGTAGCTGGACAACGCTCTGCGTGCGCATTCCGCTTCCCACAAAGCCTTCTGCTTAACCATGTCATGTGCGTCGATTTCATCGTCCAGCACCGGGCGGACATCCGCCGGTACATCTACATCCTTCAATTGGTGGGCCAAAGTGCCAATCAGCGATTCGGCCCGCGCCATACTGATCAGATTAGTCCAGCCGGCACCATCAAGAGACCGGGTGGATCCCGGTTCACATATAGCGTGAACGAGCGTCATAGCGTTCTTCATCACGCCAACTCCGCCCAAAGTTGATCGATCAATATTTCGGCTTCATCGCCAGATTGATAGTCAATGGCGCGAGCCGGAACATTATCAACGAATGATGTCAATGCCCTGAACCCTGCCTCACCCAAAGCGACATAATTGGTGGAGGCCTGTGTCAGCCGAACAAATATCTCTGACTTACCAATTTCACGGACAGCTTTGTCATAGCCAAATCGCGGAAATATTAGCATTGCTGGCTTCGCCGGTACGTTTGAGGCTTCCAGTGATTCCAGCGATGGGACCAAATGCCGGATGCGACCCTTTGGAGTGTCTTCAAGCAAAGGACCAAAGCGATCCTCCGGCATGATCCTCTCCATTGTTGTGATGGCTTCATTCTTAAGGCTGATTAGCCGCGGAAAACTATATGCCAAACCGGTTTGAGGACATATCAAGGCAAATTCATCGCCCATGAACCGCCACCCCTTCTCACCAAGCATCGCAGAGAGCGTGGACTTCCCTGACCCGGACAAGCCGGTCATCAATAGTGCTTTGCCATCTTTTTCAACAGTGCTGGCGTGCAACAGAAGATGCCTTCGCCATCCGAGTGCCATCTGGAGATTCATAGCCATTTCAGCCGCCAACAATCCTTGAGAAAGCGGGAGAGGCGCCGCATCGGGTAGCCAGAAATCTCCGCTTATATGGACCGTGGGTCGAAAATATTTTCGCCAAACGCTTTGCGATTCAAGCCGTACAGTAAAATCCGCAAATTCACTATCGGGCTTGGGGTAATTTTCGTAGAGAGAATTCAACTGTGCAATGGGTTTTTGCCAATCCGAAGCAATGCGAAATGTTGCAGGACCGACACGCAAATTGGTTATATATGCCTGCCCCATTATTCGGATATCCGTTCAACCAGACCAAGTGCGTTCATCTCATCAAGGCGCGCTAGAACAACATTCTCAACATCAACACCTTCTTCCAGATCAAAATTGTTTTCCAAAGCCTCTGCTATCTGAGCAGGAGTCGAAACTTCTTGCTGCATTACTTCCAGAATCGCGGGGATCGGGTCAGCCACGATATGCGTCAATCCAGAGGGCCGATGAAAGACAAGCGACATCATATCCAACATATGAAGGACGATTTCTTCCGGATTTGCAGCTTTAAATTGCTGGCTCATGCAAACTCATAGATTAGCTATTCAGATAATCTGATAGCCTAACAGGAAAATGTTAATTTTGCTTGGCCTATTGGTAAGCCTATCGCGGCATTTGGAGAGAGGCGTAGCAGGTAAAACCGCTTTGGCCATGTTGCAAGCGTCTGACATAGTTCACATAGGCTTGCGATTCTTCATGCGACGTACCCGGCAGGCTGCCACCACGAATTGCACGCTTCACTTCTTCTCCTGTAAACGTCCGGCCCTGAGGAGCAAATGCGCCTGGTGTGTCAGGCGGAACGATTTTTCCATCCGGCGCAATGTAACCTCCGCTCACATGATTGCCTGGAATCGGAATTTCACAATTTAGCACTGAACCGGCGGTTTGTGCCAAAGCCGGTTTTATGCTGACCACCGCAGACGCCCCCACTGCGCCCATCATTAGGGCACGTCGCCGGGTTACAATCCCATTAGCTTCTTTTTGGCTGGTATTTTTGGCTGGTTGATCAGTCATCTGTCGATAATCCTTTGCAGTCCCTTTATAAATAGGTTTCAGGTTAATTGCGAGTAAACAGTGGCGAACTGTCAACCCGCGTCCATTTTCGGGACACACATTGCCTATTTATTAACTGGAGTGGGAACAATAGCATTGCCCGCATTACCTCTTCATCGCTAAGGCATTCGCGAAACAGACCACGAAGCGGTAAACCATCAAAAATGAATTTTCGCATTTTTATTGCCATAATATTGATCGCCGTTGGGGCATTTGTTGCCAGTCAATTGCCGGGAACTGTTAGCCCGGTAGCGATTATGACGGCTTTTGGATTAGTGGGTTTAGCACTATCTGTTCTCAAAAATCAGGAAAGCCCGCCATCACAATCTTTAATGCTTCAAAAGCGCGAAGCAGATATAATTCAAAGCGCCCGCATGGACGCATATCAAGAGCTGCTTGCAACACTTCAAGATCCGATACTGCTTGTCCGTTCCGCTCGCGTGATAATAGCGAATCCGGCCGCCCGCGAGTTGCTGGGTGATCATATTATCAACGAAGATGTCCGTGTCGCTATCCGCCATCCGAGCGCCGCAGAAAGATTGGCAAATCCCAAGGCAAAGCATAGCGGTGATCCGATTTTGCTGATTGGCGTAGGTAGTCCTGATCAGCGCTGGGAACTTCAAATTAAATTGATGGCCGAAGACCTGAAGCTGGTAATATTGTCAGATCAAAACAGCCGTTATGCCGCTGAAAAGATGCGGACAGATTTTGTTGCCAATGCAAGTCATGAACTAAGGACCCCTTTGGCGGCGATAAAAGGATTTATTGAGACACTGGAAGATCCTGAGGCGGGAGCCGATGGTGATACTCGAGCGCGTTTTCTTAAAATCATGTTCGATGAAGCAGACCGCATGCAACGACTGGTTAGCGACCTTATGTCGCTTTCGAGAATCGAGGCGGAAAGGTATCAGTTACCCAATGAAGCGGTAAATCTTGGAACGTTAATTCATGAAGCAAAAGATTTTTTTATCGGCAGTCGAAACAAGGCGGACAACGATTTCGCGATTAGCATTCCCAGCAACGTCCCTGTCGTTAAGGGAGATTTCGCGCAGTTATCTCAACTTCTTCACAATTTGATCAGCAATGCTTTCAAATATGGAGCCAAAAAGACTCCCATTGAGATAAAAGTTGCACCTAACAGTTCGAGATCAATGGTGAAATTGTCAGTCATTGACCAAGGAGAAGGGATCGATGCCAAACACCTGCCTCGACTTACAGAGCGATTTTATCGTGTGGACAAGGGAAGAAGCAAAGCCATCGGAGGTACCGGCTTGGGCCTATCCATCGTGAAACATATTACGGAACGTCATGGCGGGCGGCTGGAGGTGTCGAGCGAACTCGGTGTCGGCACAAATGTCTCCATTTTATTGCCAGTAATATCCAAGTCACAGTGAAAAAAGAAAACTCAAAAGCCCCGTCCGTCACATAACTGTAACAAATATGTCATCTATGGGACGTCACTTTCTCATAGATAAGCTTTAACTCGAACCAGGAAGGTTCAATTCTTAAGTTCGGGACAATTTCATCATCTAGTTTGAGGACACTATCATGTTTAAAAAAGTCGCAATTTTAGCGGTTTCCACTCTTGCTCTGGCTGCTTGCCAAGATCAGGCCTCGGGTGGCCAGGGAGGCAATCGCAGTGAGATTCGAATCGTAGGATCTTCCACAGTATTCCCATTTGCAAAAGCAGTAGCTGAAAAATTTGCCGCCAATGGCAACGCGGCTCCGATATTGGAATCAACCGGCACTGGTGGCGGCATGAAGTTGTTTTGCGCGGGCGTTGGTGCGGACACCCCGGATATTGCGAACGCTTCTCGCCGGATCAAGGCATCCGAGCTTGCAATGTGCAACGAAAATGGGGTTACTGACGTAGTTGAAGTGAAGGTTGGCATCGATGGCATCGCAATCGCGCAGGCCAATGCTGGACCGTCATTTCAACTGACTCCAAAGCAAATCTATGAAGCCATTGCAGAGCGTCCATATGGCAAGAAGAATGAAACCCAAAAATGGTCCGACATAGATTCGGCGCTGCCTGATATTGCAATCAGCGTCTACGGACCACCATCTACCTCCGGTACGCGCGATGCTTTAACTGAACTGATAATGGAAGTTGGTTGCAAGACCGATGCAGCCACAAAAGCACTGAAAGATTCGAACGGCGATGAATTTGATTCTGTTTGTCACGACGTTCGCGCTGATGGCCCTTACATCGACACAGGAGAGAATGATAATCTGATCGTTCAAAAACTCGATTCAAATCCCAATAGTGTCGGAATTTTCGGGTATAGTTTCCTCGAAGAAAATAATGACAAGGTCCGCGGCATTGCTGTTTCCGGCGTTGCGCCAGAATATGATTCCATTGCTTCGGGAGAATATCCAGGAGCACGGCCTCTCTATATTTATGTCAAAAAACAGCATGCCGAAGTCATTCCCGGCCTACAGGAATATTTGACCGCATTTCTGGATGCAGGAACCAAGGATGGCTATCTGGTAGATGCAGGCTTGATTGCATCCCCTGATGACATTCGCTCAAAAATGTCTGAGGTTGTTGCCAATTGGACTACTGTAGACGCTAGCGAGTTAAAATAGCAGCAAATTAGGATGATCAAGGGTGCCAATAACATTGGCACCCCTTAAAACCGGGGTATTGAATTTATCGTGACAACCACTGCACTCCTTGTTCTGGTTATAGGGTTGGGCTGTGTCGCCTGGTTCTTTGGTCGTGTTAAAGCCTCTGGCTTTGTGTCCGCTGGTGAAAAGCGCGGTACAATTCATTCACTGCCCAGCTATCACGGTTGGTATGTTGCGCTTTGGGCGGCTGTTCCTGCCACGGTATTTCTAATCATCTGGAACATTGTCAGCCCTGGCTTGATTACTGATGCCGCTCTGGCCAGCCCAGTTGCCCAGCAGTTGCCGACCGATTCATTTTCTCGCGGATCTATCCTGGCTGAGGCTCGATCCATTGCCAGCGGCGATCAAGTAAAAGCGTTTAATCCGTTGTCCGAAACAATGGTAGAACCATATCGAACCGCTATCAGCTATTATCAAACGCTCGGAATGGCGGCAGCAATTCTGCTGGTCTTTGCTTGCGGAGTATTTGCGTGGCTGCGCGTGAAACCAGACCTAAGGGCGCGCACAAAGGTCGAGCGTATCACAATGATAACGCTTCTTCTGGCGTCTTTGATTGCTATCATTACGACAGTCGGAATATTTATCTCTCTGATTTTTGAATCAGCGCGGTTCTTTTCCATGGTATCGCCGATCGACTTCCTATTTGGAACAGAATGGAATCCCAAGTCTGTTGCAGGATCAAGGGGAGAGAGCGGATTTGGCGCCATTCCATTATTCTGGGGAACAGTATTCATTGGTGCGATTATCGCCATGCTTGTCGCCATTCCATTCGGCCTGATGAGCGCAATTTATCTGACACAATATGCTCCGTCCCAGTTACGTGCCTGGATGAAACCGATATTGGAGGTGCTTGCTGGTATTCCGACTGTTGTCTACGGCTATTTTGCAGCGCTTACCGTCGCCCCTGCGCTACGAGATCTGGCTGTGTCGATCGGTATTTCCGGTGCATCATCAGAATCAGCTTTAGCGGCTGGTGTGGTCATGGGAATCATGATCATTCCGTTTGTTTCCTCCATGGCAGATGACAGTATCGCAGCCGTCCCAAGCGCAATGCGCGACGGTTCATTGGCCATGGGTGCCACAAAAAGCGAAACGATAAAAAAGGTTCTGATCCCTGCCGCTCTTCCCGGTGTTGTGGGCGGTGTATTGTTAGCAGTAAGCCGCGCTATCGGAGAAACAATGATTGTTGTCATGGCCGCCGGGCTTGCCGCCAACATGACGGCCAACCCGTTTTCAAGTGTCACTACAGTCACTACCCAAATCGTGAAATTGCTAACAGGCGATCAGGAGTTTGATAGTCCTAAGACACTGGCTGCATTCGCACTTGGATTGGTACTGTTTATCGTCACATTGCTGCTCAACCTTATCGCGCTACGCGTGGTAAAAAAATATCGGGAAGCTTATGAATAGCGGAGCTATCTCCCCCATCGACCCCACTCCCACAGATTGGAGTGGTGATCTAATGCAAAAGCGTATTAAAAAACGCTACGCAGCCGAGCGCCGGTTCAAGGCTCTTGGCTTGGGTGCCATTCTATTGTCGGCTGGCTTTCTACTTTTCTTGCTTGTCGTCATGGTCGGCAACGGGTTTCGGGGATTCACACAAACAGAGTTACCGGTTGAAGTCGATTTTCCAGCTCTCACGGGTGGCGCTCAACCAGGTCAGTTTGAGGGTCCAAATGCCGAAGCGCGACTTCGATCACTCGGCGTTCAGGATATTGTGAATGGTAGCATTGAAGTTCAATATGGAAATGATGGAACCGATCTGTTTTCCGCCGGTGCATGGACAACGGTACAGGCTTCTATACTCAAAAACCCTTCGATTCTTACCGAAAAAACAACCTTTTACCTGCCCGTAGAATCCGAATTGGATGTTGCTTACAAAGGGACTGGAAACCCGGAAATCGAAAAGAAAATAAGTGAACTGGGAGATCGGCTGTCCACGGGATTCAATAGTAATTTCATGAGCAATTCAGATGCAACCGATCCCATGCAAGTCGGAATTTGGGGCGCATTTAAGGGTTCTCTGATCACCATGCTCATTACGCTTGCATTGGCTTTTCCTATTGGTGTGTCTGCGGCTCTTTACCTCGAGGAATATGCTCCCAAAAACCGCTATACTGACCTGATTGAAGTCTCCATCAACAATTTGGCGGCGGTTCCCTCAATCATATTCGGATTGCTGGGACTGGCTGTATTTCTGAATATCTTCGGACTACCCCGGTCTGCTGCCCTGGTAGGCGGCTTGACCCTGGCCTTGATGACCATGCCTGTCATAGTCATTTCCGGGCGGAATGCTGTCAAATCGGTGCCGCCCTCCATCCGCGAAGCAGCACTCGGCATTGGGGCAAGTCCTATTCAGGTTGTTTTCCATCATGTGCTACCACTTGCCTTGCCCGGAATTTTGACCGGTACGATCATCGGTATGGCCCGAGCTTTAGGTGAAACAGCTCCGTTGCTAATGATCGGTATGCGGGCCTTTATTGCGAAGCCGCCTGATGGAATTACAGATCCATCCACCGTTCTTCCGGTACAAATATTCTTGTGGTCCGATGAAGTAAATCGTGGCTTTGTTGAAAAAACTTCCGCTGCCATCATTGTGCTATTGGCATTCCTGCTAACGATGAACGCAGTGGCAATTTATCTTCGCAACCGATTTGAAACCCGCTGGTAGGTGAAATAATGAACGATATGGCTTCTGGTGAAATTCAAGAAAGCGACACTTCTTCAGTTCAAAGTGGTTCGCAATCTATACCTGCCGGCGACGGTCCGCCCAAAATGACGACTCGCAACGTCAACGTGTTCTATGGTGAGAAGCAAGCCATTGATAACGTATCAATTGATGTGAACATGGACAATGTCACAGCCTTTATTGGGCCATCGGGGTGCGGAAAATCTACCTTCCTCCGTTGCCTTAATCGGATGAATGATACTATCCCGATTGCCAAGGTGACCGGTGATATTACACTGGAAGGCGAAGATATTTATGCACCACAGATGGACGTTGTTCAGCTAAGGGCCCGGGTTGGTATGGTTTTTCAAAAGCCAAATCCTTTTCCCAAGTCAATTTACGACAACATCGCATATGGCCCCCGAATTCACGGCTTGGCATCCGGCAAAGACGAACTGGATCATATCGTCGAAACGTCCCTACAGCGCGCCGGCTTGTGGAATGAAGTCAAAGATCGATTGCAAGATAGCGGAACTGCCCTGTCCGGTGGTCAGCAGCAAAGATTGTGTATCGCACGTGCGATTGCCGTCGATCCTGAAGTTATATTGATGGATGAACCTTGTTCGGCACTCGATCCGATTGCAACGGCCAGAATTGAAGAGCTAATCCACGAAATTCGTGGGAAATATGCTATCGTGATCGTCACGCACAATATGCAGCAAGCCGCACGTGTATCGCAGCGTACTGCTTTCTTTCACTTGGGTACTTTGGTCGAATATGGCGTTACAACCGATATATTCACCAATCCTACCGAAGAGCGAACGCGGGATTATATCACTGGTCGATATGGCTGAGCGCAGCAGAAGGAACTTAAACAATGTCAAATAGCGGCACAAAGCATACCGTAAAGGCTTTCGATACTGACATAAACGAATTGCGTGGCATGGTCGCGGAAATCGGTGGACGCAGCGAACAAGCGATTGCAAAAGCAATGCGCGCGCTCCAAAAGTCGGATCTTAAGCTGGCTGAAGAGGTCATTCTCGAAGATAAACTCATCGATGATCTGGAACGTCGGATCGATGAACTCACGTTTCAGACCATCGCATTGCGCGCACCTATGGCGGATGACCTTCGCGAACTCATTGCAACTTTCAAGATTTCTGGCGTGGTAGAGCGTATAGGCGACTATGCTAAAAACATTGCCAAACGGGTGCCAGTATTGGCCCAGGAAAAAAAACTCGATCCGGTGTCTCTATTGCCATCCATGTCCCGGGTAGCCTCTGAGCTGGTCCATGACTCACTGGAGGCTTTCGCGCGAAGAGATGCAACTTTGGCTGAAGATGTTAGCGAACGTGACCAGATTGTAGATGATTTCTATACCAGTATTTTTCGCGCTACAATCACGCACATGATCGAAAATCCAAAAGATATCGGTCAAGCTGCGCATGTCTTGTTCATCGCCAAAAATCTTGAGCGCATCGGGGACCATGCCACCAACGTGGCAGAAATGGTTTATTTCGCTGCAAAGGGTGAACAAATGCCCGAACGAGACAGAGGCGAAAATCCGGCCGATTTCTTGACCCAGTCCAGACTCGACAAAAAAGCCGAATAAGATGCACAATCCAAAGCTGTTGCTCGTTGAGGACGATGATGCTCTTGCCGAATTGTTGTCATGGAACTTCAAAAAAGCTGATTATGATGTCATCCAAACCCCTGATGGTGAAGAAGCCCTTTTGCTCGTAAAAGAACATCGTCCGGATGTAATCTTGTTAGACTGGATGATCGAGAATCTATCGGGAATTGAAGTTTGTCGCCAACTACGGCGCTCTCCGGATACCGCCAATATACCAATCATCATGTTGACTGCCCGCGGTGAGGAAGAAGACAAGATCAGAGGTTTGGAAATCGGCGCTGATGACTATGTAACCAAACCATTTAGTCCAAGAGAATTGATCGCCAGAGTGAAGGCTGTGTTGCGCCGAGTGAGGCCTGCCCTGGCCGGTGAAAAACTGGCTTTTGGCGATCTGGAAATGGATACCGTAGCGCATCGAGTGAAGCGGGATGATCAAGTCATTCCACTCGGTCCAACTGAATTCAGACTGCTCCGTCACTTTTTGGAACACCCCAACTGGGTTTTTTCCCGAGAACGCCTGCTTGATAGCGTTTGGGGACAGGATAGCGATATTGAACTTCGAACCGTCGATGTTCACATTCGCCGGTTGCGAAAAGCACTTAACGCCAACGGACAGCCAGACATTATTCGCACCGTTAGATCTGCAGGATATGCCCTTGATAGTGACACACTAAATTAGGCGCAAAGCTATCTTGACGCAGGCGTTCTCCTATATTTAGAAAACCACCTGGGCTCTGGCACCAAAAACATCCACCGAATAGTCTCTCGGCGCACCGGCAACAATTCCAAATGCATCACCATAAGACAGGTGCCCATAATTTATCAGGAACCGGATTTGATTGACCGGCGTCCAGATTAAGGAAGCCATATATCCATTCTGGGTTCCACCAATAATTCCTGCGTCGACCAGATCTAGATGATCATACCGAACGTTGAATTGCAGTGCACCAAAACCACCTTTCCCAACCGGGTTCTTGACTTTTACACCTTTGAAAACGCCGCCTTTATATCCGCGACTATCATCCGTTAGGAATATACCGGCTTCAATAGACCCACCAAAAAAAGTGGGGTTTGGCATGCCCGTGCGAGTAACTTTGGCCCAATGCGTTTCACCCGCGGCGTGAAAACGACCGGAAACAACTGCAGCTTCCAATCCAAAGCTTGTCTCTTGCGTCGCTCCCATGATCCGACCCGTGTTGATAAATCTTGTATCAACTGTGTGGATGAGAGGCCGCTGGCGATAGCGCACAGAGGTGACATTGTCGCCAAGATCCCGCCAATGAACAGAACCACCAAAATGCAACTGGGTATCGCCAACCTTAGGGGCAACCACAACCCGGCCATCAAGACCGATGCCATCGTTCGATCCATTTAGATCGTCGATATTGTCAGTGAAAACGCCGCCCTGAAGAAGAACATCCCCTGCCTTGTATTCGGCAGATATACCCACTTTACGTTCAAACCCGAAGGCATCGGTAAAAGCGGACCGCTCGATAAAGCTCGTGTCATTCGAACTGGATAGCTCTTCCAAAGACTGAAAGTTATTATGCTGACCAACCTTTACCTTCAGATTGCCATCCTTGTAGTCCAGATAAGCGTCAGTCAACTCCACCCCATCAGCAAAGTCGGCCTCTAACTTGTAACCGAATCCTCCGGGAATTGAACCTTGTACGCCCAATCGAACACGCCGCGCTTCATTGGAAAAGCCTCTGTCATTTATGGCAATACTATTCGGCACCGAACTTAATGTAGCTGCGTCTATGAGCGCACGTCCGCGAGGTTTGAAGCTCCAGCCATCCTCGCTTTTTAATTCCGGTGCGCCCTTCCAGTTAATGGAAGTTTTTGATTTCGATTTACTCGCTTTTTCAACCGCGGCAACCTGAATTGACTGCTTTTTCTGGACTGTCTCAACATTGCCCAACTTAGCTCTTAATACCTGCACTTCTTGCTCAAGTTCATTAAGGCGATTGAGCAAAGCAGAAGCCTCTTCGGATGAGATTTGGGCTGCTAGAGCTTGCGTCGGCAAAAGTGCTACCACTGCGACACTGGCACAGATTACTGATTTCAAATTCATAGAAAGACGTCCCTGATTAGTCTTGATCTTCAGATGACAGACCTATGATCTTTGCATTGCGCGAGCATGTCATTTTTGTTTCATTTTTTTGACATGCTGCCAACCAGTGTTTGATGTGCCTCTCAATCGTCAATGAGCTTCATCAACTGCCTTTCGATAGGGGCCAAAACTCCGGTAAGTTCATGCCCTCTTTTTAAAACTTGGCCATGCTCGCCGTGCAACGACCAAATTCCCTGACGTTTTCGATCAGCCGGCCGTTTTTCAATCCGTACTTGCGGTCGTTCGGACGCGCGACGGAAGGCCGCAAATATTGCCACGTCTTTCCTCATGTCCATAGCATAATCGCGCCAGTTACCAGCAGCCACCATACGGCCGTATAAGCCAAGAATTTTCTCTATCTCTTTTCGCTCAAAACCCACTTGAGACGGTTTTGTTGCGCTTCGAGTGAAGGTCGCGATATTCGATTTACCCGCAGCCATCAGCCGCCGTCATGTCCTTTTTCTTCAGCAATGTCTTCGACAACTGAATTTCGTTCCTCAACAAGGGAAGCAATGCGCTTTTGCAATTGTTCCATTTCACACTGGAGCAATTCCAACTTTTGCGTAGCGGGATCGAACACTTCACTACATGGTGTTCCGTATGGTACGAAATCTTTCTGATATTGTTCTACTTCCAACAAGGTTTGACGCGCTTTTACGCCGACCATTGTCGCACCCTCGGGAACGTCCTGTGTCACCACAGCATTTGCGCCAACACGAGCTCTCTTGCCTACTGTCACCGGCCCCAGAACCTGGGCGCCTGATCCCAATATAACATCATCGTCTATAGTCGGATGGCGTTTTCCACCAATACCACTGGTCGGGTTGGTTCCTCCCAGAGTTACACATTGGTAAATTGTCACATTATCACCAATTTCTGCGGTTTCGCCAATGACTGAAAATCCGTGATCAATGAACAAGTGCCGTCCGATCTTCGCTCCCGGATGAATATCAATACCGGTAAACAGTCTTGCAAAGTGATTCACAAACCGGGCCAAGAAATATAGCTCACCCCGGAACAACCAGTGCGCAAATCTATGAAGGCCAACCGCCAAGACGCCGGGATATAATAATACTTCCCAACGAGATCGCGGCGCCGGATCCCTGGCCTTTATGGAATCTAGATATTCACCTAATGCCCGCAGCATGTTTATCTCCAGTCTGCCTCGAACAATAAAATTAGGCTTCCGCAGGCGTTATTACCAGTCTTTTTTCGAAAACTAGTTTATCATAAGCAGAATTGCACTCGTATTAATGCAATGAAATGATTAGAATGGATCTACTTATTGAGGATTCCGTTTATGTCCAGTTACTTGCCAACATTGAAGCAGTTACAATATTTGGTGGCATTACAAGAACATGGCCATTTTGGTCGAGCGGCTGAAGCCTGCTTTGTTACACAATCCACGTTGTCAGCTGGAATAAAGGAACTTGAAACGCTCCTAGATATTGTTTTGGTGGAACGCACTCGACGCGTGGTTCGATTCACTGAACTGGGCAATGCCATAGTTGAAAAAGCCCATCGCATTCTTCGTGAAGCGGAGGAACTATCGGAAATGGCCCGTTCCGCAGGCAAGCCATTGGCCGGTGACATCCGGATGAGTGTCATCCCCACGATAGCCCCGTTCCTTTTACCGCACCTGCTTCCAAAATTGCGACAAGACCGGCCCGATCTAAAACTCTATTTGAAGGAGGAACCCAGTCAGGCGGCATGCGATTCCCTTCACCATGGTCAAGTAGATTGCGTCTTACTTGCGCAACCATTTCCGTGTGGAGATGTGGAATCTGCTACTCTTTTCTCGGATGAAATCCTGATTGCTTTCCCGGAAGATGATCCGCGCGACCCTCCCAATATCGTTGACCCTGCCATTATAGACGACAGTCGATTGCTGCTGCTTGAAGATGGGCATTGCCTTAAAGATCATGCACTGGCTGCGTGTAACCGCCCTGAACTCAGAGCATCTGCGCGTATGATGGGGACCTCTCTGCACACATTGGTACAGATGGTTGACAATGATCTTGGTCTAACGCTGCTTCCCAAAATGGCGATTGATAGTGGCATTTTGGAAGGAACGAAAATTGTCGCCCGGCCAATCAAATCGGATCATGCACATCGAGACATTTCCCTGATCTGGCGGAAAAATAGTCCGCGCCGTGAAGAGTTCAAGTTGCTGGCCAAAGTCATGGTTCAACAGATTGACAGGAAACCGGAGTGAGAACCCTGTTTTAACATCAATCCGCTCGCCATTCATCCTTGGCATCCAGGTCTGACTGTCGTTCCTCTACCCACTCGCTACTTCCATCCCGGTTCCATTGTTTTTTCCAAAACGGTGCATCGGTTTTCAATCGATCCATAATATACGAACAAGACTCCAAGGCTGCTTTGCGATGATCAGAACTGGTGCAAACCAATACAATTTGTTCACCCAGCAACATCTTGCCAACTCGGTGAATGATGGTAATTCCATGAAGCGGCCAACGATCATCAGCGGTTTCGGCAATATCGCGCAATGCTTTTTCGGTCATTACCGGATAATGTTCGAGCTCTAGTGCCGCGACTTTTCCATCTCCGCGTACCTGCCCAACAAAACTCGCAACTGCTCCCCCCCCTAAATCAGAAAGCCCGGACATTTCGAGGCCCACGTCGAAACTTTCAAAGCGCACATCGACTTTTATCATCCCCCCGTGACTGGCGGAAATATCGCCAGCTCCTGTGCATCGCCAATTGGCTCATTGATCGGGACAAACTCTTGATCAAGAGCAAATCTCAATTTGGCCAGATCGGAGAAGACATGTTCATAGAGAGAATCATGTGCAACCATAAATTCAATGAGGTCAGAGATGCTTCCAACTTCATCTGGAATATCGATTCCCTCCTCTGCCTTACCCAACCGCTCTTTCACCCAGGCAAAATAGACAATGTGTAAAGAACGCGCCATCAATCCATGTGCTTTAAGCCGACTCGAAGATAATCCCAGCCAGTGATGAGGGTTATTAGCGCCGCAGCCCAAAGAGCGCCGAGCCCGGTAGTATTAATCCACTCCTGCCCCGGGAAACCGCCGGCAAGGATTAAAGCGCCAAGGGCAATCAACTGTAAAGTGGTTTTCCATTTGGCCAATTGACTGACAGGCACACTGACTTGCAGACCGGCCAAAAACTCACGCAACCCCGAAACAGCTATCTCTCTAAGCAAGATTATCAAAGCGGCTATGACGTGATAACCCTGAATATCCCTAGTCGCGCAAAGAATTAGAATGACGGATGCAACCATGATTTTGTCGGCAATAGGGTCTAGAAAAATACCCAGTTTGGAAACCGTGCCCTGCGTTCTTGCAAGATATCCGTCAAAATAGTCTGTTATTGCCATCAAGGCATATAGCCCGGTTGCGAGCAAATAGCCCAGTTTCCAGCCTGGAAACCAGAGCAACCATACCAATATCGGCACAGCGAAGATTCTCGAAAGGGTCAATATGTTGGGTAGATTAAGCATCTTAGAAAGGCGCATAACGACATTTGAGACAAATTTGAAATACTAAGCGTACAAATATGTGTCGCTTTGATCTTGATTACCCTTCTATCTGTTTGACCGATCATTGGAATAGACTAAACAAGTATCCCAACAGGGGCATATGAAGCCGGTACGAACCGGAGAAGAGATAATCTTACATGCAAAATACCATGCATTTGCTGCGTACAAAAAAGTTCTTACCGCTTTTTATAACCCAGCTGCTCGGTGCGTTTAACGACAATCTCTTTAAATTCGCAATGGTGATCTTGGTTATATACCAGATTTACAACGACCCGGCACTAGAGTTTCAGTTTAGCGCACTTGCTTCAGGCTTGTTCATTCTCCCGTTTTTTATCTTTTCTGCGGTCGCCGGTCAGCTGGCGGATAACTATGACAAAGCAACGATTAGCCGATTTGTGAAGACCCTGGAAATTTTCATCGCTCTTATCGGCGGAGCGGGCCTCATCCTTCACAATATCCCGCTTATGCTGGTTGCGCTGACCTTGTTGGGCGTCCAATCCACTTTTTTCGGTCCGATCAAATACGCAATTCTACCTCAACATTTAAAGAAAGAGGAAGTGCTTGGCGGAACGGGCTTGGTTGAAGCGGGAACCTATATTGCGATTTTGGCCGGTACAATTCTCGGTGGAATCATTGTTGATCTGGTAAACGAGAAAGCGGCTGCGGCTTTTGTTTTGATGGTCGCCATTATCGGCTGGATCAGCGCGCGCTATATTCCGTCTGCACCACCGCAGAAGAGTTTTGAAAAAATCGACTATAATTTTGTGCGTTCATCCTATCGGCTGGTTCGGGAAACCATGCATGTAAGGCGCCTGTTCTTGGCGATAATTGCAATTAGCTTTTTCTGGACGATAGGCGCCGTTTTGATGATCCAGTTTCCACCGTTGGTCAAAAATGTACTCACAGCTGACCCAACTGTTGCGAGCCTGTTTTTAGGGATATTCTCCATAGGGATCGCCATTGGATCTATAATCGTCAACCGGTTGCTAAAAAGCCAAGTTTCAGCACGGTTTGCGCCGATCAGTGTCATCATAATGGGTGTCTTTGTTGTGATATTGTTCTTTGTATCTTCGCAATGGGAAGGACTTCCGGACGGTCAGTTATATGATTTCATGACCTTCATGAGCTATAAAGGAAGCTGGGGATTGTTGATCACATTACTCGGAGTGGCCGTGGCCGGCGGAAGCTTCGTCGTTCCACTATATGCGTTTCTAACAACGACCGTGGACATTAGCCAAACAGCCCGCACAATTGCAGCCAATAATATCGTCAACAGCGGTGGTATGGTTCTGGGCTCATTGGCCGCGTTAGCTCTGAGCATGGCCGGCGTGACGACAATCCAGCAATTGCTGCTAATTGCTGCCATGTGCCTGATTGCCGCTTGGCTTGGTCAACAGTTACACCTAGCTTGCGATGATCCGATTACCGGTGAAGCTATTAAAAAATGAACAGGTAAAAGGCTGTGAAAAACGCTACGAAGCTGAATAGAAACAGCTGAACATCTTCTTTTTGCCAGAATTTTGGCGGGGGAGCAGCTTCTTCGATTGCCACCTCTTCCAATGCAACTTGCAATATTTCCCTTGGCAATGTGAGCCTGAATGGATGTCTTGCGCCCTCGTCTCGCAAAGCGAGCTGTCTTGTTCTTCTTCGTTCCATGGATCAGTGTTAACAATTTATTAGGGATGTTATCTACGATAAAGAATAGTTAACGTCCGGATGTTCCGTTTCGGTACATTTTTGGACAGGCTTCTGAACGAGAGGCATCATATTCAAGGGGCAACATAATCTTGAGGATGATACCGTTTTCATGATTCATTGATAACCGGGAATCTTGGCATTCGTCCGTCGCAACATACGAAGAGATAACAAGCCAATTTTGAAGTTACAAAATTCGATGAATATCGCTCACCTCAACCACCTGTGTGATCTTTGCCACAAAAGCAAAAAAAGCTAGATTCTAGGAATAGATGGTTGATTTAACCAAACTTTTATGGCAACTGACCCTCGTATTGAGTGAGATGCGCAATCTTAAAGGAGCTTTTTATGCGTTTCGGTAAATTAGGAATGGCGGCTGTTGCAGCTGCATCAATGGTAAGTGCGCCAGTAATGGCACAAGCTGTAGAGACTGTTTCTCAGCCTGTTCGCGCTAGCGCACAAACAGCTGACGAGAGCGATCTTGAAGGCGGATCTGGCATTATTATTGCGATCTTGGCAGCGGCTGCTGTTATCGCTGGTATCATTATCGCAGCTGACGGCAGCGAAGATACACCAACCAGCCCCTGATATCAGGTTCATGGAATTCGAAAATGGCGGCCTCTGGTCGCCATTTTTTTTGCTCAATCGATATTGGAAGCAGATATGATCTTTGTTCACGGCTGGATAAAAATTCCAGAAGACGAATTGGAAGCTGCCATACATACTGCCTCTGCGATGGTTCTTGAAACCGTAAAGGAACCTGGCTGCCTTCACTATAGCTTTGCAAAAGACATTACCAAAGCCGGCCTTATCCATATCTCGGAACGGTGGGATTCAGAGGAAAGCCTGAACGCTCACTTTGAAACACCGCATATGTCCGCATTCAACATGACCATTTCAGGATTGACGATAGAAGCTATGGACATACGGCTATATTCCGGGGAAGAAGTAAGAGTGATGATGCAAAGTTGAGTAACTGGTAGTTGCACTTGCGATTGGCACTGCCCATATGCCGCTTATGAGAAATGATCAGAATAGCGCCCTGCCCTCCTGGCATGGCACCACCATTCTCTCCGTTCGGAAAAATGGCAAAGTCGTTGTGATAGGCGATGGCCAGGTTTCCATGGGAGATACCGTGATGAAACCAAATGCTCGCAAGGTGAGACAACTCCATGACGGTACGGTCATCGGCGGCTTTGCAGGCGCTACTGCCGACGCGTTCACACTGTTCGAGAGACTGGAAGCCAAGCTGGAACGACATAATGGCCAGCTGATGCGCGCCGCAGTGGAATTGGCAAAAGACTGGCGCACCGACAAATATCTCCGAAATTTGGAAGCATTGATGATCGTTGCAGATAAGGACGTAACGCTGATCCTGACCGGCAATGGCGATGTTTTGGAACCTCAACACGGCATAGCGGCCATCGGGTCAGGCGGAAATTATGCATTGTCAGCTGCACGAGCATTGATGGATTATGAGAAAAATGCGGAAAAACTGGCCAAAAAGGCGATGACTATTGCAGCAGACATTTGTGTTTACACCAATGATCAGGTGACCATAGAAATACTGGACAGCGATTCAAAATAGCGCCTCTTCAGTGATAATTAACAGAAAATCAAAGGTCGATTATGTTGGATGATCTAACACCCAAAGCCATCGTTAAAGCTCTGGATGAGCATATTGTAGGGCAAAAAGATGCAAAGCGTGCGGTTGCAGTAGCCATGCGCAACCGCTGGCGGAGACAACGTCTGCCTGCCGAGTTGCGCGATGAGGTCACGCCAAAAAACATTCTGATGATCGGCCCTACCGGCTGTGGCAAAACTGAAATATCCCGCCGTCTGGCTAAGCTGGCCGACGCGCCATTTATCAAAATCGAAGCCACCAAATTTACAGAAGTCGGTTATGTTGGACGGGATGTTGAACAGATCGCACGTGACCTCGCCGAAGAGGCCGTGAGGCTAGAGCGTGAACGTCGAAGAGAGGCCGTCCGCGACGGAGCATCAGACGCCGCAATGAAACGCCTGCTTGATGTTCTTTGCGGTGAGAATGCCAGCGAAGCTACCCGCGAAAGTTTTCGCCAACGGGTCGTCGACAATCACATGAATGAAACCGAGATCGAAATCGAAGTTGAGGACATACCGAACGCCCCGATGGAAGTTCCCGGTATGACTGGGCAGGTTGGCATGATCAATCTTTCAGATATGATGGGCAAAGCCTTTGGTCAACAGAAGCTAAAACGCCGGAAAATGCGCGTTGCGGATGCTTGGGACAAACTTGTTGAAGAAGAATCAGACAAGCGCTTGGATGACGATGATATCGCTCGTGCTGCTATTAAAGATGCGGAAGCCAATGGCATCGTTTTCCTGGACGAGATAGATAAAATTGCGGTCAACGATGTGCGCGGTGGATCGGTAAGTCGCGAGGGCGTACAACGCGATCTCCTGCCGCTTATCGAAGGCACAACCGTTGCCACTAAATATGGGCCGATGAAAACGGATCACATCCTTTTCATTGCATCTGGAGCATTCCATTTATCAAAACCAAGTGATATGTTGCCCGAATTGCAAGGCCGCCTGCCCATTCGCGTTGAATTGCGCGCTTTAACAGAAAAAGATTTCATCCGAATTTTGACTGAAACTAAAGCCAATTTGCCCGAACAATATACAGCTCTGTTAGGCACGGAAGATGTTACAATAAAAATTGAAGATGATGCGATCAGTAAGTTGGCTGAAATCGCCGCCAACGTAAACGAGACCGTCGAAAATATAGGTGCACGACGTCTGCAGACCGTTATGGAAAAGCTGTTGGAAGAAATCAGTTTTGAAGCCGAAGATAAAAAAGGTGAAATCATCACAATCGATGCGAAATATGTTGATGATCAACTTTCAGATGTGGCAAAAGACACCGACCTATCGAAATATGTGCTATAATGGAATATGTGCTATAAACTGTCTCAAGATTCAAAATTTGCTTAGATTCAAAGAGATACCTTTGTATTCATTTTGATAATCTATCGCAAAATTGGGCAAAAATTCATGTGGGGAATATTATGAAGCCCGGTAAATTGTCATTCGCTTTCGTTTCACCCTTGGTGCTTGCTGCATGCGGTTTTCCGGAAGAAAAACCGGTAATCGACGAAACGGCAGAGGTTAGTCCGCTTAAGCAAGTTGAGGTAACACCGATCGACGCCGCAGATACAATTGATGCAGGCTTGTCCGTCGGTTCAAAAATTCCTGAAGGCGCAGTATTGGCCACTAGTGAAGGTGAACAACGGATCGCAGATTTGTTGAAAGACGGCCCTGCTGTATTGGTTTTTACTCGGTCAGTGGAATGGTGTCCATTCTGTCAGACACAGCTAAAGGCGATTAACGGCATTGTTCCGGATATCAAAGAACGCGGCTTCGACATATACGGCATCAGCTACGATAACCCGGGCGCTCAAGACCGGTTCGCAATGAACCAGATGTTGGAATATCAGATGCTATCTGACGAAAGTTCAAAAGTAATCGATGCTTTTGACGTCCGCGATCCGCAATATACGGAAGGTCGCGCCGTTGGTGTTCCCTATGCGGCGATATTCATCGTGAATCAGGATGGAACTATTAGAGGGAAGTCGGTTTCCCGAGACTTTAAGAAGCGCCCGACCAATGAACAGCTATTGATGTTGCTTGACGAAGTCTAGTCACCGGTTGCACCGCTAGACCGATTTTCTGGCAGCACAACCAACTTCCACTCCCTGCTATCCAACAGATATTTTTGCGCAAGAGCTTGAACCTCTGCGGGTGTGATGACGGTATAGTCGGACAAGAGTGACCGAAGCGCTGTAAATTTTTCGGGCCGAAATGTTGCGCCTTCCAATTGGCTCATCCAAAAACTGTTTCCGCTACTCGCTCTCGATATCAGTTGGCGGAGTGGCTCGACAACTCGCTTCAATTCATCTTCGCTTACCGGTTTCTCTCGAAGATCTTTGGCAATCAAATCGGCAACATTGTAGAATCTATCTACATTGTCAGGGGTCAACTGACTGCTGGCACTAATATATCCGCCGCTTTCCAAATTGACAGGCCAGTTGTTCGATACTTGGGGACTGTAGCTAGCCCCTTGTTGGGATCGCAATATTTCGAACATTCTGTCATTAAAAATGGAAACCAGAACCTCTAATCGCCTACTTTCCCGAACATTTTCCAGACCGCCACCTGTTGGCCAAGCAACAACAGCAGCCGCTTGGTTTTTGTCACCTTTGTGCGTCAGAACTTTAGGCCCGGAGTTACCCTTGGGAAAAGACGGCGATTTGGAATTAGCGGGAATGGCTGGCATTTTGCGCTTTTTCAAAGCACCAAAAGTTTCCAAAACAGCTTCAACAGCCTCGTCACGTTCAAAATCACCAAAAAGCATCAGCTCAATTGGACCACTATCCAATATGGGTTTCCAAAATTCTTTGAATCGCTTGGGATCTAGTGCTTCAAAATCTTCTTTATCCGGCGTTTTCCATCGCGGGTCTTGATTTCGAACCAACCACTGCAGATCGCGCTGCAAGACTGATTGAGGAGAAGCCGAAAAGCTCTCATATCCAATGATAGATGCAGCTCGGCCTCGAAGTACAGGTGCAGCGTCCCATCGAGGATATTGCAGTTTTGCGGCCATCAGGTGCAATTGATCTTTCAGGTCTGCCGCGCGGGTATCGGCTGTCAGTTCAAACGCATCATCATCAATATCAAAACCCAAAGCTATTCGTCTGCCGGTCGTCAACTTATCAAGGTCTTCTTGACCAAAATTGTCTACCCCGCTCGCCATCAGGGCCATGCCACCCGA
>Ga0316204_10005267_pt1 | contig 21689 bp, 20 predicted proteins | sample 6monrhotite_MG_2_FD_205661 | JGI IMG/M metagenome (GOLD analysis project Ga0316204, IMG submission 205661) | Microbial mat bacterial communities from mineral coupon in-situ incubated in ocean water Damariscotta River, Maine, United States -... | ecosystem: Environmental > Aquatic > Marine >... | reverse complement strand
CGATATCCCCAAAACCTTTTTCTCAATCCTGATCGGTCTGGTGCTGAGCGCGGTCGGGCTGGATATCATCAGTGGCGAACCGCGCCTGATCTTTATGGATATTCCCGGTTTCTTCCACGGCATTAACTTCCTGGTTCTGGCAATTGGCATCTACGGCATCGGTGAAATGCTGTGGACCATTGATGTGTCGCGCGGCAACGTCACCATGTCGGAGGCGACGGTCACCGTCAGGCGAACCATGGATGCCCTGAAACGGATACTGAAATCATGGAAGACCATGGTGATGGGATCTTTCCTTGGTTACTTCGTTGGTATTCTTCCGGCAGCCGGAGCGACGCCGGGCTCATTGATGGCCTATGGTGTCGCCAAATCCATGGCCAAGGACGGTGATTCATTCGGAAAAGGTAACATCGACGGCGTCCTGGCCCCCGAATCAGCCAATAACGCGGCCTCAACCGGCTCGATGTTGCCGATGCTGACTCTGGGTATTCCCGGCTCACCGACGACAGCCATTTTGCTGGGCGGCATGGTCATGTGGGGACTGGAGCCCGGCCCGCTTCTGTTTGTTGATCATACGGAATTTGTCTGGGGCCTGATTGCCAGTCTGTATGCCGCCAACTTTTTTGCCCTGCTGATCAATATCGCCTTTATTCCGGCCTTTATCGCGGTGCTTAAGCTACCGTTCACGATTTTGGCACCGGTTATCTTCGGCCTGTGCGTGGTTGGCGGATATGTACCGACACAGGACTTGCACGATGTCTGGCTGATGCTGATCTTCGGGGTAGTCGGGTATTTGATGCGGAAATTGGATTATCCGTTAGCCCCTGCTGTTTTGGCAATTGTTCTCGGGCCGATCGCTGAACCGGCGATGCGCCAATCTTTGATTGGTTCGCAGGGCGACCTGTTGATCTTTTTCAACCGTCCGATTTCGGGAACAATCATGGCGGTGTCCATCATTCTGATCCTGATGCCGTTGTTTAAATACCTTCCGTTTGGCAGCAAAAAAGAGGCCGTGGAATAATGTATACCTTTGCTATTGATCACGCCTGTGTGAAGGGTCAGGTTGTGCCTATCCTGAACCCGACCACATGTGTGATCGATGGAAGCGAGGTTATATGTCGGTAAAACGAAGGATCCTTCCGGCCGAGTTGAAGGTTGCGCCGATTGAGACAAATTTCAGTCTCAAAGACAAAATATACGATTCGCTCAAACAGGCGATTACCTCGATTAATCTGTATGCAGACGATGCAGAGTTGCGTCTGGACGAGCGGCGATTGTCCGAGCAACTGGAAATTAGCCGCACCCCGATCCGTGAGGCCCTGGCGCGCCTGGAACAGGAAGGCCTGGTGGAAATTGTGCCGCGCCGTGGGGTTTATATCGTTCGAAAAACCAAGGCCGAAATTATGGAGATGATTACGGTCTGGGCGGCGCTTGAAGGCATGGCCGCCCGCCTGATTACCCTGCATGCGTCAGATGAGGAGATTTCCTCGCTTCGCGATCTTTTTACGACATTTGAAGAAGGCCAGATACAGGCTCATATCGATGAGTATTCAGACAAGAACATCGACTTCCATCAGGCAATCTTGTCGATGAGTCGCAACCTGCTCATTAGTGAAATGTCGGAGACGCTGTTCATTCATATGCGCTCGATCCGGGCCAGAACCATCGGCGAAATTGACCGGGCCAACCGATCGATTGTGGACCACCTCCATATCATCGAGGCCCTTGAGGCGCGCGATACGGACCAGGCGGAACGTCTGGTCAGAGAGCATACGCTCGATCTTGCCGCGCACGTTGAAAAGTATGTGGACTATTTGGATTAAGGGCACTGCCCTCATTGACTTAATTATAAGGACGATATCATGACAGATACCGCAACGGAGGCCCTAACAGACGGCTTCCATCTTATCATTGATGCACTTAAGCTTAATGATCTCAATACGATTTACGGGGTGCCTGGCATTCCGATTACGGATTTTGGCCGTATGGCACAGGCCGAGGGCCTGCGCGTACTTTCCTTCCGCCATGAGCAACATGCGGGTTATGCGGCTGCAATTGCCGGCTATCTGACGAAAAAACCCGGCATCTGCCTGACGGTGTCAGCCCCGGGATTCCTCAACGGTTTGACGGCACTGGCGCACGCCACGACCAACTGCTTTCCGATGATTCTGATCAGTGGTTCGTCTGAGCGCGAAATTGTCGATCTGCAGCAGGGCGATTATGAAGAGATGGACCAGCTGGCCATCGCCAAGCCATTGTGCAAGGCGGCTTTCCGTGTGTTGCATGCTGAGGACATCGGCATCGGCATTGCCCGCGCCATTCGCGCCGCCGTTTCGGGCCGTCCAGGCGGTGTTTATCTTGACCTGCCAGCAAAATTGTTTGGCCAGGTGATGAACGCTGAGGCCGGTGCCAAGTCTCTCGTCAAGGTGATTGACCCGGCACCCGCCCAACTTCCCGCACCGGACGCCGTAACACGGGCGCTCGACTTGCTGAAGTCTGCCAAACGCCCGTTGATTATCCTGGGTAAAGGTGCGGCCTATGCACAGGCTGACGTCGATATTCGAGCATTTGTCGAGAAGAGTGGCATTCCCTATCTGCCGATGAGCATGGCCAAAGGGCTGTTGCCTGATACGCATCCGCAATCGGCTGGGGCGGCACGCTCGCTGGCGCTGAAAGAAGCCGATGTCGTCGTGATGATCGGGGCCCGTCTCAATTGGCTGCTGTCGCATGGCAAAGGAAAAAGCTGGGGCGAACCGGGATCAAAACAGTTCATCCAGGTCGACATCGAGCCCAAAGAAATGGATAGCAATGTCGAGATCGCGGCTCCAGTCGTCGGTGATATCGGCTCCTGTGTTGCAGCTTTCCTCGCCAACATGGGAGATGACTGGACTGCGCCGCCTGCTGAATGGACAAGCGCCATCAGAGATAAGGTCGAGGCAAACGTCACCCGGATGGCGCCGAAGCTGCAGAACAACAACGTGCCGATGGATTATCAAGGCGCGCTTGGCGCGTTGCGCACGATCATCAAAGAACGACCGGATGCGATCCTTGTTAATGAAGGCGCCAACACGCTCGATTTCGCCCGCTCCATCATCGATATGTATAAGCCGCGCAAGCGACTTGATGTCGGCACCTGGGGTGTCATGGGAATTGGTATGGGACAAGCCATCGCCGCTGCGGTCGAAACCGGCAACCCGGTGCTGGCCGTCGAAGGTGACAGTGCCTTTGGATTCTCCGGCATGGAGATCGAAACAATCTGTCGTTACAACTTGCCGATTTGCGTTGTCGTCTTCAACAACAACGGCATCTATCGCGGGACAGATGTCAATCCAACCGGCGGGGCGGACGTTGCACCAACGGTCTTCGTTAAGGATGCGCGCTACGACAAGATGATGGAAGCGTTCGGCGGCGTTGGCGTTTACGCGACATCACCGGATGACCTGACCCGTGCGGTGAACGAGGCCATGAATTCCGGCAAGCCGACTCTCGTTAATGCGGTCATCGATGAAAAAGCCGGTACCGAGAGCGGGCGCATCGGAAATCTCAATCCGCAAAGCGTTGTGTCCAAAAAATGACAGAGCGGCATCACATAAGTTCAACACCTAGAATTAGAGGATAAGATGGGAAAAGCGCTCGAAGGGGTAAAAATTCTTGATATGACCCACGTGCAATCGGGGCCCACCTGCACACAGTTACTGGCCTGGTTCGGGGCCGACGTCATCAAGGTCGAGCGGCCGGGAGTTGGGGACGCGACCCGCGGTCAGCTACGTGATATTCCAGATGTGGACAGCCTGTATTTTACCATGCTGAACCATAACAAACGCAGCGTCACGCTGAACACCAAGGCCGATAAGGGCAAGGAAATCTTCATCAAGCTGATCAAGGAATGTGACGTGATGGTGGAGAATTTTGCCCCCGGTGCATTGGATCGTATGGGGTTCTCATGGGAACGCATTCAGGAACTCAATCCGCGAATGATCTTTGCCTCTATCAAGGGGTTCGGTCCGGGCGAGTTTGAAGACTGCAAAGTCTATGAAAATGTTGCCCAATGTGCCGGTGGAGCGGCGTCAACAACCGGTATGCTGGGGGGCGTGCCCCTTGTTACCGGCGCACAGATCGGCGACAGCGGCACCGGACTTCATTTGGCGTTTGGTATTGTCACTGCACTTTTCCACCGCGAAACGTCGGGCAAAGGCCAGCGCGTTGAATGTGCCATGCAGGATGGCGTGCTTAACCTTTGTCGCGTCAAGTTGCGCGATCAGCAACGTCTGCAACACGGACCGCTGAACGAATATTCGCAGTTCGGGGAAGGCATTCCCTTTGGCGAAGCCACGCCACGGGCTGGCAACGATTCCGGTGGGGGACAGCCCGGCCGCATTCTGAAGTGCAAGGGTTGGGAGACGGACCCCGATGCCTACACCTATTTCATTACTCAGGCAGCGGTCTGGGGCAATGTTTGTGATGTGATCGGAAAGCCGGAATGGAAAGAACATCCCGATTATGCCAAGCCCGCGGCTCGTCTGCCGCGCCTCAATGAAGTTTTCGGGGCGATTGAGGACTGGACCATGACCAAAACCAAGTTTGAGGTTATGGACATCTGCAACCCTCTAAATATTCCGGTCGGGCCCATCCTGTCGATGAAGGAAATCGCTGCGGATGAAGCGCTTCGCAAAACCGGAACGGTTGTTGAGGTTGATCATCCCGAGCGCGGGCCATACTTGTCCGTTGGCAACCCGGTCAAGCTTTCGGACTCTCCCTCGGAGGTCGAGCGCTCGCCGTTGTTGGGTGAGCACACGGACGAAATTCTCCGTGACGTGCTGGGTATGAGTGAAGAAGACATTGCTGCGGCAAAGGCTGAAGGCGCCGTATAGGCCAGTCAAAAAGTTAGGATAATCGATATGCGTTTAATTGTTATGGGCCAGCAGGCCTTCGGAAAATCAGCTCTGGAAGCCATTCTGGACAAGGGTGTTGATGAGGTGGTTGCCGTTTACTGTGCGCCGGACAAGGAAGGCAGACCAGCCGATCCGATCAAGGATTTTGCGTTGGAGAAAGGGCTGCCTGTCTATCAGCCGGATAACTTCAAGGACAATGAGGTCTTGGATGACATGCGCGCCCTGAACGCGGATCTCTGTGTTATGGCGTATGTGATCATCTTTGTCCCCGAAGAAGCCCGCGACATTCCAACCCACGGATCAATCTGTTTTCATCCGTCATTGCTGCCACTGCATCGCGGTCCCAGTTCCATCAACTGGCCGATCATGTGGGGGGCGACCAAAACCGGGCTGTCCTATTTCTGGCCTGATGATGGTCTCGATGAAGGGGAAATCCTGTTACAGAAGGAAGTTGATATCGGGCCTGATGACACCTTGGGCAGCATCTATTTCGACAAAGTTTTCCCGCTTGGTATCGAGGCAACCCTGGAAGCCATTGATCTGGTTCGCGCCGGTAACCCGCCGAAAATCGTCCAGGATGAACCGAGAGCCACTTATGAAGGCTGGTGCAACAAGAAGGCGGCGGAAATCAATTGGGGCCGTTCTGTTGGCGAAGTTTACAACCACATCAGGGGCTGTAATCCCCAACCGGGTGCCTGGACGACACTGAACGGAGAAACGTTGCAGATATTCGATAGCGAAAAGACGGACGAAGCCTATGGCCGGGTCGGACAGATATCCAGAATTGACGACAACGGCATGCTGGTAACCGCCGGGCGTGGCGCCGTTCTGGTCAAGCGTGTCAAATACGCCGGTGGCAAGAAAGTAACAGCCGCTGAGTTCGCCGCGGAGAACGGTGTCGAAGTCGGCGCCAAGCTCGGAACCTAAGGACGGATTTGGGTCGCAACCAGAATATGAACTGACGCATTTGCTGATGCAGGCGAGCAGTTGATCCAGGAAAGTGCGCCCATGAACTGCCAGAGAACTAACTGACGCGCTCATGCGTCAACGGACTTAACCTGAAGGGGGAACATATGCCCAAGAGTGACATCGAAATTGCACGCGAAGCGACCATGGAGCCGATTGCCGATATTGGTGCCAAGCTGAAAATTCCCGCCGATGCCCTAATGCAATATGGGCCCAGCAAAGCCAAAATTTCTTACGATTTTATCAAGGGCCTTAAAAACAAACGAGACGGCAAGCTGATTCTGGTGACTGCAATCACGCCAACTCCCGCCGGTGAAGGTAAAACGACGACGACAGTGGGCCTTGGTGATGGCCTTAACCGCATCGGCAAAAACGCGACGATCTGCATTCGCGAACCATCACTTGGTCCATGCTTTGGCATGAAAGGCGGAGCTGCCGGTGGTGGTTATGCGCAGGTTGTTCCCATGGAAGACATCAACCTGCATTTCACCGGTGATTTCCATGCCATCGGTGTTGCCCATAACCTGTTGTCCGCATTGATCGACAATCACATCTATTGGGGCAACAAGCTCAACATTGATCAACGCCGCATCGGCTTCAAGCGTGTCGTTGACATGAATGACCGCGCACTTCGTCAGATCACGGCAAACCTAGGCGGTATCGCCAACGGCTTCCCACGTGAAGACGGATATGACATCGTTGTCGCCTCTGAAATTATGGCGATTTTCTGTCTGGCGACGGACTTGGAAGACCTGACCAAACGGATTGGCAAAATCGTTGTCGCCTTCACACGTGAACGCAAACCGATTCTGGCGAAAGACCTTAAAGGTCCGGGCCCCATGAGTGTCTTGTTGAAAGATGCACTGATGCCGAACCTGGTTCAGACTCTGGAAAACAATCCGGCCTTCATTCACGGCGGACCGTTCGCTAATATCGCCCATGGCTGTAATTCTGTAATCGCCACAAAAACAGCGCTTAAACTGGCTGATTACGTGGTTACGGAAGCCGGATTTGGGGCTGATCTCGGGGCTGAGAAGTTCTTCGATATCAAGTGCCGCAAAGCTGGCCTGAAACCGGCGGCGGTTGTTCTGGTTGCCACAGTTCGGGCTCTCAAGATGCACGGCGGTGTTGGTAAGGATGATCTTGGCAAGGAAAACGTCAAGGCCGTAACGGCGGGGTGCAGTAACATGGCGCGCCATCTCAAAAACCTGAAGCTGTTCGGTGTTCCCGCTGTGGTTGCCATCAACAGCTTTATTACGGATACCAAAAAAGAACTTAATGCGGTCAAGGCAGCGGCCAAGAAATTGGGTGCCGAAGCCATCATCTGCTCGCATTGGGCCGACGGTGGTAAGGGTACGGAAGAACTGGCGCAGCACGTGGCGTCTGTCTGCGACAAGGGTAAATCCAAGTTCAAACCTTTGTACCCGGACAACATGAAGCTGATCGAGAAAGTCCGGACCGTCGCCAAGAAAATTTATGGCGCCAAGGATATCTCCGTGGATGCCAAAGTCATGCGCCAGTTCGAAGAGCTGGAGCAGGGCGGGTACGGCAAGTTCCCGGTTTGTATGGCAAAAACGCAGTACAGCTTTTCGACAGACCCGACCGCCAAGGGTGCACCGACCGGGCATATCGTCCCTGTCCGTGAACTTCGCTTGTCGGCGGGCGCAGAGTTCGTCGTCGTGGTTACCGGTGAAATCATGACCATGCCGGGTCTGCCGCGCGTTCCGGCTGCGGACAGCATTTACCTGAACAAAGACGGGCAGATCGAAGGTCTGTTCTAGGTCAGGGACAACATATCGGGCGACGGCTACACTGCTGTCGCCCACAATGGAGTAGTGAGTCGTGACCATCAGAAAGATCATTGTTCCCGTCCGCGGGGACGGAAAAGGTGAAGGGCTGATTGATCACGCCCTTGCGTTGGCCAGCACATCCGGTGCTCACATTGAAGTGGTGCATTCACACTCCCAACCGAAAGACATGCTGCCTTTTGGCACGTTGATGATAACGTCGGCCATGAAGAAATCGATTCTTGAGGCGGCGGCTGCCAATGCGGAGGGAGAAGAAAATCACCTTCGCAAAATTTTTGATCGCTATTGCGAAAGTCATGACCTGCTGGTCACCGAAAACCCGCGAACGGCTGATGGGCAAGTCAGTATTTCATGGACTGAGAAGGTCGGGGCACAAGCCAACGTGGTTTCCATGCGTGGACGTCTCGCCGATCTGATCGTCGTCGCCAAACCCGATGCCGATACGAACCTCGGGGTAAATACACTTGAGTCAGCGCTTCTGGAAACCGGCAAGCTGGTGATGATGGTACCTGAAGTTCGGTCGGGACATATCGGACATCATATCGCCATCGGCTGGAACGGGGATTCGCGGGCGGCGCGCACCGTCACACTTGGCCTCTCTATTTTGCAAAATGCTGAAAAGGTTTCGGTCCTCAGCGCTGAAAAGGGCGGCTCGGATCGCCTCAGCGGGGCTGAGTTAATGGAATACCTTGGCTGGCACGGCGTTGAAGCCGAACTGGTGAAGTTCGATTCTGCCGGGAAAAGCGTCGGAGAAACGATCCTCGGCACCGTCGATCAAATCAAGGCGGATTCATTGATGATGGGCGGTTATGGGCACTCCCGTCGACGGGAACTAATCCTCGGCGGTGTGACCCAGCACATCATCGAACAAACCCCAGTGCCGGTTTTTATGGCGCACTGACGTCGGTATAATTCAGGTCAATGGCGGTCGCGGAACCTCCTAACAATATTAAATACATTAAATATATTGAAATTTGGGTGCTGGCGGTGTTGAGTGATGACGTCCCCGTTTTGAGAAGTGGTCCGGCATTCCGTGTTTGTGAAATTACGAAAATACAGAAGTTTTAGCCTCGCACCTGTTGTCGTGTGGCTGTCTATGCAGCTGCTGATGGCGGGGATTTTCGGGACGGTCAGCGCTTCTGCTGCGGTTACTGAAACCGGTTCAGTTTTCTCGGACCGTATTGTTATCTGCACTCCCTCTGGCCTGAAAACAGTATTTCTCAATGATGACGGCTTTGTGCCGGAAGATACCCCTGGCGGTTCAGAGAACTGCGTTTGGTGCCTGTTCTTTGGCAACCACGCGCCGCTGACCAGTTCGCCAATTGAGCTTGAGGTGCCGGTACGGTTAGCGATCGAAAATCTGTGTGATCCGACAGATGAATTTCACAAAGGACAGACGGCAAGCAATAGCTTTGATAGCCGCGCCCCTCCCCTTTAAACAGCAATTTTAAACTTCAAACCGCCCCCCTTCTGTTGGGGGGCAGACAAAATTGCCTGTTTAAAGGATACCATTATGTTTTTCAGACTATTTTCGAGTCTGATGGCGCTGGCCATCAGTCTGACCCTCACCGTATCGGCTGTTCAAGCCAAGACAATAACCGTAACAGATACCCTTGATCGACAGATAGAAGTGCCCTATCCCGCCAAGCGGATTTTACTGGGTTTCTATTTTGAAGATTTTTACGCAATTGGCGGGCCCACCGCTTATGACTCAGTCGTAGCGATCTCAAAACCGACATGGCATGGATGGCGAAATTCGCAGTGGAATGCCTACGTCGCAGTCAATCCGCGCATTGCCGAACTGATCGACGTCGGTGAAGTTGAAGCCGGAACATTTTCGATTGAGACGGCGATTGCCGCCAAACCCGACGTCGCGATCATCGCGGCTTGGCAGTACCGCGCACTCGGTGGGACCGTTGCAAAACTTGAAGCAGCGGGCATTCCTGTCGTCGTTGCGGACTATAATGCCCAAACGGTCGAGAAACATGTGGCCAGCACATTGATGATTGGCAAAATCCTTGGCACGGAAAAACGCGCAAAAAAGTTGGCAGATGAATATGCCGCGGCGGTCGCCGACGTGCAGGCACGCGTCAAGAAAGCTGGCGGTGATCCCAAACGTGTTTATGTCGAACTTGGTAACAAAGGCGCAGACGAGTACGGAAACTCTTATGGCGACACCATGTGGGGACGCGTGATTGGCATCGCCGGCGGAAAGAACATATCGGTCGGTCAGATCAGCAAATGGGGGCCGCTTAATCCGGAGTATGTTCTGGCGTCCAATCCAGAGGCCATCTTTATTGCGGGTTCCTACTGGGTTAACAGAGATAAGGCCGTGCTTATGGGGTTTGGTGTCAAACCCGAAGATACCCGTTCCCGCCTGCTGCCGTTTACTCAGCGTCCTGGCTGGGCCGGCCTTGCCGGGGTAAAGGCAGGCGATGTGCACGCACTTTACCATGGCGGTTCACGCACCCTCTATGATTATGCATTTCTGCAATATATCGCCAAGGTGCTCTACCCTGAGGCTTTCACAGACATAGACCCTGTTGAAACGCATCGCCGGTTTTATGAGACCTATCTGCCCGTCAAGGCCGATGGTGTGTTCATGATCAGACTCGGAAAATAGTTCCCGGAAGACAAGGGCAGCCTGGTGCTGTCCTTGTCGGAACTGAAACGATTATGTCAGTAAATATCGAATCCAGCGCCGTCTACACCAATCTGATTGCGCGTCGGTTATGGTGGCTGTTGGTTGTGGCAAGCTTATTGGTCACGATGACCATCATTGATATTCTTGTCGGGCCAGCTTTTTTGAACGTGTTTGATGTCTTGGGTGCATTGCTAACGCCCGAACAGACGTCTGACCCTACAGTCTATGTCATCGTTCATAGTATCAGAATGCCAATGACATTGATGGCGATGGTTGTCGGCGCTTCTCTTGGCATCGCAGGCGCGCAGATGCAAACCATCCTGGGGAACCCGCTTGCCAGTCCCTACACACTGGGTTTTTCAGCCGCCGCCGGATTTGGAGCCGCAGTCACAATTTTGTTTGGCCTTCAGCTGCCATTTATTCCCGAGTTTACCGTGCCAATAGCCGCCTTTATCTCTGCGGGCCTGGCATGTGGGCTTGTCTATGGGTTTGCCCATCTGCGTGGTGTGACCGCAGAAATCATGATCCTGGCCGGTATTGCAACGTTGTTTCTGTTTCAATCTTTGCAGTCTCTTGTTCAATATCTGGCATCCCCGGAAGTCTTGCAGGAAATTGTTTTTTGGTTGTTTGGCAGCATGTTGAAGGCAACCTGGTTTTCGGTCGCCGTTTCCGGCAGCATTTTGGTGTTCAGCTTCCTGCTATTGGTTAACGATAGTTGGAAACTGACAGCGCTTCGGCTCGGCGACGAAAGAGCGCGTAGTTTGGGAGTTAATGTCCATCGCCTGCGCCTGAAAATATTCGTGATCGTGTCGCTGCTTACGGCGGGCGCCGTGGCCTTTATAGGAACCATCGGATTTGTTGGGCTCGTCGCACCACATATCGCGCGTATGCTCGTTGGTGAAGATCATCGCGTCCTGACACCGGTGTCAGGAATCGTCGGCGCCATAATGATGGTGGGAGCATCAATCGCTTCTAAACTGATATCACCAGGAATGGTCGTGCCAATTGGTATCGTCACGGCAGTGGTCGGCGTACCTTTTCTGTTTGCGCTAATACTTTCCAGAAAGAAGGGGCATTGGTGATGCTTAATGTAGATGGTCTCTACGTCGATTACGGCTCGGTTAATGTCCTTAAGGATCTGAGTTTTTCGGCTAAACCCGGCAGCTTTATCGCCCTATTGGGCCCGAACGGTACGGGAAAATCGACCCTCCTGAAGGCGGTTGCCGGTCTCATCCCCGCCAGAGGTTCCGTATGTTTAGGGGGCATCCGCAAGCTGGCGCGACAGCAGAGCGCAGACGCCTTCGCCTATATGCCTCAGGATACGGGTGCGACGTCTTCGCTGACCGTTCTCGAAGTGGTTTTGCTTGGTCGGTTGCGTTCTCTGGGATTGCAGGTTCCTGGATCCTTACGAGAAGAAGCCGAGGAAGGGCTGTCGAGATTTGGCTTGCAATCTCTCGGTGCCAGAACGCTTGACGCCGTCAGCGGAGGCCAGCGTCAACTGGTTTATCTCGCCCAGTCATTTTTTCGAAATCCGGAAGTTCTGCTGCTGGATGAACCAACGGCGGCTCTTGATTTGCGTCACCAGCTGATTGTCCTTGATCGTGTTGCAGCTCATTGTCGGGAAAATGGTACAATCGCGATAGCAGCGATGCATGATCTTGCTCTTGCCTCCAGATGCGCGGATCGGTTGATCTGCCTATCAGCAGGAGAAATCGTTGCGGATGGTCCGCCGGCAGATACCCTGACGGGTCCTCTAATCAAAGACATGTACGGCATTGAGGCCGATGTTGTGCACGGCACTGGCGGCATAACACACATTACACCCCTGCGGGCGGTGGAAGGAGCCATAGGTGGCCTTTCCAGTTCGCCTCAATAGCCGATTGCCGAACCGTCCTTGCGCGGGTCAGAAGCACCGGTCAGGGTGCCTTTTTCCCAATCGATCCGGATCGCTTGCGAACCACCGATGGGTTTGGCTGGTCGCGTAATCGCATGACCTTTCGCCTTCAGGCCCTCGACCACATCATCAGAAAACCCGCCTTCAACATCAACGGCATTGGTGCCCGGTTCCGGGAACAGGCGCGGCAGGTCCATGGTTTCCTGAAGGTCCCGCCCGAAATCGAAATGTTTGGTCAGCAGATGCATGTGGCCGAACGATTGGTAGTGTCCCCCCATGACGCCGAAGGGCATTTGCGCCCTGCCGTCTTTTACCAGCATGCCGGGGATGATGGTGTGCATGGGACGTTTGTTCGGCGCAATGCAGTTGGGGTGGTTGGGATCAATGACGAACCCTTGTCCGCGATTGGTCAGCATGACCCCCGATTTTGGTGCCAACTGGCCGCTGCCGAAATTATGAAACAAGGTATTGATGAAGGAACAGGCATTGCGGTCTTTGTCGACAACAGTGATGTAAACCGTGTCTTCGTGTTTTGGCATGGTCACAGGTGGCAGATCGGTCATGGCGCGATCCGGATCGATCTGACCCCGCAATTCCGCTGCATGTTCATCTGATAACAGCCAATCGACCGGCACGTCAGCCTGGGTGGGATCAGCGAGGAAAATATTGCGATCCTGATAGGCAAGGCGACCCGCTTCGATTTCCAGGTGTAAGCGATCGACCGATAGGGGATCGACGCCCTTTGTATCAAACCCCTTCATGATGTTCAGCAGCAATAACGCGATCACGCCCTGGCCATTGGGGGGGCATTCATAAACGTCATATCCCCGGTAGTCGGTCTTGATCGGGGTGACGAAATCACCCTTGGCGTTGGCAAAATCCTCCAAGGTGTGGAGGCCGCCCAAGCTTTGAAGGTAGCTGACAATGTCTTCGGCGACGTCGCCCGCGTAAAATGCATCACGGCCATGATCGGCAATTTTCTGCAATGTTGCCGCTAACTCCGGCTGGTGGTGAACGTCGCCGACTTCAGGTGCACGACCATTTGGCAGGAAACGTTTCGCCGCGTTCGCGTCATTCGCAAGCAGATCTTTCTGGCTCAGCCAATCAGCACCCACACGTGGCGTGATCACATAACCATCACGGGCAAGGGCGATTGCTGGTTGCAGCAATTCGCCCAGATCCATAGTGCCATGGGCGCGGACAAGTTGGTCCCAGGCATCAATCACGCCCGGAACGACTACTGAATGAGGCGATTGCTGGGCAATTTCAGTAATTCCGTTGTTTTGATACCATTCAGCCGTGGCAGCCGCTGGAGCCTTGCCTGAGCCGTTGAAGGCGACCAGTTCGTCAGATCCCTCTGGTGAAAAAATACAGAAATTATCGCCACCGATCCCTGTCGATTCGGGTTCGACAACACATTGAACCGCACAGGCCGCGACGGCTGCATCCATCGCATTGCCACCTTTTTGCAGAATGGAAATAGCGGTTGATGTGGCAACGACATGTGAGGTTGCGGCCATGCCGTTTCTGGCGTGTACAGTTGATCGGCCCGGCAGTTCTAGATTTCGCATTGTCGCCACGTTCCTTAAAATGGGGTTGTTTGGTCCAGGGATACCTCAATAAAGGTAACCTTAAAAAGAATAAGGTGAAACAGAATTTGCTATGGTATAGTGTATACCACCAACGACAGACAAGGCCAACGTGTTGAAGCTCCGGATTAAGGTTTTATGAGATTCAACACTTTCGAATGTCTACAATTGGGTTACAGTGTTCAACGGGAAAAAACCGAAGTTACTAGGGAGCAATAGAATGAAGAATATCTTTAAATTTGGACTGGCCGCCGGAGCCGCATTGATCGCAGGCTCTCTCGGCCTCACGTCTGCTGAAGCCGCAAGCGTTCCATGTAAAACAGCCAAACTGATTGTGCCGTGGAAAGCTGGTGGCGGAACCCATGTTCTGTTTTCGATCTTCGAAAAGACCATTCAGGAAATGGATGTCACACCGAAAATCAAGGTGATCTCGGTTGGCGGCCAAGGCGGGAACAAGGGCGCTAAGGAAGCGGCTAAAGCCAAACCCGACGGCTGCACATTGTTTGCAATTCATCAGAGCGCGATTACCAGCTTCCTCAACAAACGAATCGATTTTCATTACAATGGTTTTGAAACCGTTTCTCTGCTGACCTCGACGCCGGATATCGTCGGTGCATCATCGAAGGTTCCCTGGAACAACTTTGCAGAAATGAAAAAGGCCGTTTTGGCGGCGCCGAACAAATACACCGTCGGTGCGACTTTTGGGTCGACCAGCCAGTTCTACTGGTTGATTCTGGAAGCCAAGACAGGCATGAAATTCAAGTTTGTTCCCTATGATGGAACGGCGCAACGGACCCAGGCCCTGTTGTCAGGTGCTATTGATCTTGGTGGCATCAACGTTGCTGCAAACCGTAAACACATCCAGGGTGGCTCGGTTAAAGCGTTCGGAATTGCTGCAAAAGAGCGCTCAAGTCACCTGCCGGACCTGCCGACCCTGAAAGAACTTGGTGTCGACATGGTTTATGCTCTGGACCGTGGAATTGTCGCTCCCAAGGGAACGCCTAAAGACGTGATCGATATGTGGGCCGGTATTTTCAAGAAAGCTGCTGAAAACCCCGCTTTGTTGAAACAGATGGATGCCAAAGGCACTGGTATTGAATGGGTTGGTCCCGCTGATTTCCGCGCTTGGGCCGATAAGACCTATGCCGAACACGAAAAGATTGCCGTTGAAATTGGCATGTGGAAAAAATAGGCTAATCGCCAATTGACTAAGTTAATATGGTCCGGTCGCATGCTGCGTCCGGACCATATTCTTCCGTAAGATTCATTGGGTCGAGGTCGTGATGAGACGTCTCAATCATGACACCGTAATTGCCATTTTTCTGATACTGGCGAGCGGTGTTCTTTTCTGGTCAACGTTCAGTATTCGCTCGCCGGATTATGGTGTTCTGGCACCATCCGCGTGGCCACGTGGAATTATAATTGCTCTGGCAATCCTGAGCGTGATTTATCTGATTCAGTCCCTGCGACGTGAACCTGTTGAAGGTGATGTCCCCAAACACCCGTCCGGAATAAAGGCATGGGTCGTTTACTGGCATAATCCGATCATTTGTTTTGGCCTGTTTTTCGCCTACCTGATTACACTGCCAATTCTGGGTAGCCTGATCGGGGGGGTCCTGTTCGTATTTTCATTGATGTGTGCGATTGGTGGCATTGCGCCGAGAGATGTCATGTCCCATGCGGTCCTCGCTCTGGTGACGGTTGGCGGCATGTGGAGCATCTTTACGTTTGGTCTTGATGTCATTTTGCCTACCGGCGTTATCTTCTCACCGTTTTGATTGGCTGGAGTTGGACTAGTGGTAATTGAAAATGTTCTGGCCGCAGTTAACGAACTGGCCACCCTGCAAACTGTTTTGCTGATGATGATTGGGGTCGCCGGCGGGTTGATTGCTGGTGCGATCCCGGGTTTCACCATTGCCATGGCCGTGGTCCTGACGTTGCCGTTCACCTTTGGTATGCCCGCCGCTCAGGGGTTGGCGACGATGGTCAGCGTGCTGGTCGGCGGACTGTCCGGTGGTTTGATGGCAGGAATTCTAACCGGTATTCCCGGTACACCGTCTTCAGTTGCCACCACTTTTGACGGGTTCCCGATGGCGCGGAGCGGGCGTCCCGGGCTGGCCCTGGGCATTGGTGTCTGGTCGTCGTTCTCTGGCGGCATTATCAGTGCTATTCTGCTGATGACATTGGCCCCGCAGTTGGCACGCGTCGGGTTGGAATTCCAACCCTGGGATTATTTCATGTTGGTCATGTTTGCGCTGACCATCACCGCCAGTTTAGCCGGCAAGCACTTGGTCAAAGGATTGATTGCCGGTGTTGTTGGTTTGCTGGTTCGAGCCGTCGGTGAGGATGAGGCCGTCGGTATGGCACGGCTGGATTTTGGGTCCGAAGCTCTATTACAGGGGTTTGACTTCATCGCCGTGCTGATCGGTTTGTTTGCGTTTTCGCAGTTGTTGCACGACATCAGGGACCCTAAAGAAGCCAGGAAAACCCTGTCTGAACGCGGAGCCGTAAATGTTGAAATTGAACATCTGGCAGCCATTCGCGAAATCGCTAAACACTGGACGTTACTGATCCGTTCCTCACTAATCGGTGTGTTCACCGGGGTGTTGCCGGGTGCCGGTGGTTCGATCGCCAATATACTGGCCTATGATCAGGCCAAGAAAACATCCAAGACGCCTGAAAAATTCGGAACAGGCACACCTGAAGGAATTATCGCGCCGGAAAGCTCCAACAACGCGGTTGAGGGCGGGGCCCTGATGACCCTGATGGCGCTTGGTATTCCGGGTGATGTGACCGCGGCTGTGATGCTGGGGGCGCTATTGATTCATGACGTTGTGCCAAGCCCAACGTTCATCGCCGAAGAGCCAGTGCTGGCATACTCAATTTTCATCGCCTTTTTTGTTGCCACGTTCATGATGCTGGGCCTGCAGTCGGTGATGTTGCGAGTTTTCGTTATGGTCACCAAAATCCGAATGTATATGCTGGCCGCCATTATCCTCGGGTTTTGCGGAATTGGTGTCTATGCCATCAACAATGTTGATCTCGATCTCTGGACTCTCCTGTGGTTCGGAATTCTCGGGTTTGTCATGCGCCACTACGGGTTTCCGCTGGCGCCAATGATTCTTGGAGTTGTGCTCGGCAACATTGCTGAATTGAATCTGGCCCGGGCCGTGGCGATCTCCACTGATCTTTCCCCCTTTGTAACCCGCCCATGGGCGCTGTTTTTCCTGATCGTTGCCGGCTTTTCAGCCGCGTTCCCCATCTATCAGGCCCATCGCGGCAGGAAAAAATGGACGCTGTTTTATCTGCCGATGGCTTGTTTTGCGACGGCTGTTCCGCTCGTCATGATGGGTGGAATTCCCCGCCCTGTTCTGGCCGCAGTTGTTGTTGCGTTCGGCGCTTATACGCTCTGGCGGCGTGCACAGTCGGGCTGGAACCTGAACCCCGACGAGGCCGAGGACTTAGAAATTATCGAGGGTTAAGAGATGGACTGGTGGAAAGATATATATGAGGCGATCAAACAGGCGGATGTCCGCCAGGTGGCCTATGTGCCCGATGCCGGTCATGCGTCGTTAATCGAGGCCTGTATCGCCGATAATGGTATCCGCACCGTCGCTCTGACCACGGAAGAAGAGGGCGTCGCAGTACTTGCCGGAGCCTGGTTAGGCGGCGTGCGTGGTGCCTTGTTGATGCAGTCGTCCGGTGTTGGTAACTGCATCAATATGTTTTCGCTGGCCAAGACCTGTCAGTTCCCGCTTCCCCTGTTTGTGACCATGCGTGGTCAATGGCACGAATTTAACCCCTGGCAGTTTCCCATGGGACAGACGACGGATGTGGCGCTTGGAACCGCAGGCGTGCAGACCTTAACGGCGTCAAGTTCCGAGGACGTTGGGCCGATGGCATCCGCAACCCTGGATCAGGCGTTTACCGGCGCGACTATGTCGGCACTGCTGCTTCATCAGCGACTGATGCCCGTTAAGACATTTGGTAAGTGAGGCGGAAATGATGGAAGACAGACGTTCAGATGCCTATCCGCTCCGCCGTCGGGAGATCGTCAAACGCCTGACCCAGACAAATGAAGACGTTCTGGTCATTGCCGGTCTCGGATCAACCGCCTGGGATATTACATCGGCGGGCGACCGTGATCTGAATTTCCCACTTTGGGGAGCGATGGGCGGGGCCGTATCCATCGGTCTTGGCCTTGCACTGGCACAGCCCAAACGGCGGGTTCTGGTAATTACCGGCGACGGTGAAACACTTATGGGTCTGGGTAGTTTCGCAACCGTTGCCATGCAGGCTCCGCAAAACCTCTCTATCTGCACGTTTGACAATGAACGTTATGGTGAGACCGGAATGCAATCGACCCATACCTCGGCAAAAACCGATCTGGCTGGCGTTGCCGCCGCCTGCGGTATTCCGACGACAGGTACGATCCGCACGGAAGCAGAGTTTGGTGCCGCCTTGCCGGTGATTCTCGACGCCCCGGGGCCGGTTTATCATGTCATCAAGGTGCGGGCCGAGAAGCTTGATTTTGTTCTGCCGCCCAAAGATGGTGTGCATTTGAAAAACCGGTTCCGACGGGCCTTGCTTGGGGACGACGCAATCCTTTAAGACTACAACGGTTGATTTAAAAAATAACGGGAGGGCGTGATGGCCGATCTTGAAAAACTGCGCATGTATATTGGTGGTGATTGGGCTGACCCCGCATCGGGTGATTATTTCGAGTCTTTCAATCCCTTTACCGGCAAACCCTGGGCACTGGTTCCACGCGGTAATGCTGAAGATGTTGACCGCGCCGTCGGGGCCGCAAAACAGGCCTTTAATTCAGGCGAATGGCCGAAACTGACACCGACGGCGCGCGGCCATTTGTTGCGCCGCCTCGGTGATCTGGTTGCCGAAAATGCTCAACATCTGGCCGAATTGGAAGTTCGCGACAACGGCAAGCTGATCGCCGAAATGGGCATGCAGCTCAAGTATATTCCCCAGTGGTATTATTATTTCGCAGGCCTTGCCGACAAAATCGAGGGTGCGGTTCTGCCCATCGACAAGGCCGATCACTTCACCTACACCACCCATGAGCCGCTTGGTGTTGTGGGCATGATCATTCCCTGGAATTCACCGCTGCTATTGGTTGCCTGGAAAATGGCCCCGGCCCTGGCGGCGGGCAATACGGTTGTCATCAAGCCGTCTGAATTCACCTCTTCCTCGACCCTGGAGTTCGTTAAACTGGTTGAGCAGGCAGGGTTCCCGAAAGGCGTAATTAACGTTGTCACCGGGTTTGGGCCGGAAGCCGGTGAGGCGTTGGTGATGCATGATGATGTGGCCAAAATTACCTTCACGGGAGGCCCGGTGAGTGGCACCAAGGTTTATGAAAAAGCCGCCGCCGGGCTGAAGCGCGTCAGTCTCGAATTGGGCGGTAAATCGCCCAATATCGTGTTCGACGATTGCGATATGGAAAACGCCGTCAAAGGAGCGATTTCCGGAATTTTTGCAGCGACCGGACAGACTTGTATCGCCGGATCTCGCCTGCTGGTTCAGAAATCCATACATGACGAGTTTGCCGAAAAATTAGTGGCCTTCGCAAAAACCGCGCGCATGGGTGATCCTATGTCCCCCGACACTCAGGTTGGGCCGGTGACCACGCAGCCCCAATATGAAAAGGTGCTGAGCTATATCGATGTTGGTCGTGAAGACGGGGCCGAATGTGTGCTCGGCGGCGGCAAAGCGGACCGGCCGGAATGCGGTGATGGCTGGTTTGTCGAGCCGACGATCTTTATGGGGGTCAACAACAAGATGCGCATCGCCCAGGAAGAAGTCTTCGGCCCGGTCCTCTCGATCATTCCGTTTGAAGACGAGGAAGAAGCCATCGAGATCGCCAATGACGTGATCTTTGGCCTTGCCGCCGGGATCTGGACCTCTTCAATTCGCCGCGCCATTGAGTTGCCCAAACGCATCCGCGCTGGTTCCGTTTGGGTCAACACCTACCGTGCCGTTAGTTTCATGGCGCCGTTCGGCGGTTTCAAGAAATCCGGTCTGGGGCGTGAAAATGGTCAGGAGACCATTCAGGAATACATGCAGACCAAAACGGTGTGGATTTCGACGGCCACTGAAACGCCAAATCCGTTTATCATGCGTTAAGGTGTCCAGGTCCACCTGTATCGGATAACTTGAACGGACAGTTATTGGGCCGAGCGTTTTTTCCCCCGATGCGCTGCAGCTTTTGCACGGTTTCCGCAAACAGCCATGCTGCACCAGCGGCGGGTATGGTTCTTGCTGACATCGCGAAACCACATTGTACAGGTTTGTCCCTCGCAGTTTTTTATGCGTGCGAAATCCGTATTGCAGATCAGATCACCCATGCTCTCAGCAATTGGGAGCAGTAAATCCATGGGGGTGCGCCAGTTGCGCTCTTGTTTCCAGATCAGCATCATCTCTTCCGGAGTATTGTTTTGATGGGCTGGAGCGCGGGGTTCGATCTGACGGTAACTCTGGTCTTCTGCCAGCAGACGATTGATCTTGCCCAGTTCGTCAAGAGCCGAGGACGTGAGGTGTTGCCCTGCATATACTGCAACGAAATTACGAAACCATTCCCTTAATTTGCGCACCTCTGTAGCCACCTGATCAAGATCTTCAGGTGACGACCTCAACTTAAACCCGCCCAATATTTCAACTGAAATCAAACCTGCCTGCCCAAGCCAGGTGAGCAAATCCTGACCATTGCCAAGCCATTCAATCTCGGTTCCCCAAGGGGCCGAGAGGCTGTTCAGCAGATCAAGGGCAGGATTGTCAGCAAGTAAAAGCGGTGCAGGAAGGGTTGTTCCAGTCATATCGAATGCCTTTGTATCGTCTGTCGGTCACCAATTCCAATTTCAAACACACATAACCATTAAAAATTAATTTGACAAGTTACTATTAAATAAGTAACCCTTAATAAGTAGTTTAGATAGTTATTTTTATTGACTTATAACCAGGAGACTTGAGCCGTGAATGTTATATCCAACCGAACCGTCGACGTTGATGGGCATAAAATTTTCTACAGGGAAGCAGGACCGGAAGACGCACCCGTCTTGTTGTTGCTGCACGGATTTCCGACGTCCAGCCACATGTATCGTAACTTGATACCATTGCTTGCAGACAGGTATCGGGTGATTGCCCCAGATCTTCCGGGGTTTGGGTTTACCCAGTCACCTGCCAGAGGCACGTTTTCGTATACGTTTGAAAACTTGACTGACGTGATTGATCACTTCACCGATAAAATCTGTCCCGGACAATTTGCTATTTTTGTTTTTGATTATGGTGCGCCGGTTGGATTTCGCCTGGCCACACGTCATCCGGATCGGATAACTGCGGTTATTTCTCAAAACGGCAACGCTTATGTCGAAGGGCTCAGCGATGGCTGGACTCCAATTCAAAAATACTGGCAGGAACAGACGGAAGAAAACCGTGAAGCGTTACGTGAATTTCTCGCGCCTGAAACGACGGAGTGGCAATACACCCATGGTGTCTCGGATGGGACAAAAATTGCTCCGGAAAGTTATACTCTGGATAATGCCTTGATGGCACGTCCTGGCAATGACGAAATTCAACTTGATTTATTTCTCGACTACGCCAGTAACGTAGCTCTTTATCCTGAATTTCAGTCCTATTTTCGCAAACATTGCCCACCTCTTTTAGCGGTTTGGGGCGAGAAAGATCCGTTCTTCCTTCCGCCCGGTGCAGAAGCTTTTAAACCCGATAACCACAATGCGGAAGTGCACTTTTTTGATACGGGACATTTCGCGTTGGAAACACATCTTGCTGAAATCACCCCGATTGTACGTGATTTTCTTGCCCGAACTTTAACTCAAAAAGCAGCTGCTTAGATTATGCCTTCGGTTTACTCATAGATAAAGGGAA
>Ga0316204_10005265_pt1 | contig 21698 bp, 20 predicted proteins | sample 6monrhotite_MG_2_FD_205661 | JGI IMG/M metagenome (GOLD analysis project Ga0316204, IMG submission 205661) | Microbial mat bacterial communities from mineral coupon in-situ incubated in ocean water Damariscotta River, Maine, United States -... | ecosystem: Environmental > Aquatic > Marine >... | reverse complement strand
GGGGAACGGCGTCGGGCCGGGCAGCGTCGTCGTGAAGGTTCCGTCGGCGGAGGCGGGCACCCGCTCGGTCTCCTTCGATCACGGTGTCTACCGTCGAGAGTGCGAGTTCTACAGCCTGCTCGCGCCGATGGTCGACGTGGCCGCGCCCCGTGCGCTTGCCGTGCACTTCGACGAACCGGGACAGGACTTCGCCATCGTTCTCGAGGACCTCGTCGGCTCGGAACAGGGAGACCAGTTCACTGAACCCTCTGATGGGCAACTGGTCCTCGCCATCGAGCAAGCCGCCGCGTTGCAGGCACCGGTCTGGGGCCGGACCGACGGCCCGGCCTTTGCGGCGTACCGGGCCGACGTCGAGCGGCGCTCCGAGTTCGGCTCGATGCTGCCCGTGTTCCTCGGCGCGGTCTTCGATCGTCTCGGCACCGGCCTCGAACCCGACATCGCCGCCCTCCTCGAACGCTTCGCCGGACTCGTGGACCGGTGGCAGCAAATGCGCGCCAGCACCACGACCCTCGTTCACGGCGACTTCCGGCCCGACAACTTCATGTTCGGGGTCAGGGAGGACGCGCCGCCGATCATGGTGGTCGACTGGCAGACCCTGAGCCTGGGCCACGGTGTGACCGATGTGGCCTACCTCCTGGGTGCGGCGGTCGCCCCGGACCGGAGGCGCCAGATCGAGCACGACATGTTGGCCCGCTACCGGGAAGAACTCGCGGCTCGCGGCGTCGGCTATTCCGAGGAGCAGTGCCTGGCCGAGTATGCGCTGGGTTCGCTCCACGGGGTCGTGGTCGCCACGTTGGCCACCACGATGGCCGACCAGACCGAACGGGGCGATGCCTTGTTCACGCTGATGTTGAATCGCCACGGGCGCCATGCGCTGGATTTCGATGTGCTCGACCTCGTCGAGAAGAGAACTGAGAACTGAACAGGAGAGGTACAACCAATGGGACATCTTGACGGACGGGTGATCGTCGTGACCGGTGCCGGGCGTGGGGTCGGTCGCGAGCATGCACTGCGATTCGCAGAAGAGGGGGCCAGCGTCGTCGTCAACGACCTCGGCGGCGAGCAGGACGGCAGCGGTGGCGAGATCGGGCCCGCCCAACAGGTGGTCGACGAGATCACCGACATGGGTGGGAAGGCCGTGGCCAACGGTGACTCGGTCGCCACCTGGGATGGCTCGAAGGCGATCATCGACTGTGCGATCGAGACGTTCGGCGACCTCCACGGCCTGGTCAACAATGCCGGCATCCTGCGTGACCGCATGCTCGTGTCGATGAGTGAGGAGGACTTCGATTCGGTCATCAACGTGCACCTCAAGGGCACTTGGTTGATGATGAAGCACGCCTCGGCCCACTGGCGGGAGAAGGCCAAGGCCGGCGAGGAAGTGAAGGCATCGATCGTCAACACGTCGTCGACATCGGGCCTGCACTCGAACATCGGCCAGGGCAACTACGGCCCGGCAAAATCGGCGATCGCCACCCTGTCGATCATCGGCGCCCGCGAACTCGGCCGCTATGGCGTTCGGGTCAATGCGTTCGCTCCTTCGGCCCGCACCCGCATGACGCTCAGCACGCCGGGGCTCGGCGAGCGGATCGCCGAACCCGAGGACGGCTCGTTCGATCAGTGGGACCCGGCCAACATCTCGCCGCTGATCGCCTGGCTGCTCACGGAGAACTGCGAAGCCACGGCGCAGGTGTACTGGGTCGGTGGCAACGAGATCGCCCGCTATCTCGAATGGTCGCGTGCCGACGTTGCCAAGACCGACGGTCGCTGGGAGATCGACGACATCGAGGAGGTCGTGGGTGGCTGGGAGACCGGCCATGTCGAGTCGCGGTCGATCCTCGTGACCGAGACCGAGCCGTACGTGCGCGGCGTCGATTGATGTCGGGGGTCACCGAAGCCGGCGTCCGCGCACAGGTGCTGGAGTGGTTCCAGGGTGCCTGGGACCCTGACACCTCACTGATCGAGTGGCGGACCCGGCTGCTGGAATCCGGCTGGGCGGTTCCGTCCTGGTCGACCGAGTGGTTCGGACAGGGTCTCCCGGCGTGGACGGACGGCATCGCCCACTCGACCATTCGTCACGCCGGCGGTGTCGCGCTTCCGCTCGGCGCGTCGTCGAGCCTTGCCGCCCCCACGATCTATGAACACGGCAGCGACGAGCTGAAACGGCGGGTTCTCCGCCCTGCCCTCACTGGGGAGCACACCTGGTGTCAGCTCTTCAGCGAGCCCGGGGCCGGCTCGGATCTCGCGGGGATGAAGGCCACGGCGATCCTCGACGGGGACACCTGGATCCTCAACGGACAGAAGGTGTGGAACACGAGCGCGGATCACGCCGACATGGCGATCCTCGTGGCCCGGACGGATTGGGACGCCGTCAAACACCAGGGCATCACGTACTTCGTGCTCGACATGCGCCAGGACGGCGTCGAGGTTCGCCCGATCGAGCAGATGAACCACCACCACTCGTTCATGGAGGTCTTCATGACCGACGCCGAGGTGCCGGTCGAGAACGTGGTCGGTGAGATCGGTGGGGGCTGGGCGGTGGCCCGCGCCACACTCGCCCATGAGCGGCGGTACGCGGGCATGCGCGGCGTGACGTTCGCTGCTGACCAGACCGGCCGGGTGATCGACGAGGCGAGGGCCGAGTCGGCCATCTACAACGAGACCTACAAGTGGTACCCGCAGCGGATGGGGCGACCGGATCTGGTGATCGAACGAGCCCGAGCGATGGGCCGACTCGACGACTCGGTGCTGCGCGACGACATGATGAAGCTCTACAGCCTCGAGAAGGCCTCGCAGTGGACGGCTGAGCGGGCCCAGGCCAATCGAGCGTTGGGCCGCCCGCCGGGATCGGAGGGATCGATCGGCAAACTCGCCACCTCCGAGGTGGCCCGCCGGTGCAACGCCCTGTTCACCCGTATCGCCGGGGCGGACGGAATGCTCAAGACGACCGATGATCCCGTCCACGCCACGGTTGCCGAGGTGTTGGTGTCGACACCCGCCCAGTCGATCGCCGGCGGCACCGACGAGATCCAGCACAACATCCTCGGCGAGAGCTTCCTCGGCCTCCCCAAGGAACCGGCCGCGGATCGAGGTATCCCATATCGCGACGTGGGTCGCAACTGACCCCTGCAGGAGAGCACCATGAAGATCGGTACCGGAATCAACTACGCCAGCGACTTCCACGAGGCGGTGGACCGGATCGTCGACCTCGAAGCGGCCGGCGCCGACCAGGTGTGGGTGTCGGAGGCCTACAGCGTCGACGCCGTGAGCCGCGTCGGGTATCTCGCCGCCGCGACGAAGACGATGGAGATCGGCACCGGCATCCTCAATGTCTACTCCCGCACGGCCGCGGCGATCGCCCAGACCGCGGCCGGCTGCGACATGGTCAGCAAGGGCCGGTTCATTCTCGGCCTCGGCGCCAGCGGCCCGCAGGTGGTCGAGGGGTTCCATGGTGTGCGGTACGAGAAGCCGGTGCGTCGCATCCGCGAGTACATCGACATCACGCGGATGGCGCTGCGCCGCGAGAAGCTCGTGTACGACGGTGGCACCGTGCAGTTGCCGCTCCCCGAGGGGGAGGGAACGGGCCTCGGCAAGCCATTGAAGCTCATCAATCATCCGGTGCGGTCGGAGATCCCGATCTGGTGGGCGTCGCTGATGCCACTGGCGGTTCGCGACACCGCCCGCATGGCCGACGGTTGGATCCCGACCGCCTTTCTCCCCGAACACCTGCAGACGGTGTGGGGCGAACCGCTGGCCAAGGGCATGGCCGATCGTCCCGCCGAGCTCGGCACCCTCGACATCTCCAAGAGTGCGATGGTGGCGATCGGGGATGACCTCGTCGGCGAGGCTGCTGATCGCATTCTCGATGGAGCCCGCCCGGGCACCGCCCTCTACTGGGGTGGCATGGGTGCCCGCGACAAGAACTTCTACAACTCAATCGCCCGTCAGCAGGGGTACGACGCAGAAGCCGGGAGGATCCAGGATCTCTATCTGGACGGCCACAAGACCGAGGCGGAGGCCGAAGTGCCGCGTGACTTCCTCGAGCGGGGCAACCTCGTCGGCCCCGAGTCGGTGGTGAAGGAGCGCCTGGCCCTGTGGAAGGAGTCCGGGATCACTGCGATCAACGTGAGCCTCCCGGGTGGGAACGCGGTCGAGACGATGGCCACGCTGCGTTCCTTGGTCGAAGATGTCTAGGCGCGGGGTCGAGATCCATCACGAGGATCCGGCCGACTCGCTGAGCTGGCGGATCGGCGATGTCGAGGTCATCCGGGTCGAGGAGAGCGTGGTCGAGATGTCACCGCGCTATCTGCTCCCCGACGTCTCCCAAGAGCTGCTGGACGCCACCGGTGATTGGCAGCATCCGTTCTTCACCGACGACGGCCGCATGATGCTCTCCATGCACAGCTTCGTGGTGCGCAGCGGCGACAACACCATCCTGGTCGACACGTGTGTGGGGGCCCACGTCGAGCGACCCCTGCCCGGCGATGCGGGGTTCGTCGAGCGCTTGGCGGCGGCGCTCCCCGGCGGCTTCGACTCGGTGACCCATGTGGTCTGCACGCATCTGCACTTCGACCATGTGGGCTGGAACACGAGGCTGGTGGACGGGGAGTGGCTGCCGACCTTCCCCAACGCCCGCTATCTCGTGAGTGAAGCGGAGCTGGCCAGCACAGAGGCCGACGACGACATGGACGTCCTGGACTCGAGCATCACACCGCTGATCGAGGCCGGCCTCCTGGATGCGGTGGGACAGGATCATCGCATCGACGACCGCATCGCGTTCGTGCCGTCGTCAGGTCACACACCGGGCCACATCTGCGTCGGCATCGACAGCGCGGGGGAGCAGGCGCTGATCACCGGCGACTCGTTCCACAGTCCGATCCAGTTCGCTCACCCCGAGATCTCGGCGACCCACGCCGACTTCGACTCGGCGGCCGCGAGGGCAACCCGTCGGCGGCTCATCCAGGAGTTGGTCGACCAGCCCACGGTCGTGCTCGGCACCCACTTCGCGCCGCCGACGGCTGGTCGGGTTCGCTCCGGTGAGGACCGGGCCTGGTTCGACGCCGGCCGGTAGCCGGCGGGGTCAGGCGAGGAACGCCTGCGTGGCGGCGGCGACGGTCACGGTGTCCTGCAGCGGGCCGAAGTGGCCGAGGCCGGGGAGGGCGTGGAACCGTGCGGCGCCGAGCCGCGCCGCGATCTTCTCGGATCGGTCGGCGGCGTAGCTGTCGGCTCCACACATCACGAGCACGGGCGCATGGATCTCACCGAGGTGATCCCAGGTGTCGTGGGTGAGACCGGCGCGATAGTTGATGGCCTCGTGACGAGGGTCGCAGCGAAGCTCGAATCCACCGGCGGGTGACGGCTTCAGTCCCCACTCCACATACGCACGGAGTGCCTCGGGTCGCACATCGGCCCAGGGCGGCTTCGAGGCGAACCGTTCGATGGCCGACTCGTGGGACTCGAAGTGGTTCCGGCGCCGCAGTGTGCCCTCCGCGTCCATGCGGCTCGCCCAATCCGGAGGAGGGGTGACGGGTTCATAGGTGACGATTCGGCCGAATGTTCCCGGCAGCTGCAGCTCGGCGATGAGCGCGGTGCCGCCGCCCATGGAGTGGGCGAACACATCGGCGCCGGTGAGACCCAGTGCGCTCAACGTCTCGCGGACGTCATCTCCATGCGTCGACCAGTGGATCGAGTCGGTGATCTCGCACTCCGAGCGTCCGAAGCCGCGGAGGTCGATCCCGATGCACTCCCGGTCGGGGAACTGCTGGGCCAGTGGCTGGAGCACGTGTGCATGCATGCCGTTGCCGTGGATGAAGAGGAGTGGCGGGCCGGCGCCGCCGAGGTGATGCGTGGTGAGCTGCATTACGAGTGACTCTGCCCCGAGAAGTACTGTCGAACCGAATCAGGTGTATCGGGAGATGAGGCCCAGATGGCAGATGAGTTGCTCTACGAGGTGGCGGATCATGTCGCCACCATCACGTTCAACCGACCGGATCGGATGAACACGATCACGCCCGGGATGCTGGCGAGCCTGTCGACTCGGCTCCTCGAGGCCGACGCGGACACCGAGGTCAGGGTGATCGTGCTGACGGGCAACGGCCGGGCGTGGTGCGCCGGTCTCGACGTCGGGGCCGCGGTCTCCGGCGAGGGTATCGGGGGCGACAACTCGGGCAGCAGCAATGGCGAGTTCAACCTGCGTGACGCGCCGCCGGTCGTGATCCACAAGATCGACACGCCCACCATCGCCGCCCTCAACGGCGGCGCCGCCGGCTACGGCCTCGACATCGCCCTCGGCTGCGATATCCGCATCGCGTCGAGCGCGGCCAAGTTGTCGGCGGCCTACACCGCCCGTGGTCTGGTCCCCGAGAGCGGTGGGACCTGGTTGCTGCCCCGGATCGTCGGCTGGTCGACGGCCGCGGAGCTGCTCTACACGGCTCGCACACTCACCGCCTCTGATGCCAAGGATCTGGGACTCGTCAGCCAGGTCGTCGATGCCGACGAGCTGCCGGGCACCACAGCGGCGCTCGCCGCGGAGATCGCGGCCAACGCTCCGCTGGCCGTTCGGGCATCGAAGCGTCTCATGCGCATGGCGATGGACGAGAACCTCGAGGACCATGTCCAGCGGCAGTACCTGGCTCTCCTCCAGCTCTTCGGCACCAAGGACTTCCGCGAGGGACTCAACAGCTATCTCGAGAAGCGTCCCGCCGACTTCCATGGTGAGTGACGTGCCGCTCGTGCTCCGAGACGACGACGACGGTGTCGCCACGCTGTCGCTGAACCGACCCGATGCGCTGAACTCATTGTCGCCCGCGCTCTTCGTCGAACTGCGTGCGCATGTCGATGCGATCCGCGACGACGAGAGCGTACGCGTGGTGGTGCTCCGGGGTGAGGGCCGGAGCTTCTGCGCGGGGAACGACCTGAAGGCGATCGCGTCGGGCGAACGGGCGCCGACAGAGCACTTCCAGGCGGAGACGATCGATGCGCTGGAAGCACTCCCGCAGGCGGTCATTGTCTCGGTGCGAGGCCACTGCTTCACCGGCGGCTTCGAGCTGGCCCTCTGCAGCGATCTGATCATCGCGTCGGACACCGCCATGTTCAGTGACACCCATGGCAAATTCGCCATGGTGCCCTTGTGGGGAATGAGTGCTCGGCTGCCGGCACGCATCGGTCGGAGCCAGGCCCGCGATCTCATGTTCACCGGTCGTCGCGTGCTCGCCGCCGAGGCGTTGCAGCTCGGCCTGGCGAACCGGGTGGTCGCCGACGCGGACCTCGATGACGCCACGACGGCGCTCGCTCGCCAGATCGCCGACCAGTCTCCGTGGACCATCCGGCACGAGAAGGCGATCATGGCGACCACCGCGGGAATGAACCCCCGAGACGGCGCACGATGGGAACGAGAGAACAGCCCCGGCCGAGGCCCCGACTCCTCGGCAAGAGTTGCCGAATTTACTCGCCGGGGCTGAACGGCCATGAAAAGTTCGTCCGTCTTTTTCATGAACATCTCACCGCTGGCTGGACCTAAGGGTTCGGGATCTGCCAACATGACGCCTCACACACCGGCTGTGACGCTGGGCACATGTTTCCTGGGGAGGGCATAGCGTTGATGATCGTCGAGCAGTCGCGACTACTCGTACCCACAGGTATTGACGCGCGACCGCGGGCAGTGACGCGATGACCGCTCCGACGGCAGCCAAACACGCCCTCGAGGTCACGGACCTCCGCACGCACTTCGCTGTGCCCGCGGGTGACGTCAAGGCGGTCGATGGCGTGTCGTTCACGCTCGACCGGGGCAAGACCCTCGGCGTGGTCGGGGAGTCGGGCTCGGGCAAGACCGTGTTGTCCCGTTCCGTCATGGGTCTCAATGTCGCCGGGAACGCGAAGACCACGGGTTCGGTCCTCTACGAGGGCAAGGAGCTCGTCGGGATGAAGCCCAAGGAGATGAAGAATCTCTGGGGCACCGAGATGGCGATGGTCTTCCAGGACCCCATGACGTCGCTCAATCCAGTGGTGAAGGTCGGTCGGCAACTCACCGAGCATGTCCGCGCCCACATGGGCGTCTCCAAGACCCAGGCCCGCGACATGGGCGTCGAACTCCTCCGTTCGGTTCGGATTCCCGAGGCCGACGAGCGCTTCGACGTGTACCCCCACGAGATGTCGGGTGGCATGCGCCAGCGCGTCTGTATCGCCATGGCGCTCGCGTGCAGCCCCGAGATGCTGTTCGCCGATGAGCCCACCACCGCACTCGACGTCACCGTGCAACACCAGATCCTGAACCTGTTGAACACCCAGCAGCGCGATCGGAACATGGCGATGATCCTCGTGACTCACGACCTCGGCGTTGTTGCCGGTCGGGCCGACGAGATCGCCGTGATGTACGCCGGCAAGGTTGTCGAGAAGGCGCCGACCAAAACGCTGTTCCAGGAGATGCACCACCCGTATTCGCAGGCTCTGCTGTGGTCGATCCCCAAGACGAGCCAGCCCAAGCACACCCGCCTCAGCGCCATTGCCGGCCGTCCACCAGATCTCATCAACCCGCCGGCAGGGTGCTCGTTCTCGCCGCGTTGCCCGTACGCCCGGCCGATCTGCCATGAGGAGGAACCGGTGTTGATCTCCGGTGTCGGCGACGACCACACCTACGCGTGTCACCACCCCGTCGGGAGTCCGGCAGGCGATGAGGCGTTCGCGAAGAATCTCGAAGAAGGTCTTCCCCAGACACTCGTCGCGGCTGGACGTATCCGAGCCACTGAAGATCTCCCCACGGACAGGGAGGGCTGATGGCCGGTTCCGGTACCGCACATCTGCGCCCCCTCGACGAGACGCTGCTGCGTGTCGAAGACCTCGTTGTCGAGTTTCCGTTGGGCGGAGGCCGAGTCGTCCATGCGGTCAGTGGCATCAGCTTCGACATCGCCAAGGGTGAGACCATCGGTCTCGTCGGCGAGTCGGGTTGTGGCAAGTCCACCACTGGTCGAGCGATCCTGCAGCTCCCGAAGCCCACGTCTGGTGCCGTTGTCCTCAACGGGCAGAATCTCGCCGGCATCGGCAACGAGCGGATGCGCGAAATGCGCACCGACGTGCAGATGATCTTCCAGGATCCGATCTCGTCGCTCAACCCGCGCCGAGCGGTTGGTGAAGTCGTGGCCGAACCGCTGCACGTCTGGGGTCCGGCCGAGAAGGATGCGCAGTGGGAGAAGGTCGCCAAGATGCTCGATGCGGTGGGCATCGATCCCGACGTGGCCCGGTACAAGTTCCCCCATGAGTTCTCCGGTGGTCAGTGCCAGCGCATCTCGATTGCTCGGGCGCTCGTGCTCGAGCCCGAACTGATCATCTGTGATGAACCGGTATCAGCGCTCGATGTGTCGGTGCAGGCCCAGATCCTCAATCTGCTCGAAGACCTCAAGGCCGAGTACGGCCTGACCCTCGTGTTCATCGCCCACGACCTCGCCGTGGTGAAGAACATCAGCGATCGTGTCGCCGTGATGTATCTCGGCAAGATGTGCGAGATCTCGGAGTCCGACGAGCTCTACGCCCACCCGGCTCACCCCTACACTCAGCTCTTGCTCGAGTCGCTTCCGATCCCGGATCCAGAGGTCGAGCTCGACACGTCGGTGAGCGAGCACGATGAGCTTCCTTCGCCGATCAACCCGCCCTCGGGTTGCCGTTTCCGCACCCGGTGTCCCCACGCCGATCAGATGTGCACCGATGTCGAACCGACCATGCGTCGGATCAACGATGACCATTTCGTGGCCTGCCATCACCCGCTCGTCCCCGTCGCAGAGGTCAGCGTCAGTACTCCCTAGTTCTCACAAGATCTGTCTCGTCCATTCGGTCGAGACGGCAAAGAGGGGCTTCGGCCCACAATCCCAGGAGGGAAACCATGAAACTGAGAAGCTTGTACAAGCTCCTCGCTCTGTTGCTGGTCTTCGGTCTCTTCTCTGCCGCTTGCGGCAGTGATGACGATGACAACACAGGTGACGACGGCACTGACGTCGGTGCGGACGACGACACCGACGATTCAACCGCTGACGAAGATGACGGCGTTGCCGATGCCGGCGATGTCGCTGAAGATGCCGAGACGACCGAGGTCGTCGAGGACGAGTCGACCCGAAACTTCGGTGGTGAAATTGCTGTCGGTCTCGAGGCCGAGACCACCGGTATGCGACCGTGGGAAGAAACATGCTCATCGCCTTGCTACAACATGTGGGACGCGATGTACGACCGCCTGATGGAGCCGACCGCCGACGGCGGTATCGGTGGCAACGTCTATGAGTCCATCTCATCCAACGAGGACTTCACCGTCTGGACCGCCGTTCTTCGCGATGGCATCACCTTCCACAATGGCAAGGTCCTCGATGCTCAGAACATCGCCGACATGTTCCCAGTGCAGCAGGCTGGTGCCGCTGGTGCTGGCCACGTCTCGGCGTCGAACCTGATCGATGTTCAGGCCTCGGGCCCCCTTGAGGTCACCTACACCCTGAGCCAGTCGAACTCCGCGTTCCCGTCCTTCCTGACCCGCGCTCCGATCGGCATGGTCTTCGATGCCGAGCTCGCCGCCGCGGACCCGGATGGCTACAACGAGAACCCGATCGGCACCGGTGCGTTCCAGTTCGAAAGTCGTGACATCGACAACGAGACTGTTTTCGTCAAGTTCGACGGCTACTGGCGCATGGATGCTGAGGGCAACCAGCTGCCGTACCTCGACAAGGTCTCGTTCCGGCCGATCCCCGACGAGGGCACACGGCTCGACGCGACCCTGTCCGGCACCACCCAGGCCGCTCAAACGCTACGCCAGGGCACGATCCGTGACGCTCGCGCCGAGCGCGATGGCGGCGCCGACCTCTTCCTGTTCGAGTTCCAGGGCAGCAACACCGGTGGCGGCATGTACAACGTGCTCGTCCCGCCGTTCGACGATGTCCGAGTCCGTCGTGGCCTGACCATGATGAACTCTCAGGAAAACGTCATTGAGGCGCTCGGCGGCACTGGCATTTCGTTGCCCGCCACCCAGTGGTTCAGCCCGGACTCCCCGTGGTACTCCGAGACTGTGGCCGCAGCGTGGCCGCAGTTCGACTTCGAAGGCGGCAAGGCTTCGTTGCAAGAGTACGTCGACGATCCCGAGCGCTCTGACGGCAAGGCCGCTGGTGAGCCCATCGATGCAGAGCTCTCCTGCCCGCCTGACCCGACCCTGATCGCGGCCATGCAGGTCATCGAGCAAACCTGGACCGCGAGTGGCCTGGTCAACGTGAGTCTCACCAACTACGACCAGCAAACCCACATCGGCTATGCCCTCGGCAGCCCCGATGATGGCTTTGTCGGTAGCCATGGCGCCCATTGCTGGCGCTGGTCCGACGATGACGATCCGTCAACGAATCTGAACAGCGAGTTTGCTCCGCCCACCGCGGCGGTTGCCGAGGCTGCCGGGATTCCTGGCGTCGTGTCCCCGATCAACTTCTCCAACTACTTCTCTGGCACCATCTTCCAGGCCTTGGTTGCGGCAACGCAGACCGACGTGTTCGAAGAGCGGTACGCCCTCTACGAAGCAGTCATGCTGGAGATCGCTGATCAGGTGCCGCTTTGGTACTCAGGCCACACGGCCACAGCGATCATCGTTGACCCCGCCGTCAAGGGCCTCGCCAGCTGGGTCCTTCCCGATGGCACCCTCGGCGCCGGTCTGCCCAACGCAGAGGGTCGTTGGGCCAACGTCTGGCTTGAAAGCTGAGTTGAGCTGAGTTGAATTGCTTCGGGAGGAGTGACGTCTAATGGGAAGAGTCTTAGCAGTCCGCCTTGTGCGGTTGGTTGCAACATTGTTTGCGGTGACCTTGCTGTCCTTTCTCTTGACGTCGCTCCTCCCGGGCGACCCTGCGGTGGCCGTCCTCGGCCAAGACAACATCCAGAATCCCGAGCTCCTCGCAGAAGTACGTGAGGAACTCGGCCTCAACGATCCCATCCCGATTCGCTATGTGAAGTGGCTCGGCGACGCCGTCCGGTTCGATCTCGGCGAGTCCTACATCAACAGGGGACAAGAGGTCTCCGAAACCATCAAGCAGCGGCTTCCGGTCACCGCTCAGCTCGCAGTCATGGCGATCGGTATCGCCCTCGTGCTCGCGGTTCCCCTTGGGGTCATCGGTGCCTACAAGGAAGGGAAGTGGCAGGACTCGACGACGTCAGCGGCAGCCCAAGTGGCCTTGTCGGTCCCAAACTTCATCACCGGCATTTTCTTGATCTGGCTCTTCGCAGTGAAGCTCGATCTGTTACCGGCTTCCAACTGGAATCGAATAAGCGACAAGGGGCTCAGCGCCAACCTCAAGACGGCGATCCTGCCCGCCACGGCACTGGCCACCACACAAATGGCGATCTTCTCCCGGCTCGTGCGCGCCGACATGATCGCCACCTTGAAAGAGAACTACATCCTGTCGGCGCGGGCCAAGGGCCTTGGCGACCGATACATCCTCATGCGGCACGCACTCCGACCGAGTTCGCTCAGCTTGATGACCATCGTCGGTATCAACTTCGGTGCCCTCCTCGGCGGCACGGTGGTCATCGAGACGCTCTTCGCCGTTCCTGGTCTCGGCTTTCGCCTGATCAACGCCATCAACCAGCGCGACATCCTGGTCATCCAGGGCATCACGGTCTTCGTCGCCGTCGTCTATGTCGTGATCAACACCGTCGTCGATCTGCTCTACGCCGTCGTCGACCCGCGGATCCGGAGAGGCTGACATGTCGACAACTGACGGAGCGCCACACACCCCCGACTTCCCGAGTGATCGTCTGACCCGGGTATCGACATCCGGACAGATCGACTCCGGCTCCACGGGAAAACCGAAGCGCGCAACCTTGCGCGAGGTCATCGGCGAGATGCCGGTACTCGTGAAGATCTCCGCGCTCTGGTTGACGCTTGTGGTCTTCGGCGCCATCTACGCCAAGCTCGACGTCACCGTCTTCAACGGCGCCCTCCCGTTGCAGGACCCCAACCTTCAGACCAACAACTTCGATGTCAATACCGGCGCATTCGGCACTGGTGACCCGCTCGAGAGTCCGTCGTTGTCCCACTTTCTCGGCACCGATGCCATCGCTCGCGACACGTTCTCTCGCATCGTGCACGGTGCGTGGGTCAGCCTGATCGTCGCCGGCGTGTCGGCCTCGTTCGGCATCATCGTCGGCGGCTTCTTCGGTTCCCTGGTCGGCTATGTTCGGGGACGCACCGAGGCGGTGGTGATGGCTGGTATCGACGTGATCCTCGCTTTCCCCGCTCTGATCCTGCTCCTGGCCCTCGTATCGATCTTCGAGGTTCGAAGCCTGACATTGATCAGTCTCGTGATCGGTGTGCTTTCGATCCCGACCTACACCCGGGTCGCCAGAGCCAACAGCTTGGCCATCTCCAACCGCGAGTTCGTGTTGGCCGCGCGCGCCATCGGTACCAAGTCGCGGACGATTCTGTTCCGAGAGGTCATCCCGAACGTGATGCCGACATTGATCGCCTACGCCATGGTGTCGGCAGCGTTCGTCATCGTGGTCGAAGGGTCGCTCTCGTTTCTCGGCTTGAGCGTGCAGCTCCCGCAGTCGACGTGGGGCAACATGATCAATCAGGCCCGTAGAGACATCAAATCCAACACCGCCCAGGTCCTCTGGCCCTCGCTGGCCCTCTCGATCACCGTGTTGTCGTTGAACCAGGTCGGCGACTTCTTCCAGCGTCGTGGCTCCAACCGCGACGCCGCCCTCTAGAGCACACTGGGGACTGCGTCATGCAGCGACGACGCTGTCCCAGCGTGCTTTAGGAGACAGGTCCGCCGATGACGCTTTGGAACGCACCGGTCCCGGATCATGGTGACGTGGCGGGCTTCGTGCCCGGCCCGGGCATCGAACGTCTTGCCACGCCTCGCATCGACATCGAGCTCCTGCGAGCCGCCCTGGTGGAGGTGCTCCAGCGCCTCGACTACGACGACACGAACGCCGAGTGGGGGTTCGGCACCCTGCCGGTGACTCGTCGTCCGGGTACCGAGGGCCGTGATCAGGTCGACCTCTCGGGCCGGTTCTGGATCCGCCCTGACGACACCTATGTGGAGATCCCCCGTGAGGAGATCGTCGACGAGGCCGCGTACACCGAACTCGTCCCCGAGTTCGCCGGGACCTACATCGAGGACGCGGTCGACCTACTCCGGCAGAGGGTCGGGATCGGCCGGGTGAGGATCAACCTCAAGGCCCCGTTCAACGCCAATTCATGGCATCGGGACCCCGAGCCGCGGCTGCACATCCCGATCCACACCAACCCCGGATGCCTGTTCGTGGTCAACCACCACTGCACCCATCTCCCCGCTGACGGTTCGGTCTACTTCACCGACACCCGCGGCTATCACACCGCCCTCAACGGCGGCGACACGCCCCGCGTCCACCTCGTGGCCGCCATCACGGCCAGCACGCCCTAGAGCACACTGGGACTGCAGTGTCGCAGCGTGACGCTGTCCCCAGTGTGCTTTAGACCTCGGCCATGTAGGGGGCCATGGCTTCGACCATCTCGGCCGGGAAGCGGGTGGGCTTGCCCTCGAGGGTGATCATGGCGGCCCGGAGCTCCTGCGTGGCGATCAGTTCCTCGCCGCGCAGGATCCGTTGGCGCCACGTCGAGGTGACTCGACGGAACTCGAGGATGTCGGTCTCGATGGTGAGCACGTCGCTCTGCTCCGCCGAGGCGATGAACTTGGTGTGGATCTCCGACACCACGATCGACAGCCCGCCCTCCTGCAGCGCCGCCAATGAGTACCCGGCCTCGTCGAGTAGTTCGACTCGGGCGGACTCGAAGTACGAGACATAGACGGAGTGGTTGACATGGTTGTACGGGTCGAGCTCGTAGAACCGGACCCGGAGCTGCGTGGTGTGTGCCATCAGGAGGCGACGATACGCGAGAGCCGTACGCTGAGCACCCATGGGGGACAGTGACTGGACGGCCAACGACCGCTACCAAGCGGTCGGTCTGACCGGATTCGTCATCTCCGGCATCATCTTCCTGATCGCCGGCATTCGAGCTGGCGACGGATTGACGATTGCTGGCAGTCTTGCGTGGACCCTGTCCTGTGTCGTCTGGGCGATCCCCTCGTTCCGACGGCAGTGAGACCCGTGCCAGGAAGGCAGCCATCGTGACACTCGACATCGTTCCGAGCGGCCAAGCGTGTGGTGCCACCATCCGGGGCCTCGACCTCCGCACGGTCGACGACGAGACGGTGGCCGAGATCCGCCGGGCGTGGCTGGAGCACAAGGTGTTGGCGTTCCCCGAACAGCAGTTCACCGACGAGGATCTCGAGGACTTCACCCTGCGATTCGGTCCGTTCGGCCAGGAGCCGTTCTTCGCGCCGATCGATGGTCATCCCCACATCGCGGCGATCGAGCGTCGCGCCGACGAGACCTCGTCACTGTTCGCCGAGAACTGGCACTCCGACTGGAGCTTCCAGGAGCACCCGCCCGATGGCACGTGCCTCTACGGCAAGGTGATCCCACCCCAGGGTGGCGACACGCTCTACGCCAACCAGACCGCCGCCCTTGCCGCCATGCCCGCCGAGCTCCGGGCTCGGATCGATGGCAAGATCGCAGTCCACTCCGCCCGTGGCGGATACGCGCCCGATGGGAGCTACGGCGACGATGATGCCGACGACCGGTCGATGCGAATCAGGCCGAGTGAAGAGGCCTACGCCACCCAGCTCCATCCCCTGATCCGCACTCATCGCGAGACGGGTGAGGAGACCCTCTTCTCCGTGCTCGGGTACATCATCGGGATCGACGGAATGGACGATGAGGAGGCGAGAGCCCTGCTCACCGAGCTCTATGTGTGGGAGACCCGGGAGGAGTTCCAGTACCACCACCGGTGGGAGCCCGACATGCTCACGATGTGGGACAACCGATGTGTGCTCCATCGGGCGACCGGTGGCTACGACGGCTTCGACCGACTCCTGCACCGCACCACGATCGGCTACAACGCGGCGGTCGGCGCCTCTGTCTGAGCCATCGGTGTCGGCGGCTTGGCCAGGATCCAGAAGATGGTGCCGGCGAACGCGGCACAGGCCACGATCGTGAATCCCAGCGTGTAGTCGCCGGTGGTGTCGGCGAGGATCCCAGCGAGGAGCGGGCCCGAGATCGACCCGACGGTCACGATGATCGACGACCATCCCATGATCCGGGCGAACGACGTGGTGCCGAAGTAGTCGGCCCGGATGGCCTGCATCTGCGGCCCTCGCACGCCCCACGCGATGCCGTGCATCACGACGAACCCGCCGATCGCCCCGATGTGGTCGACCCAGGTCAGCAACAGCATCGCGAAGGCATGCATCAGCATTGCGACCCCGGCGATCAGCCGTTTGTTCACCCGGTCTCCCAGCTGGCCACCGAGGGCGGTACCGACGAACTGGAACAGGGGTACCAATCCCGCCACGAGGGCGGCGCGGCCCGCGGTGTAGTCACGATCCTCGGTGAGGAAGAGGGTGAGGTGGGCCATCGACGACGACACCACCAGCAGGGCCGAACCGTGCCCGAGAGAGATCATCCAGAACGCTCGGGTCCGGATGGCCTGGCCGGCGGTGAAGTGGTCCTCGCTCACCCCCTCGGCGAGGGGCTCGTGCCTGGTCGTTTCCGGATCGAGTCCGTCCATCGGCTCGTCGCTGTCGCCGGGGGACCGGCCGACGATGCCCGACGCCCACCAGGAGGTCGCGGCGAGCACCACGCCGGCGAGGGCGAGTGTCCAACGCCAACCGGCCGTGGCGAATCCGACGACGAGAAGCGGGCCGGCGAAGCCACCGACCGCGAAGCCCATGGTCTGCAGTGACAGGGCCCGTGCTCGCCGGCGCTCGAACCAGCGCACCGTTGCCGTGGTGAGGGTGAGGAATCCGGTGAGGCTGATCCCGAGCGCGGCGAAGATCATGACGACGACGAACTGCAGACGTGTCTGGATCTGGGAGAGGGCGATGAACGAGACCAGAGTGATCAACGCGCCGGCCCGCATCACGAAGGTCACCCCGCGGTACTCGATGACGCGTCCCTGGGCCGGGCCGATCAGTGCGCCCTGGCCGCGCGTGACGGCATAGACGATCGACAGGAACGTCTTGGACCAGCCGAACCGATTGCGCAGCTCCACGGCGAGGTTGCCGTAGCCCTGGATCCACAGCATCGACTGGAGGGCCCAGAGGACCGATCCCGTCGCCACGATCTTCCAGCCGGTGTACGCCTTTCGGGGGTCTCTCAAGCCTTTCCGATCAGCCGAAGTCGCTGAAGCTCTTGCCGTCGGCGGCAAGCTGCTTCAGCAGTGCGGCCGGCGCCCACTGGTCGCCCTCCGCCGCGGCGAGCTCCTCGAGGCGGGCGACGACGGTGTCGAGGCCCTGGGTGTCGGCCCAGAACATGGGGCCGCCCCAGTACCGCGGCCAGTTGTAGCCATGAACCCAGATCACATCGATGTCGGACGACCGGATGGCCATGCCCTCTTCGAGGATCTTGGCGCCCTCGTTCGCCATGGTCAGGTTCACCCGCTCGACGATGTCTTCGCTGGTCCAGTCGCGCGGCTCGGCTCCGGACTTGGCGGCGAATTCACGCACGATCGCTTCGGTGATCGGAGACGGTGTCGGTGTGCGGTTCTCGTCGTAGTCGTAGAACCCGGCCCCGGCCTTTTGGCCGCGACGATCGAGTTCGTTGAGACGCTCTCGGATGGTGCGGCCGGCTGATTCCTCCTTGACCCAACCGAGGTCGAGCCCGGCGAGGTCCGACATCTGGAACGGGCCCATGGCGAAGCCGAAGTCGTAGATGGCCTTGTCGATCTCCCATGGCATTGCGCCGGCATTGATCAGCTCGTCGGAAACCCGGCGGCGGGCGGCGAGGATCCGGTTGCCGACGAAGCCCGGGCAGACGCGCACGAGGGCGGCGACCTTGCCGATGCGCTTGGAGATCTGCATCGTGGTGTTGATGACCGGAATGCTGGTCTTCTCGGCCCGCACGACCTCCACCAGCTTCATGACGTTGGCGGGGGAGAAGAAGTGCATGCCGATGACCCACTCGGGGCGGGTGGTGGCGGCGGCGATCTCGTCGATGTCGAGGGCGCTGGTGTTGGTGGCGAGGATGGCACCGGGCTTACAGATCTGATCGAGACGGCCGAAGATGTCCTTCTTCACGTCCATGCGCTCGAACACGGCCTCCACGACCATGTCGACTTCGGCGAGATCGTTCATGTCGAGCGACGGAGTGATGCGAGCGATGCGGCGCTCGGCCTCCTCCATGGTGAAGCGGCCACGCTTGGCGCTGCGCTCATAGTTGGCGCGCACGACGCCGAGGCCGCGGTCGATGGCTTCCTGGCTGGTCTCGATGATCGTGACGGGGATACCGGCGTTGGCGTAGTTCATCGCAATGCCGCCACCCATCGTGCCGGCGCCGATGATGCCGACGGACTCGACCGGAATGACCTCGGTGTCCTTGGGAACGTCGGGGATCTTCCAGGCCTGGCGCTCGGCGAAGAAGAGATGACGCTGGGCCTTGGACTGGGTGCCTTCCATCAGGCCGGTGAAGAGTTCACGCTCCACCTTCATGCCCTCGTCGAAGGATCCGTTCACCGCGGCTTCGACGCATTTGATGATGGCCTCGGGTGCCTCGAAGCCACGGAACTTCTTGGCGTTGGCGGCGCGGAAGTCGGCGAACACCTGCGGGTCGGCGACGAGCTTGTCGTTCAGGTCGCTGACCTTGGCGAGCGGGCGATCCTCGGCCACGATCCGGCGGGCGAAGGCGACGGCATCGTCGAGAAGTTGCCCCTCCGTGGCCATCTCGTCGACGAGGCCCATCTCGTGACAATCGGCGGCGGGGACATGGTCGCCGAAGGCGATCATCTGCAGGGCCTTCTCGACCCCCACGATGCGGGGGAGTCGCTGGGTGCCGCCGGCCCCCGGGAGCAGACCGAGGTTGACCTCGGGGAGACCACACTTCGCGCTGGGAACGGCGATGCGGTAGTGCGCACACAGGGCGAGCTCGAGGCCACCGCCAAGTGCGGTGCCGTGGATCGCGGCCACGACCGGCACGCTCGAGTTCTCCAGCGTGTCCTGCACGTCACGCAGCGACGGGCCCTTGGCGGCGCCTCCGAACTCGGTGATGTCGGCGCCGGCGATGAATGTCCGACCGGCACAGATCAACACGATGGCGGTGACGTCGGACTCGTTCGCCTGCTTGACTGCGGTGTCGATACCGGCCCGCACGTTTGAGCTGAGGGCGTTGACGGGCGGGGAGTCGACGGTGACGACGGCGACGTCTCCGTCAAGGGTGAGATCGGTTACTTCATTGATGGCAGCCATGGCGCCGAGACTATGTCAGGTCGTCGCGAGTGGCCCCACTGACAGCCCGGCCGCGCCATGGCGTTCGATCGCATCGGCGACGAACCCGGAGGCCTTCGCCGCCTCGACGAACCGATGGAGGTACGCAGCGCCGGCCGGGTCACGATCCTTCGGTGTCCCCATGGCCTGCTGCACCGACGAGAACTTGCCGGGAAGGACAGCCGATCCCGGGAGTCGTTCGGCGTCGGCGGTCAGTCGGGGCCGGAGCCCGGCAAGGGCATCGAGGCCTTGATCGATGAAAACGTCGAACGAGCTGTCGAGCGATTCGGATTCCACGAGCGTGGCGTGTTCGAGGTTGCGCTCGAGCCAGAGGGCGTATGCAGCCCGGGCCTTGACCGAGATCCGGACCCCGGGTTGGTCGACATCGTCGAACGACGTCAGCGACGACCCCGCGGGCAGGAGGTAGGTACTCTCGATCTCGGCGTACGCCTCGGTGAAGTCGATGAATTCCGCACGGGCCGGTTCGGCTCCGATGTTGCCGATGTCCCACGCCCCGTCCCGTGCCGCGTCGGCAACGTCGCCCGGGTTCGGGTAGGTCTGGTACTCGATTCCGACACCGAGGGCGTCGGCCAGCGCCTTGGCCATGTCGGGCGACACCCCCACCGGGGTGCCGTCGGCCTCGACCGAGGACACGAGCAGGAAGTTGCTGAGATTGATGGCGGCGCGCAGCGTCCCGGCGGGGGCGAGCGCAGTCACCGCGGCGACATCGGGCGTGGGGAAACTCATGCCCGAGGAGACTACGGACCTACCATTCGGAACGCATGGACATCACACTCGCAAGTGCTCAGGACCAGGCCGACGCAATCCGCTGTGGCGCCGTCTCCGCCACCGAACTTCTCGACGCCACGATCGACCGCTACAACCGATTCAACCCGGTCCTCAACGCGGTCGTGGTCGAGAGGATCGACGCCGCCCGCGCTCGGGCGGCCGAGGCCGACGCAGCAACGGCGGCAGGAGAGTCGTGGGGTCCGCTCCATGGTGTGCCGATGACGATCAAGGAGGCGTGGGGCTGGTTGGACACACCGTCGACCTCGGGACATCCACATCTGGCCGAATGGCGACCCGAGAAGAACGACGAGGCCGTCCAGCGCCTGCTCGATGCGGGGGCCGTGATCTATGGAAAGACCAATCTGCCGGTGTCGATGGCGGATTGGCAGACGTTCAACCCCGTCTACGGCACCACGTCGAATCCCTGGAACCCCGACCTGATCCCCGGCGGATCCTCGGGGGGAGCGGCGGCCGCAGTGGCGAGTGGGATGACCGCCCTGGAACTCGGCAGCGACATCGGCGCCTCGATCCGAAACCCTGCGCACTACTGCGGCATCTTCGGCCACAAGCCCACCTACGGCCTCGTGCCGATTGCCGGCCATGGCGCGCCCGGTGATCCGACGACCCTCGACATCGGCGTCGGCGGGCCGATGGCCCGGACCGCGGCCGATCTCCGCATGGGCCTCGACATCGTCGCCGGCGCCGACGACATGAATGCCGTGGGCTGGTGCCTGGAGCTCCCCGAAGCACGCTGGGGACGTCCCGGTGAGATCCGCGCCGCGGTGATGCTGGAGAGCCCGTGCGTCGAGCAGGACGACGAACTCACCGAACAGCTCGCCACCACCGTCGAGTCGCTGGCGGCGCTCGGTGTGCAGGTCGACGACACGGCTCGCCCGGCCATCGACATCGAGCGGAGCCATGAGGTGTACATGACACTCCTCCGGGCGGCCACCGGCACCGGCTACCCCGAGGAGGCGCTCGCCGAACACCAAGCCAATGCCGAACGGTACGCCGCCGGTGATCGGGACTACCGAGCCGTGATGGGGCGGGGCACTGCCATCAGCCACTGGGAATGGGCGGCGTTTCACCGAGAGCGTGAACACGAGCGGCTCGCCTGGGCGGCGTTCTTCGAGGACTACGACCTGTTGCTGTGCCCGACAGCCGCCAGCGCCGCCTATCCCCATGATCAGGTGGGCGAACGGCCGGAACGAACCATCACCGTCAACGGCACCCAGCAGCCCACCACCGATCAGTTGTTCTGGGCCGGCTGGTCCTGTGGCGTGTACCTCCCCGGGACGGTGGCGCCGGCCGGGTTGACCCGCTCGGGTCTGCCCTGCGGGCTCCAGATCGTGGCCCCGTATCTGCGGGACTACGACTCGATTGCCTTTGCCGGACTCATGGAACGTGAGCTCGGCGGCTACCAGGCACCCCCTGGTTACGACTAGACCTTCCTGTCCAGAGCTCGGGGTAACGGGTGGGGTTTGTGGTCCGGGTGGTTATGAGGGTAGTTCGAGGAGGTCGATGGGTCGTCGGCCGGTCATGTAGTCGCCGTGGTTGCGGCGGTGGTGGTTGTAGGTGTGGAGCCAGGCGTCGGCCTCT